>ERZ650310.416-NODE-416-length-12833-cov-4.852324_pt1 | contig 12833 bp, 14 predicted proteins | sample MGYA00376246_ERZ650310 | MGnify/ENA primary metagenome ERZ650310 (study PRJEB26733, sample SAMN07839286) | wastewater metagenome | biome: small river; feature: stream; material: water | place: USA: North Carolina | collected 2016-03-01 ...
CAACGGCTTGTAAATGGGGATGATCTCAGGGCCGGCCTGGCCGGAGTTGCCCTTGATCGTGAGGTAGGTGTCACCGGTCTGGTTCGCCACTGCATCGATCTGGGAGTTGCTGGCGTATAGATACATGTGGGATTGACCAGTACCTGGAGTCCCAGAGTTGGTGAATGCATCCAAGAATGACTCAGCATAAGAGGCGAAGTCATCAGCCTCACTACTGACATCCACCGAAGAGCGCCGCTGCGTTGCATCAGGTTCCCACGTGTTGAGCAGTGCGTAGTTGTCCGTCGTAGAACCAGCGGCGTAGATACCGTCGGCCCGATAAGGAAGGGTCGAGCCGATGGTGACAGGTCCCACGGTGAGCGGGTCGGACACGCCACCGCCACCGCCGAGCGCTGTCAACGACGACCCGTTGTCCGCGTACACGCCATCCGACGCGACAACGGTCCTGCCGGCCTGAGCGGCGCCGACCTGCGCCCCCGTCTTCCGGGTCACAACCAGAGCCTGGGAGCCGTCCTCCGCCACCACAGCAAAATCGGAATCGGACGACGACCGGGCAAACGTCTCATTACTCATAGTGGTCTCCTTTTAGATCTGGTCGGACAGGTCAGCAAGAATCCCGTCAACGTCGGCAAGCAACGCCACAGTGTCCGGGTCAACATCCACACCGGTCGAACCGGCCTGTTCGCCGACCGGGTCCGACGAACTGCCGCCGGTCACGGTGACCGTCGCGGAACGTTCCGCCCCGCCCGCCGTGTCCGGGGGTTCCGGCACCCAGTTCACGACCCGTTCGACACGGACCGCGTCGCCGAGCACCACCACACCGGTCGCATCGATCGTGTACCCGACCTGCCAGAAATCGTCCCACTCACCGTTTTCGGCCGCCACCATATACACGGCTGTATCCGACGAAATGTCCACAATGTGCACCATCGCGGACATGCCGGTCAGCTCCTCGAGCCGGTCGCAGATCGCTTCGCACACCTTGTCACGGGTTTCGTCGTACGACCCGGGGAGCGCGCGCTGTTCGGTCGGCGGGACAGGCCGGGGCGTGCCGGCACGGGTGACCGCTTCCAGTTCGGTAAGGGCCTCCGCGAGGGTGACCTCACCGAGGCCGAGACGGGCGACCAGGTGGGACACGTCATCGACGTTGACCTCCGCCCGGGGCCGGTCCGACCGGATCAACTGCAACGTTTTCGTACCCGGAACGGAACCTTTCACGACACAGCTCGTTTCTTCTAGCGCGCCACGGCCGATGATCGTGGCGCCGGGGATGGTGGGGTGCGGGGTGTCGTACTTGCGGTCATGGGAGAACCCGATACTGAACTGGTCGATCGTCCCAGAGCGGAGCTGGTAGGCGACCTGCCGTGCGGTGGGGACCGCGTCGAAATCGTCGAACTCGAACAATAAGTCCAACCCGTCGGGGTGGTTGCGGTAGTCGATGGCACGGCCGAGGAGCGCGCCGGGTGATTCCCAGTTGTGCCCGTACAGGAGGCGGGGGAGACGGACCTTGAGGGCGTCAACGAACGCGCCCGGGTCGAACGTCGTCCCGTACGTGTCGAGGGTGTTGTAGTTGAGCACGCGGGCCCAGAACTGGCGGGGCGCGTCACCTGTGGTGTCAACAGCCCTGAACTGGATGTTGGGGGTGGTGCGACGTTCGATCATGGCTGCTCCCTAAGGGTGGGTGGCGGTAAGCGCGGCGTGCGGGCGAGAGTTGTTCGTCGTGAGGTTGGCGTGAGGGCGCGGACCGCTCATGGTGAGCGCGGCGTGCGGGCGAGAGTTGTTCGTCGTCAGCGCGGCGTGCGGTGTCCGGGTCCGCCGGCCAGTAGACCCGACCGGCACGGGGACGGTCCCGGTCCCGGACAGCGTGTACGTCACCACTGCAGGGGTGAACGTCAGGGTCCCGGCAGAGGCGGGGCCGGCGATCGTGGCGGACCCGGTGAGCGTGTACGCCGGGACCGTGCTGGTGAGCGTCCCGACCGACGAGGGCACCCCGATGATCGCCGCGCCGGTCAGGGAGTAGACGGGGTTGGTGTTTGCGAGTGCCCCGGTTGACGTTGGCGCGTCGATAGTCCCGGTACCGGTCAGGGTGTAGACGGGTGCCGTGTTGACCAGCGAACCGGCCGACGTCGGCGTGTCGATCACCCCGGTCCCGGTGAACGCGTAAACAGGGGTCGTGTTGACCAGCGACCCGGTTGATGATGGAACCCCAATCGTGGCGCCGCCCGACAGCGCGTACACCGGGTTCGTGTTCGTGAGCCCTGTGCCGGACCCGATTGGTACTCCGATAGTTCCCGTGCCGGACAACGTCCAGACGGTGACAATATCGGGACCGAACCAGCCTGCCGGGGTACCGGACTGGTCGGCCAGGATCGGGGCACCGTATGCGCCGCCACTACGGTCGAAGATGACGGCGACAGTCATGGTTAGTCCGCCGCGTCGTACTGGTTTTCCAACCGGCGCAGCAGGTTGAGCACCACCCGGCACAGGAGTTTCACGGTCGCTGTCGTCTGCGCGGTCGTCGGAGACGCCAGGTCCCGGTAGGCGCGCAGGTTTGCCTTAGCGGTAGCGATCTGCGCGTCGGCTGCGGTCGCGTTGAGCGGAGCGTTGTAGGCGCTAATCTCGGCGGCGGTGAGCGGTCGGGACGCACCGACGACACCAAGGCGTTCCACAGTGAGCGTGTTCGCGACCGTATCAACGATCTCCGCGTACACAACCGATCCCCGCTGGAACGTTTCGTTGCGAATAACAGCCATTGGAACCCCCTAAGCCGCGCGCATAGCGATGAGAGGGGCGGTGGTGGACGCGTCGTAGGCCAACGATGGCGGAGTGAACGGCAGTGCCCCGTACGTTTGCGACCCTGCGAGTAGGTACGCCTGCGCCGCAGCGAGGGTGGCCCCGCCCATGTGAAGCACAATTTGAGTACTGGTCGTTCCGCTGATCGACAAGTTCGCGTCAGCGACACATGCCAGGAAGTACAACCTGCCGCCCAACAGCGGCTGCCAGATAGACGCCTCCTTGGCACCGGAGGACCCGACCGCAATCGCGCCACTGTCCATCACAAGCGTAGACGGAACGCCCACCGGTGATGATGAGTAGATGCCGAGGCGAATATTTCCGGTGACCGACTGGGAGTAGATCCCGATGCGGTCAACCGTCATATCCATCGGGCACATCCACGGAACAACACTCATCCAGTTCGCAGCCGTGGACATGCTGTTGGAGTATGCCCCAGCGACGCGACCGTTGTGATAGTAGCGACCGATGCCAACACCACGGCCAAGCCCACCCATGAGTAGTTTCTCGGCAACGGACGTGGCCGTAGCAACCGTTGGGGCTAGCCGACCCTGCTTGCCCTGAACGCCCATTAGATGCGACCTCCGCCATAGACGCAGTCACCGCATAACATCACAGGTAGTCGCCTCCCCATGCCGTCACATGGAACGCTTCGGCATTGTGCGTTGACGCTCCGAGCAGGTTTGCGGTACCGGCAGGTAGGTCACGGTTGAGGGCGATCTGCGTTTCAAACGCTGCGGTGGACGCCGCGACGGTGATCGCCGTTACGGGGATTTCACGGATCATCCGCCACGTGGACCCGGTATCCGTCGACACGTACAGGCGGATCATCCCTGCCGTAGTCGACACGGTGGCCTTGATATCAACGAAGTCGACACGGGTCCCGCCGGTCGTGTCCCCCGCCGCGGCCACAGAGGCGAGGAGCGTAGCGATGGTGCCGGTGCCATCCCTGTTCGTGTTCGCGGTGGACACGGTGACCGAGCCCATGCGCGGCTGGCCGGTGAAGTTCGGCGCGGAGTTTGGGGAGGTGTTGGACCTGGCCATGGTGGGTCAGCCTCTCAGCCGTGTGTGAGCGTGTACGAGGACAGGGCGATGGTGCCACCGGCGACCACGGTCGCGTTGTCGATCGTGATGTCGGTCCCGATGAGCAGATCCAGGCGCCGGTCTGTGGTGCCGTTCCCTGCGGACCCGGGAGCGGTGTCACCGGTCCTGTAGAACCGCACCCACCCAGCAGTCCCCGACGCGTCTGCGTTCGTGTCCGACGTGACCGTGTTGATCGCGATCGCGCCCGCAGACGCCGCAGCGAACGAATCGGACGACAATGTCAGGGTGCCGAGCAGGGTGCCCGACGCGGCCGTGTCAGCGGTGGCCGGCTGGGCGCCCGTGTACACGTTGATCCTGCCGGTGGTGTCGAACGCGGTGGCGAGCCCGGAGTCAAGTGCGTAGGTTTTCAGGCCGGTTGAGAGTCGTACTGCCATGGGTGGCTCCTTCTAAAACAACGGGACGGGACGGCGGGTCATCCCCACCGGCCCTGGTTGATAGCGACACCGCGGACCAGTTCACGGTTCACGTCGCCGGTGAGCGTGATCCGCCACAACCAGCGGCCCAGCACCAGGGCAGCAGTCTGAGATGCGGTCAGCTGGGCGCGGATCGTCCCCGCTGGGATGCTGGTTGTGACCGTGAACGCAACCCGGTTCGTGTGATCGTCCGGGTCCTCCAGTTCCACCACGGCGGTGCACCCTGTCAGGTCGAACACGCTCAGATCGGTGTTGGTGACCGTCAACGTCAGGTCGACGTCCTGGCCCGCCACCCACCGGACGTGGGACGTTGCCGGGAGTTCGTCCACGGTCAACGTGATATTGATCGCGGTCATCCGGTCACCTCGCGCAGCAGGGCGATCGTGTCCGCAGCGTCGCGACGCCCCAACGACACCTCGGTGAGGAGCCGTTCCACGTCGTCCGGGTCCACCATCCGCGGCGTGAACTCGTTGATCGTCCCGATCGTGCACCGGCAATTGTGCTGCGCGATACCATTGCCGATGTACCAATTATCGGACGTGGAGAGGTTGAAGACATGTCCCGAACTCGCAAAGTGCTCGACCGAGACGAGTTCGCAAGGCTCCATGCCGAGGGATCGACACTCGAGGAGATGGGTGAGCACTTCGGCGTCTGTGCCAAGACGATCACGCTCATCCGTGATGATTTCGGAATCCCCGCTCGCAGCGAAGCGGAGGCCCACGTTCTGGCCGGAGCCCATAGGCGCAAGCCCGTCGACATGGACGAACTGGCTCGTCTCTACAGTGAGGGCATGAGCGTCAAAGCGCTTAGCGCCCATTTCGGCGTCACGCGACGGGGAGTCGAGATCCGCCTCAAGGACTTGGGTCTGCCGATCCGTACCGCCAGCGAGAGCATGTACATCCGCATGGATCGCATGACCGAGGCCGAGCGCAAGGCTCTCGCCAGCGCCGCCCACAACTCCCGAGTCCGAACCGATCGGCTCCCCGGCATCAAGGTTGGACACGCTCGGATGCTGCGCGCCGCCGAGACTCGGCAGAGCAGCCTCGGCGTCCTCCGCCCTCACGAACTCCCGGTCTTCCACGCCTTTGTCGCCGCTGGGCTTGACCCAGTCCCGCAATTCGCCGTTGGTGCCTACAACCTCGACTTCCTCGTCGGGAATGCCGTCGCCGTGGAAGTCCACGCTGCGCCCTACGACCCGAGTCGGAACATTCGACTTGCTGAACGAACGGTGCACCTCCTCGATTGTGGCTGGCACGTCGCCTACCTGTGGCTCGCCGGATCCGGGGAGGACACCGGAGCGGGATGCGATGACCTGATCGCCTGGGCGAAGGCTCGACGCAGCGACATACCCGAGCGGGGTCAGTATCGGGTGGTTCGGCGTAGCGGTCAGGACGTGACCGCGAGCCGTAGTCAGCTTGACGAACGTGCCGCTATAGCTCCGCTTCGTCGTCGCTTTCAACTTCTGCCCCGGCCAGATGACCTGCGTGTCACCGGTTAGGCACTGGATCACGTTCCCTGGGGAACCGTTCGGGTCTCCGGGGAACGCGAGGTGTTCGCCGCCCACGTCGAACAGGCCGTCAGGGTCGATCGTCTGCCCGTTCGCGTCGGCATGGTCCGGGCGGGTCCGCTGGTCCAGCGTCGAGATCCATTCGAACTGGTCGGCGACGTCACGTTCCACCGCCAGCTCCCGTGTGGCGTTATTGAACGCCGAGATTGTTTCGGTGCGCGCTATCACGACCGCCCGTTTCTTTGACGCTGCACCGCCCATCGCCAGGCCGACCCGTGCCGCGAGTTTCGGGATTGACTCGCCTTCGGCGATACCCTCGGCGAGCGCGGAGCGCATGATCTGCACGGTGGTGTCGGCCACGAGGCCGGCGAGCCGGGTTGCACGGGTTTTGACGATGCGCTCGATGGCGGCGTTCACGTCCCGGGGCGGCCTCCCCCCGACACCGGTGGTGATTCCGGTGTCACGTTTGGGTGGTGCGGGCAGGTGCGCAGACGCTGACCGGACCACGGTCCCGTAGAGCGGGGTGGCGGTTTCGATGATTGCAGTTTCGAGGGCGTCACGGTCGAGGAGGGTGCGAGCGAGCCCGTTCGCTTGGGTGGTTGCCCAGGTCGGGTCGGCGCGCAAGTCGGCATGGTCGCGGCGGGTCCAGGCGGGCCGCTTGTGCCGGTCCATCCCGGCAAGGTTGGCGGCGGCTTCCCTGCCGGCGTCGGCGAGGACCCTAGTCATCGGGGCGACCCACTTCGTTTCGAGGAGGCGGGTGGTGGAGTCGACCGCGGTCCACCGTGCGGCCTGGGCGCGGGAGTGTTCGGCGCGCTGCTCGGCCCCGATGTCGCGGGTTTCGGCCACCACGGGGGAACGCTTCGGCTGAACGCGCATCAGTGAGTGCTCGGACCAGTTGCCGCCGTGGGCGAGATGGACCGATGAGAACGACACGTCGTACTTCTCGGCAGGGAGGTCCGGCGTCGGCGCATCGGCCGCCACGTAGGCGAGCGTGACGTGCGGGGTGAATCCGTGGTCGTCCGCCACATCGATACCGTCACCATGGAGGTGGTCGACCAGCGCTGTTCGCATCTTGGCCAATCCGGGGATATCTGGCTGGGCCCAGATCGGGTCACCGTCAGGGTCGCCGTTCTGGAATCGTCCACCACCACCGCCAATGGTCCCGGTCAGCGGCGCGTCGGGCCACGCGAACCGGTTGAGCGAGTCCTGCACTATGCCCCGATCGATCTTGGCCGCTTTCCCGAGATAAGCGAGGGTGATGTGCATCCCGTCTGCGGGTTCGCCGTCGGCAAGCGCCAGTTTATTGGCTACCTTCACGGGGATCTTGAGCGCCACCATGGCGCCCTCGGATGCGGCAGCGCGTGTCTCAACGAACGCTGCGACCCACCTGGCAGGTGGCGCAGGCGCGGCAGCAGGCGGCGGTATGACAGTGGGCGTTTGGTCGACCGTCGGGGCCTGATCTGCGGCCATCCCCGCACCGGTGACCGTGTGCGTGTCCCCGCCGTCCAGCGACGGCAGGTCGTACTCGGCCCGCCATTCGTTAACTGACAACATCCCGTTGGCGACAAGCTGGATGCCGGCGGCGCCGAGCGCCACGATCCGCGACTCCGATTTGAGGGCGGCGACCTCGGACAGGTCGAACCAGCCAACCTCCGACCCCAACCGGGGGGCGAGTTGCATATTGATGGCGTCCTGAAGGTCAGCGAGGTCGGGAAGCATGGTGGTCTCCCACCAGTTCCGCCACTCCGCTCCCGCGTTAGAGTACGTGCGCCCGGACGCGTCACCCAAGATCGAAAGCGGGGTGCCGAGCGCCAGGCAGATCGCCCGGATTTTCTGTTCGTACCGGGCGATGAACTCCCCGTCACGCTGCGACAGGCCCAACGTTTCGATGTGGAACGTCCGATTGATGTCAGCGTTGCCGGCGGTCGCTTCGACGAACGCCATTTTTCCTGCGTTGTCCGGTCCACGGTGGGTGGCGTCGAACTGCTGGCGGAACGCTTCCCTCTCGTCAAGCTCGGCGAACTCCTCGTGGACCATGATCGCGGCCGGGCGGGCGTCGTTTCTCAGGAACGCGTGATCGTACCGGTCTTGCATCACGGCGACACTGATGTCTAGGCGGGCGGCCTGTAACGGCGATTCGGGTTCCCGGAAGTCCAGCTGTCCGGGAATCCAGTCATAGAGGACCTGGTCTGGGGTGAGGATGCGCCGGCTGCCTCCGTCACGGAGTTTCCTACCGAAGTAAAACCCGTCAAAGTACCGGCTGCCGCCCTGTGATGGGATCGGCTCGAGCAGGTGGGCGGCGAGCGGCCACAACCCGACAACCTTGTTCGACGACGGGGACGGGTTTTCGAGCTCCCACCCGAACCGGCCGGTCGTGAGCCGTTGGGCGACGGTCCACGCCCACAGGCGGCGGGCTGACACGGTCCGCGACGGGCCCCCGGGCGGCGGGCCGAGCAGGCGGGCGAGCGGGGCGTTCGGGTCGACGTCGGCCGGGCTGCTCGGGTCCAGGCCGGCACGGAACGGGAGCCCGGCGACGGCGTTAGCCCGGACTTGGACGCACCGCCACACGTAAACGTTCGCGACGTACGCGAACCTGATCGCGGTTTCGGCGTCCCACTCGGGGATCATCGGGGCGCCGGGGGCCGTCCATCGGGTGTTGATGGTCGCCGCCCGGGGGTCGCGGGTTTCGGCGGGCGCAGTACGGGTTTCGGGGGTTGGGGGTGTCGGGCTGGGGTTGCGGTTGCGGTTGCGCGTGAGTAGTCCCATCCCGGCGCGCATCATACAGTTAAACGGGTGATGCGGCTAGGAACCGTACCGTCCGGGGCTCACTGTGACGCAATGATGCCATGAGGCTCAGGGCCGGAAGCGGAGTTTTCTGCGTTCCGGGACCTGCGCTATCTGAATCGCCGCGTACGACACCGTGTCCACCACATCGTCATGCGCCGCTTTCGGGAACGTCAACAGTTGCGTTTCTGCCACGTCCAACCAGGATGCTTGCACCGGATGAAAGATCTTGCCGAGACTGTACCGGGTTGATGCGGTGAGCGCCCGGGCCACCTTGTCGCCGCGCGCCTCGAGTTTGCGTATCGGGAGCCCGGCCCGGCTGGCTGCCTGGATGAACGTCAGCTGGTAGCCGACCGATTCGACGGCGATGAAAGCCGGCCTCCACCGGACGTTGGCACGGTGGAGCATGTCGATCTGGTCGGGGCCCTCCAGGCGGACCATTTCGCAGTCACGCCATATGAGGTCGTTGTCGGGGGTGAGGTCCCATGTTGAGCAGACGGACATGTCTGCTTCGGTGCGGAGCGACGCGGCAAGGTCTACCGTACAGAACCGGGTGCAGTCGGCCTCCTGGTATCGGCGGCCGTCGTCAAGTTCGATGACGTCTTCGACGTGGCCGGGCATCGTCCACCGGTGGATCCATTCGCGTTTGAACAGGCCGCCGGCGACTGGGGCGGGGACCCCCTGGTAGAGGGCGGAAAACCAGAACGCGCCGAGCGTGTCACGGGTGGCGTGCAACACGTTGGCGGGGTACCGGTCCGGCCATAATGCCTCACCGGGTGCGCGGCCGAGCGGGTCGCCGGTGTCTGCGATGGCAGGGAGACGGACGTACTCCCACCGCTCCGGTTCATGCTGGAGGAGTTTCCCGGCAAGGTCGTCCTCGTGCCATCGGGTCATGATGACCAGGGAACTCCCGCCGGGTTCGAGGCGTGTGTACGCGGTGGTCCGCCACCAGTCCCAGGCCCGTTCCCGGTACGTTTCGGACATTGCTTCCTCAGCGTTCTTGACCGGGTCGTCGCAGACGAGCACGTCAGCACCCCGGCCGGTGAGCGCCCCGCCGACACCGACGGTGAACATGCCGCCGGTGTGGCCGAGGATGTCCCACCGGTTCGCTGCCGAGGACGCCTGGTTGATGCGGATCGCGAACGCCTCAGGGTGTTCGATGATGCTGTCGCGCACGGCACGGCCGTGGGTGGCAGCGAAGTCCGATTCATACGAGGCGAGCAGGACCCGCTTGTCCGGGTTGCGGTTCAGGAACCAGGCCGGGCCACGTCGGGACAGGCGGACGGTTTTGCCGTGCCGTGGGGGCATGGACACGATGGCCCGCACTACTTCGCCCCGGTCGATGCGCTGCCATAACCGGTCGAGGAGTTCAAGGTGCGGGGCTTGTAGTTCGGTGCCGCCGGTAATCCGGGAGGCGAGCGCGTACGGGGACGGGTGGGACCGGGCGGCGAGCGTTCGGGCTTCGGTAATCAGGTCGCGGCGGAGAACGTCGCGGGCCTGCGGGGAGGCTTTAGTCAGCCAGTCGGTCTGTTGTGCTGGTGTCAACGCCTGCCAGATAGGCAGCAAGTTCGTCTGCGATCTGCTCACGCGTCACCATTTCCACTTCGATTCGGGCGGGCGCATCGATGCCGAGGAGTTTCGCCCACCGCTCCGATACTTTCACCCACCGGTCGATGGATGCCGGGTCGCCTTGGATGGCGTGCGGGTATAGGGCTGCACGGATTGTGTCCAGCCGTTCCGATTCGATCTTGCGGAGCGCTTCGGCGTTTTCGGTGGGTGGTATTGCTGCGATGCCTTTTTGGACGAGCTGGTAGGCGTATGGGGCGGAGATGCCCAGCGTGGTGGCGATGTCGCTGTAGATCATGTGGCGGCGGCGGAGGTCGACGGCCCGGGCGATGAGGTCGGCGGTTTCTGCGGGGGTTGTTCCCCATCGTTTGTGGGCGCGGGTTGTTTGGCGGCCTGGTTGTTTTTTCCCTTGGTTTTGTTGCGGGGTGGTCATGGGTGCCTATTGTGCCTTGGTTTGGTCGGGTCTACCACCATCGGGTGTGGTCGAGGTGGTGTTACCACCACCCGTTGGCCCTGTGGTGACGTTCGGCGCGGACCCATGTGCCGTACCTGGCGGTCATGTACCGGTCGGCGGTGCCGTAGGCGCGGCGTGTGGCGGCGAGGAGCCCGTAAGGGCCGGTTGCTGATGATGGGCCGGGGTGCGGGACCCCGTCGCGCATGTATCTGGGATTGCCGCCGGTTTCGGCGCAGACAACGTAGGCACGGCCGTGCTTGTGGGCGCATTGGGGGAGGATTCGTGCGGTGGCGGGCGGCGGGTGGGCGATGGTGGCGGTTAGTGCGGCGAGCAGACCGGCGGCTTTGTGGTGGAAACGCATTCGGGGTCCTTAGGTGTGGAGTTCGCGGGTTTCGAACATGCCGGCGAGGTCCGGGTGTTCGTTCATGAGGAGCCGGGCGTACCGGCTGGTGAGGTTGTTGTTGAGTTTGAATTCGCCGGTGGTGGTGAGTGTGTGTTCCCATCGGACGACTTCGAACAGCATTTTCATGCCGATGCGGGTGCGGCCGCGTGCGCGTGCTTGGCGGGCGAGACGGGCGAGCATGTCGGCGACGTGCGGGTTGGCGGTGTGGTAGTCGGAGAACGCTATGTCGAGGGGGCTGAGGGTGGGGAGTGCGGGCTGGGTGGCGGTCATGGGCGGCGGCGGACTGTGGGTGGGCGGGTGGCGGTGGGCGGGCGGGTGGCGGCGTTGAGGGCCGCGCGGGCTGGTGCGCTCATGCACCGCCCGCATGCCGGGTGCGGGGCCCGGTCGGTGACGTTGTCTGTGTCGGGGAGCTCGAGCCCGCACGCGGTGGCCCAGGTGCGGGTGTCAGGGTCGAAAGCGGTGAGCTGGTGCCGGTCCGACCAGTAGACGGGCCTCATGCCGCACCCTCCCGTTTGGCGGCGGCCATCAGTGCGCGCATCTCGGCGAGCGCTGCACGGCCGACCGTCCTGTCCGGCGGTGCCGGCGGGAGTTCACCGGCTGTCTCAGCGAACGGGCGGTGGTACTGGGCGGCCACAGGACGGGGCCGCGATGCCTGCACAAGGTCATGCATCTGAGGCCGGAACCGGTGCGACTCCTGCATCAGTACCCGTAACCCGACCTGGGCCTCGTCAAATTGCAACCCGGTGTCGCTGATGGCGACAACGAGCAGACGGATCCCGTCGTCACCCAACTCGGGGGCAGCCCACATCTGGCACATCAGGTCGGCGATCTTGGCGGCGTCAGCGACGTTCATCGGGTAGGTCCAATCTCGTAAAGGGGGACGATCTCTGCGTCTGTCAGTTCCTCGCGGATCTTCTTGGAGATGGCTGACATGCGGTACGTGGCTGTGTCCGGGCCTCGGGGCGACGGAGCAGCTCCTGCCCCGGGTTGGCAGCGCGCCCAGTGCTTGGCGAGCGCGTTGGCGGTCAGTGTTGCCCCGGGGAACTGGTCGGCGTAACTGGCGCATGCTGTGCGGACCGTGGCGTGCGTGCCTCCGACCTTGCGGATCTGCGAAGCGGCAACACCGATCGCCTTCGCCTGGTTGGTGGTGATGTCGCCGAACCGGTCAGGTGGGATTCCTTCGGCGTGCTCGGCGAGTGCGTCCCAGAGCGGATCACGTTCACGGTTGGGTTTGCTCGCCACGACGGCGTCAGCCGTTCGGGGCTTAGGGTGTTGGGTGTTGTATGACGGGTGAGGGATGAGGGATGTAGGAGAATCGACCGGCAATCGACCCCCTATCGACCCCTCATCGATGGGGTATCGATGGGGTATCGATGGGGTATCGATGGGTATCCCGGCTGCCATCTCAGCTACGAAAAGCGGGTGCGGGTTAGGTACGATCACCCCGTCGAGGACGGCCAGCAGTTCGCCGCGCAGACGCCGCGATCCGACATCTGCGTAGGCACGTGACATGCCGGTCAGCAGTTTCGGGTTGCCGAGCACGCCGTCATGTCGGACAAAGGTGCGGATGAGCAGCTCCTCGGTATCCGGGTCGATGACGACGAACCGGAGCGCCGCTAGTTCTTTGAGCCGGGTCTTCGTGGCGTGCACGTCGCCGCCGGTGAGCGACGCCGCCCATCGGCGGACGGTGAGCGGGAGAACGCCGCACAGGCTCGAGGAGCGGGTCAGTAGGAACACGTAGGTGATCTGTGCTTCTGCGCTGAGGCGGGCGAAGTCCGGGTCGTCGTCGAACATGGCGGCGGACACCTG
>ERZ650310.417-NODE-417-length-12829-cov-6.868639_pt1 | contig 12829 bp, 16 predicted proteins | sample MGYA00376246_ERZ650310 | MGnify/ENA primary metagenome ERZ650310 (study PRJEB26733, sample SAMN07839286) | wastewater metagenome | biome: small river; feature: stream; material: water | place: USA: North Carolina | collected 2016-03-01 ...
ATCTACACAGGCGAAGACACTCTTTCCCTACACGACGCTCTTCCGATCTGATTAGGCGGCGGATGAGCGGCGGATTACTAACCAAATTATCCTTTTGCACACTTGTTAGGCAATAGGTTTTGCCGTCAGTACGCGGTTCTAGTTGTTGTTGGTTCCCGTTGCCGTTATCTCTGCCACGTTGTGCCACTATCTCCACCGCATTAGTACTACCAGTATCAAGGCAGTATGTTTTGCCATCAGTGCGGCTTAAATGGCCCGTGCCACCCTTTGTAGGGTCACCACTGCGGGGCATAGTGTTGTGGACGATGTACTGCCCATCAGTAGGTATCTTACCATATCCCGCAATCAAACAATTAAATTTACTTGTGTCCTCGTCAATATTAGGTACGCTTCTGTTGCTTTTTAATATAGTTTGAACCCGTTGTGAACTCAAATAATACTTCTGATCAACTTCTTTCTCTAGTATATCCTTCAGCATTATCCCTTTGTCTTTTGGCTGCTTGATTGTGCAAACCAAATCACCAAACAAGCCACCAGGCACATGGCCTATATTAGTCCAATAAATACGTTTACGGTTTTGAGCAGATACTAATGCGGAATTAATATGCACACCGTTGACACCAATAGCTTTAGATAACACCCTTTCCCACTTTTCGCCCATCTCTACATTCTCAAGTAGGAAGTATTTAGGTTTCACCTCATGCAGCAATCTCATGTACTCCCAAAATAGGTAGCTTTGCCCTTCAAATTCATATCCATCGGCTTTAAGTTCCAAATAATGTTCTAGTGTCAATATCTCTGTTTCGCATTTAGTTGCCATTCCTTTGCGTTTACCGGCAAAGCTGAATGATTGACAAGGCGATCCGCCAATAAGTAAGTCAATGGGTGGTAATGCGTAACCATCCACATTGACAACGCTACCAAGCTGAATGGTGTTTGGGTAGTTGTGCATAGTTACCGCAATAGCATGTTTGTCAATCTCACTGGCATAGTATTCAGTTATTGGCAATCCAGCACGTTCTAATGCTTGCTGACCGCAACTCATGCCGTCAAATAGGCTTAATACTCTCATATTGATACCTCCTTAACCATACGCTTCAATCCCTCGCGTATAGCCTTTTTATCTGCCACGGTAAATGATACATCCCTTCTCCCATCGGTGCCTAGTATCTTGTTGTTGTATTGTTTGACTGTTGGGGCGTAGGTTGGGAAGAACCTGGAGGCCTTCACGAATTTGAATAGTTTCATAGTTTAATTTATAAGGTCATCAATTGTAATGTCGTCATTGTCTTCATCTGTCGGTGCTATATGACATTCATAGGTAAGCCATAGGATGAAAGCAAGGTAGCATATAAGTGCGCTGATCCATCCAATGTGGTCTTTAATGTAGTTCATGGGTTATGGTTTAGGTGGTAATGGTTGCCAATGGGTGGGGTAATAGTTATCATCAAATTCAGCATCTCCATCAAGTCCATCATAAACCATACACCATACATAGCATAGATTATTATTATCATCAGCAAGAAGTGCATAGTTCATTATTTTTCTTTCATCATTAAGCCAAACTATTACATTTTCAGAATAATCATTCCCTGTAATAATTTCAGGCAACCTATCCTTAACGCTTATCCATCCGTTATTAGGTTTGGAACAATTAAGCAAACGGTCAAAGGCTAGAATAAAGCTATCACAGGCGGTTCTAGTATGTACGTCTAAATTACTTACTGCATTGCTGAATGTTTCTCTAGCGTTTTGGTAGTATTCCAATTCATCCAAGCTATTTGTGGGTTGTTGGGCTAATGTTTCAGCCATTGTCTTGCCATTTATTCTCAAAGAACAATCTTGAATATCACCCTTATATTCTGCTTTGGATAGGGCTGCTTGATAACCCGCAATAAAGTCATTTTGTCTATTTTCCCAATTAGGTAAATTAACATCGTGCGAATTATTTGTAACGTGCTTATACGCTATTTCTTCTATTTGCTTTTCCATGTTTTATTGGTTTGGTTTATAGGTTTTCTATTTCGATTCAAACAGGATAGCATCTCCATACTTCCCAAGATTGACCTTTTACTATTACAAAATGGTCGCATATCTTATCATCAATCATGCTTACTTTTACACCTTGCAAATAAGCTACAATATCGGGTTGCTCTACAAGTTGGATTCTGACAATACGACCTATAAATGGTGTAGCATCCCAAATAGTCTTAAATGGCTCTTTCGGTGTCATCTTATTTATTTTTATTTCTGAATATGTTTAATAGTTCGGTGGTGGTGATTGCTTCTGATTGATACCTGAACCAAGTATTATTCCCGTACATTCTCCAATCAGTATTTACAACCCAGCAGAAAAAATTAAACGCTTCCTCAACAGTCATTAACCCTGCTGCTTGGTAGATGGTGGGGTTGGTGAGGGCTTCTTTGCAACCTAGTATTATGTCGTTTCTACCTGATACTGATTCGTCTATTTGATTGTATATTGTTTCAATACACTCTTGGCTTAAATTATTCATTGGTTAATATTTTTTAGTTGTATCGTTAGTAATAATTGCAACAAGCCCACCAAATGAAACGTACATAAATGCGGATAAAAATCTATCCCCTACCGTAGTTTCAGTAGTTCCCATTACCCATAAATAAAGTGAAAAGAAAATACAACTATAAATACACATAGCTGCAATCATGTTTTTTGTTCGGTTACTCATATCGCATACAGTTTAATGTTAGTATAATCCTTGTAAAGCAGCTTGTATTCCTCACAAAGATGCTCAAACGTGGTGATCTGAAATTCAAAGCCAGGCTGCTCTGGGTTCCTGTTATTATCAGCCGTGAAGATGATAGGCTGGCCATCGTCTAGGATGGTGGTAGCGGCTTGGGTAAAAGTTAGTTCAGTTCGCATAGTGTTAGTGTTTTGTTTCACCAAATGTAAACTGTAATAATTTACCGTAGAAATAAATATTTGCAACAACGTTGCATTTATTGGATGGGCAAAAAAATGCCCCACGTAGAAACGCAGGGCCTAATAAACACTATGAATAGTTATAAAATGCTCCCTTCAATCAATGCCGCTTCATTCTCGCGCCTTGTTATCAATCCGTCCAATCCTTTGCCTTCCCAAAGCCGCTTCATGCGCCTAATGGCATCTGCTGCGCCTTGTAGGTCTTGTACTTCAATGGCTGTCCGTAGTTCGCGCATCTCGCGCCTACTATCCCATGACGGTTGACCTTCTACGCCCATAGCAGCACCACGGTTGAACACCAACGACACAACGGCACCAATGGTATCTAATGGGCAATGCTCTAATCCTGGGAACGCGCCCATTGCAATATTGTAGAACCGTGGAATAGTCTTTAATTGAAACACTTGCTCGGCCGCTTCTTGTGTTATGCGTAGCGTCTTGGTATTTGGGTTGATTAACCGCTTGGCTGCTTCACCTTTAATACTTGAGCAACTTAGCATAAACGCCAATACATTACCATTGACAAGGCTACCCCAATCTTTTTGTATCTGTTCTTTGGAATTATATCCAAGATCAAAACCATAGCCGTAAGTCACACCGCTTGCCCCGCCGGGCCAATTAGGTTTTAAATCGCATCCTTCTGCGTCTAATATCAGGTCAAGGGCTTTGGTGCTTATCATATAAACGGTACTTTAGACTTTATCCATAATACAACACCTACCACAATAGCCACACATAGCCCAAATAGGCCGTAAAGTAGGTTTCTTGCCCTTATCCTTGCCGCGTCAAGTGTTTGTGCCTGTTGGGTGTATTGACCGCTTAAAAAGGATATTTTTAGCCTTTGCGCAATAACACTATCCTTGTAGTCATTAACCAAGCGTTTATCAACCACCACTACGGCAATAGTATCTGTGCGATGCTTGGTTATGGTTATTGTAGTCTTGAGCGTATCGGTTTGGGTTAGCGTGTCGGTTGTTGTGGTGCGAACGGTGTCAATCAATACTAGTGTTTCGCCTTGTTGGGTTACTATCGTGGTATCGTTTGCACATGGATTAAGCGCATGGTCTAAGGTAACCGCGTCAATCTTTGCTTGTGCTATGCGTTTTTCAACGTTGCAGCCCGCAAGGATAGCAAAGAACGCTGCCAATAGTAGAATAGTAACTGTTGCGTGCCATCCCCAAGATTTGTCATTGTGTTGTGTCATAGTGCTATGTTATGCGGCTAATTTACCCAATCCAACCCAAACCACCAAATAAAGCGCAAAGCGCACTATATTTGATTTAGTTTAATTTCCTTTAATGCTATAAGGTAGTTATAACCTAGTTATCATCTTTGTTCTTGGAACCAAAGTAAAATCCAAAAACAAGCAACGTTGTGTCCTTCACAAAGTTGAATATCCCCACACTTTCCGCTTCCGTCAATATATTAATCTTAAACGCTACAATCTTGTCAACAACATAGACGGATAGCAGACAGGCGAAGCCAAATACTACCACTTGGATAAGTCCTTTTTTCTCCCCCGCTATTTTACCCACCACATTGGATAGGAACTTCACCGAAATAATAACGGCGGCCAAACTAATGACCACCGCTAAGATTGTAACTAATAAACTGTTTGCGCTATACATTACTTACGATCTTGCTTGTCCCTAAGAATTAACAAAGTTTCCCTTATATCGTTTTTCATTTCGCGTATGTCGTTCTTTGTTTCCTGTCGTTCTTGCTCCAGTTGCTTAATCCTTACTTCATGGTTTTCAGTCTGTGCGGCTTGCTTAGCGGCATCATCTCTAATGGATGCTGCATACATACTAGACGCGGTTATAACGCTTATAACTACGGCGATAACGGCAACAACTAGCTGCCAAATCTCTACTGGTTTTTTCATTTCCTGACTATTTTCTGTATTTGCCATACATAAGCCCTCCATAGATAACGATTGACAGATAAGTAATAAGGTAAATAGCAGACAAATGTCTGTGATTAACCCAATACAAAGTTAAGTCAATGATGCGAAATATAAGGAAAGCTAGTATAAAATTGCTCCAAAAGTGGGAACGCCTGCGCTCCCTGCAATACCATGCAGACAAGAAAATAATCCAAGTCAACGCTTCCGCTGTGTCTTTAACGTACCATTGCACATCCTGCTTGATGTCAGAAAACAAAAACCATGCTTTCTCGTTCAAATAAATTGAACCAAAAAAGTTATGCACCTCACCCAAAAATAGAGTGAGAAGCATAACAGATGGCCATATAATGTTATTGGTTTTCACTATTGGCCTGGTTTCGGTCTTGGTTTGTCAGGGTCGGTTAATTCATCCCCATTATTAGGGTCACTTAACGGCTTCACAACCTTAGCGGGAGTAAAGAAGTTCTTTACAATGTAAGCCAATCCTGCAGTAATCCCACCGGCTAGGATGTGCTTCCAATCAAAGGTCAAAATACCCGCGTTCAATGATTCGCTGATAGGGGTAATGATAGCCCCAATAGCTGCCACTAGCACACCTTTGAGAGTGTCTTGCCAGTCAATCTTGAATAGTCCGCTTGTCTGTTTCATAATATAAGCAAATTTAAATTAAAAAAATATGTGAAAAACACCGAAATTTATACGCTAAGTAATAACACCCACACAATCAATGCAATGGCTAATATTATTTTTTCTGTCTTTGTCATTTGTTTTCTAGTGCGATTATTCGCTTTTTAAGGTCGTCAATTATGGCCTGTTGTTCTTGGATAGCTTTTACCAAAGTCACATAAATACCATCAGTTTCAAGCCCTAGTTTTTCTACTTGCTTTGTAACTTTTACGCCGCTAGAATCACTTGTTAGTGATACATTAAACTTGCGTACCATGTCTGGCATAATCTTCTGAACATCTTGGGCAATAAAGCCATATTTAAGGCTTGACTTAGCACTGTCTGAATTGTAGTAGAATGTCTTAGGTTGCAACTTTAATATCTCAGCCAATCCATATCCCAATGGCTTAATATTATTTTTGATAGTACTATCTGATGGGTTGGTATTTGTAAATGTCCCACTATTAGAATAAACCGTTCCTGTTCCTAGTGATGATAGTGTTGTTGATCCATTCCCGTCAATAGATAGCGCATTGACTGTCGTACCTGCTAATTTTGTTCTTAAATATATCCCACCCGCTGCATTATTATAATAATTATCTAAATAAAATTTTCCAGTATTGTCATCGTAAGATACGCTCCCATGATAAGCTGGTGTTGCTCCTATTTCTATCTGTCCACTTGATGCACTGGGAGTTCCATTTGAACTACCCCCTTTTACCAATAATCCGCCTAGATTTGTTGCCGAACTTCCTACGATGACATTTTCTGTGAAAGTTCCTGAACCACTATATAAAGCACCCGTCCCATTTCCTGATGAACTTCCAACTGTAACTTTTCCTAGTACATCCCCATCAACTATAAACCTTGTAACATTATCTGCTTTGATACTTACTGATGTTGATGTTTGCTTATATAACCCATACCCACTCCCTGTTGTTTCTTTTACAATCCAATCAGTAGGGGAATTGAATGCAGCATACCCATTTGCATTCATTGCATATACGCTTACATCAGAGGCTCCATTAATATTCAACCTCCCTGTCATGAATATTGATGACCCAATTTGCCTAATACTTGAAGTATCTAAACTGCTTGTACTTGTCCACTTTGGAATATACCCATTGATACCTTGAGTAAATAGATTTTGCTTTAAATTCCCTACGCTATCAACATAGTTTTTATCGGTAAATGACCTAGCAGTATAGCTACTACCTTGATTACTATTATACCCTGCAAAGCCATAAAAAGAAGCTGCTGCGCTACCGCCTGCGCCTAGTTGCGCAATCTGAGTCCAGTTGTTTGCATATATCCCAATGCCGCCACTTGTACCTGCTTTAAGCCTTACAAGTACGCCCAATGAATCGTTAGGTAACTGTGAAGCAAACGCCAAAGCCCTAGCAGTTCCCTTGTACTTAAATTTTAATGTGCTATCCGCACTAGCATACAATACAAGGCTATCCACTGTGCCAAATGCAGCGTCTGACTTAGTGCCTAAGCCGATGCCATTCACAAAGCGGGTCTTACTTCCCGTTGGTGTGTACTGTGCGGATGCTATCCCGCTAACTAGCAATAGTAACCAAAATAAATGCTTCATAAATTATCTATATAAGAAGTTAAACCATTCCCCTGCAATTGCAGGGTTGGTGTTGTCAATATAAATAGTTCCTGTTGTTGTGTCAATCTTAACTTCTGCGCCTGTTGGTGTGCCTACGGTAATAATATCGGTGCTATCTATGCCGCCGCGTGACGCGTAAAGCAAAGCATTGCAGCCTATAAGGTCTGCTACCACAAAGGACGTCTCACCCCCTGAGGCTTGGTAATATGTTCTGTAAGTCATGGTTCCTCCTGATGGGTTTATAGGTGTATCACTCACGGTGTAGGCTCCTGTTCCTTGCAAAGTAGCTGAATAGGTTGCCACTTCTTTCATTGGACCGTTAAGCGTTATATTTGTTATGTAGCAATATCCACTGAACACATAGAACCCCCCTGAACCCTCATCCACAATGAACTGAAAAAAGAACCTTTGTCTGTTTTTCTGGTCCTGCAATTGCTTCCAATAGGAGTAGTTCTCATTGATAACTAGCCCTTCAATACTAAGCCCCCAATTCATTAAGTCCTCTTTGAACTCCTGCCATCCGTTGGATTCGTAGTTGGTAACCTCACGTAGTGATAAGTTCACTTGCAGTGTAACGTTACGCGAACAGGCCCACGGGATTGCTCCCAATGAAGCGTCTATCTTCCAAAGTGTAAGGTCATTGCCTATTCTAGGTGTTGCCATGCTGCTAAGTTAAGACTTTTTTAAAGTTATTACATCGGTAATAGTTTCGGTTATCTCAGTATCACTAATTTGCAAGAAAGTACCGCTCCAAACGTCATCCGTGAAGTTGATACGCATATTTCCAGGGACGAATGCCAATCCAGTAACAGGTAGCAATGTGGTTGTATCTTGCACGTTGAATTTAGTTATCAATGATATTGGACCGTTTGCGCTAAAAATGCTTGACACATTACCCTGCATATTTATTTGCGCGGCGGACTGAATGTTAATGTATTGTTGCAGGATTAGACGCGGTAAATTACTGTATGTCGTAGCTGTTCCGTACTTGTACCAACTACCCCATACCTGCCAATCCCTTTGACTAGCCCCTGTAACATGTACCATTGCTCCTACTTGTGCTATGTTCGCATCCTGTTGTACACCCATAACAACATCCTGGGTGCGCTTGTATTGGCTTAAAAAGTCTGAATATCCTTTGGCCGTCTTTGATAAATATGGGCTTTCAACTGTTAGGCTCACATCGGCAATGCTTGTATTGTTCATTGTAACACCACCGGCCACCACTGCAAATTCTAGGTAAATGGTGCAAGATATTGGGACAGGAGGCGTTTGTATGGTAATGCGTTCGTAAAGGTTCGTGGTTGTGCCTGTGACAAAGTGGTATATTCCAGACGCGCCGGCCTGCCAGTTCTTATCTTGGTTTAATGAGTAGCTTGTGCCCGCACCTAAGTCAACGGCTATCATTTGTATTCTCAATACAGGGAATGCCCCAATAGGCGTATTACCGTCCGTCAAGAATGATAGTGTAAGTTGGTCATTGGCATAAATACGTCCCGTACTTTGTGGCGATACATACGTTGTGCTTGAGCCGCTTGTATTAAGTTCAAGCGCAACATAATCGCCCAATGAACCAACAACAACACTACCAACTGGGGCATTTTTAAGCCAATTATAAACCGCTTCCGTTCCGATTGTTGCAGGACGTTTGAAGTTACCATTATCAATCAAATTAGGCGCGTAGGTGTATTGGTTGTTTATCTCAATAACTGGGAACCCTTTGCGGATTATCTTAGATTGGTCACCATTGATAAAGTAATGGTCCACGCCCGGAACATATGGCACGATTGTCCTGCTTGGGTCGTTAGTGTTAATGCTTACGAATGTGCCATCTTGCAGATACTTAAAATAGCGCAAAGTACCGGCCGCCCTTTCTTCCACGTTCACTATCCAATATTCACCATTAGCTTGGAATATTTGCGCACCAAATGACTTGCAAATAGTTGTTAGTATCGTATGGCAATCCATCCAGGTAAGGTCGCTATTCTGCCAATTACGCCTATAATAGTCAATCTGGCTAAATACGTCCAAGTCTTCATCCATTCCAGATGCATAGATATTGCAAGCTATATTTAAGCCAAAACCGTCTGGTAGTTCCAATTTATTCAAGCATTGCAGTATCACTTCCAATAGTGTCTGAGTAGTATTGATATCCACCAATACGGCACCATTCTCTGGTGTAACGCTATCTACTGCGTAGTTCTGTTCGTACGGTATCGACCTAAGCATACCCAAACCGTCAACGAATGACAGGTCTAGGAACTTTTTGCCACTGCTGAAAGATAGGCTAGTGCCATCCGTCAACATATACCCTTGGAATATATCGTAGATAGTATTTACAGGGATGGTTGTACTGTCATCGCCTATCTGGTAGGAGTAACAAAGTACGGTATAAACCTTTTGGTACCCCGCTATAAATGTGTAATTAATGGCACTAATGGCAGCCGGATCTTGGGTAAAGTCATCAAATACAGTAATTCCATCCTCTTGCACAATCAAACGCCATCCAGCACCAACTATAGGTAACCCCGAAGGCGTAGAAAACACCGCACATTCAAGATGAATAGTATCTGTCGCATCCACTTGCAATTCCCCTGTATTATTGAAAAACTCAAACAATACAGATTGTCCGTTCACATATATTTGAAAATTACAGTCAAGGAACTCTGGACTGCTTGTTTCGTAGTTCTTCCAAAGAATAGTAGACTTATTGGCATCTGGAGCCGCACCCGCCTTTAACTTAACATGATATCTCTTGTCATCCCTTGTGGTAAGGTCTGGTATCGTTCCTGTGAAGTCGGTAATGTCAAGTATTGCGGTCAATTCACTTGCCAAAATAGGCTCAAACGGATCATCGCTGCTTGCTAGGGCGTTCTGCTCAAATGGGAGCAGCCCCGCCGGGATATTATCTACAGGGCCTGAGTAGTCCTTTTCGTATATCTCAGCCGTGAACATCTTGTTAGACTTCGCGAATGATTGTGATTGGTATCGTTTGCCGTACATATATTAACCTCCTGTCCTTAGCCCGCGGCTAAAGTCTGTTCTACGTTGTGTTAACCAAATATCGTTACCCGCTATTCTTGTGTCTAAAATTATCGGTTGTTGACTATTTCCCACACCACTAACACTACCCATTTGAAAGGATTGTGCTAACATACCTTGGAACCTATCCAATGGAAGTATCGCTTCCGTTCCCGCTTCGCCTACCATGCCTAGTGTTGGACGGCTTACGATGCCGCCTGTTGCGAATGGCATAACGCCGCCGATAATACTACCTAAGAAACCGCCCGCACCTTTAGCAGCACCCAACCCCGGATTAATGGCCGTCATGATGGCTTTAATCAAGAACATCTTAGCCGCTGCAGCCGCTAGGTCAATAACTAACTGTTTAACCGCATTTGATAACGTTTCAAATGGGTTTGCACCGTTAGCAATGTTCTGGAATAGATTTTGGAATGCGCCGCCGATACTCTCTGCTAGTGCTTTCTGTTCCTTGAATTTATTGTTAAGGTTTGCAATTACGTCCAATCGGCTCTGCTCAATATTCAATAAACGCTGCTTTTTTTCAGCTTCTTTTTGGCTTAATTCACCTGCTAGTGTCGCATTTTGTGTACCAGCAAATTTGCCATCCATTAAAGGTTTACCCAAACGGATTAACGCTTCTTTCTTAACATCAACCTCATACTGCTTTTGGCTTACCGCTAACATCTCCTTTTGAACGTCCAAAAGGTGCTGCTGGATTTGCACCGCGTCACCCTGCTTTATTTTACCATGGAAGTCTTCAAGATTTAACTTTTGTTTTGCTTCGCCGTAAGTTTTAGGCGGTTTAGTATCGTCAAAGAAATTCCATTCAGGGTGCGCCTTCATTAAATCGGCATTCTGTTTGGTAAACTTTTCGTATATCTTGGCCTTGTCAGCAAGTTTCTTTTTAAGTTCGTCTTCTAGTCTCTTTTTCTCAGCGGCATTGGCGTCACTTCTAGCCTTCATGCCCATATCCAAAGATTGACCGGGAACAAAACCTGGAGCAGAACTCATGCCAGCGCCAAACTTTCCAGACTTACCAAAGTCTTGTGTCTGCTTTTGCTGCAATTCGGCTATTTCTAGTTCTAGCTTTGCAGATTCAGCTAGTGCTAAATTTGCAGCCGCTTTAGCTAACTGCATTTTGATATAGTCTGGAGCGTTCTGCTTTAACTTTAATTCAGCTTCGTTAAGATTATCAACAAGCCCTGTAGTTTTACCTATTGTTTCATTATAGTGCTTTACTACACCATCCTTCGCAATTATGCCATTTTTAGCTAGGTTTATTTCTGTTTCCAACTCCCTAACAGACATAACGGCCTTTTGAACACCACTATCTGTAAATTGATTAATAGTGTCCTTTGCTTCTTGTGTCTTTTTATTAAACCCCGCAATACCATTTTGGTAGATAAGAACCGCACTAGTAACTAATGACAATGCAACGGTTAATCCACCCGCACCCAAAAGGCTTCCCCCTAACGCCTTTAATGCCGCCGCTCCGCTACCTGTTTCTGCTTTTAATCTTTGAAACGATTCTAACAATGGGGTAAAGTTGTTAGCCATACCAATAAGGCCATAAGGCGCATCATTGACAACTCTGCCAAAGTCAACCATTGCACTTGTAGCCTGTTTACTACCTGTAACTAGCTTACCTTGATTGTTTACAAAGGTTTGAGTAGCGGCAGAGACTTGCTTTAATCCCTCAATAGCAGATTTATTTTCTGCTGTTATCGTTATCTTCAATGTCTCATCTGACATAACACTTTTTTACGAATTTACGCTTTTTTATGGTAATGTTTTACCCCATTGTAAAAACTACTTTTTAATAGGTTATCGGTAGCCCATAATGGCCTTTGATTAGTATAATGAAAGCAGTTTTTAAACTCTTCAGGGATAGAAAGGTCAAAACTAGCGCAGGGCTTAATGTGGTCTAAATGCCATTTATCCATATTATCCCAATTCATGCCTTCTAAAAATAATGATTCAATATGCGCCTTGAACTGTATTGGCGTGCATCCTAATACGTTCATGTAATATTCAGGCTTTTTTACATTTTGTATTTTACAAGCAATCCTACAAACCGCCCGCCCCCTTTCTGAAAGCCTGAAGCTAACATCTATTTTTCTTCTATTTTTCTTAAGGGAATTAATATGCTCCTTTTTGCTTTGGTATCTTTTTTTAGCGTAATCTTTGTTTTTTAATCTTTTTTCATGTAGCAATTCAGCACCTACCAATTTACTTTTATGATACGCTTCTCTTTTTTGCTCATTAATTTTATCCCTATTTTTTAACCTATACTCATTATAATTACGCCTTATTAACTCCTTATTGCTTTCATACCGCTCTTTAAAATACTTTTTTGAATTATCCGAATTTGATTCTCTGTATTTTTTCTGATACAAATCAATCTTATCTTTATTAGCTTGTCTATATGCTTTTAAGTACTCTTTTTTTCTTTGCTTTTGTTCTTCAGTCATAAAATAAAAATGAGCTAAAACCAATAGAACGCTGCAAGACGGTCTATTAGTAATAGCTCAAAAAGTTTGTTAATTGTGCTTGCAGACACAATGCAAATTTACTGAATTTTATTTGTATAGGGCAAAAATCTTTGCATAATCTTTCGGATCAATCGGAACACGTTCAGCTTCTTTCGGGTCTC
>ERZ650310.418-NODE-418-length-12814-cov-6.422447_pt1 | contig 12814 bp, 16 predicted proteins | sample MGYA00376246_ERZ650310 | MGnify/ENA primary metagenome ERZ650310 (study PRJEB26733, sample SAMN07839286) | wastewater metagenome | biome: small river; feature: stream; material: water | place: USA: North Carolina | collected 2016-03-01 ...
AGAATCAGAAAAACAAATGAATGCCCTTCTTACAGAAGAGTTAGAAACTAAACAACAAGAACAATGAAAACAGCAGTAGAATGGTTGGTCGATGAACACTTTGGAGGTATAGATAATTGTACTCCCGATTTTAAAAACAAGATTTTTCAAGCGATGGATATGGAAGAAAACATAGCAACTGAATATGCCGAGAATCGTATTAAATTTAATAGTCTTGGCACTCCACACTTAAGTTTTTGTGAGTGGAAAATATGGATTAGTAAGCCTTAAACAACAAAAAAAATGAAAAAGAAAATAGGTGTTTATAATACTTTAATAATTATTCAAACGCGCAATAAAAAAGGAGATATTTTATATAAGGTAAAAGATATTAGTAAAGCTAAACAACAAGAACAATGAAAGAAAGTGAAATTTCAGATAATTACCAAGTTGGTGATGTATGTCAGTTTAAAAAGGCAGAAGAAGGACACCCAAGAGTATTTACAACGCATAAAGTTGATATGGATTATGGTGTTGTTTATTACTACAAACTTGATGGTGTTGAAGAAAGCATCGGAACTAGTTATATAAATAGAGTTAAACTTTAAACAACAAGAACAATGAAAGAATTTAAGCAGTACAGAAGAAAGAGTATATCTGAAATGAGACCTTATGTTGAAGGTGAGATTTTAGATGGCAAAGTGTCAATCTCACAAGCTGACAAAGACAATGGAAGTCCAAAGTTAGGTGATATGATTGCAAGAAATCCAAATAACCACGAAGACCAATGGCTTGTAGCCAAGCAATACTTTGAGGATAATCTAGAAGAAATGTAAACAACAAGAACAATGAAAATAGAAATAACACACTACGGCTACAAAGCCAGCTACGAGTTCGAACACGAGGATGTGGAGCTTGAAGATTTGGTATATCACCTTGAAAAGCTGATTTGGTTGACTGGCTATTCAATCAATGGCAGATTAGAAATCGTAAACGACGAGCAATGAAACCAGAAAAAGAATACCTCGCAGCACTCAGCACGATGATACTCGTGACTGTTGTGGCTATCATATTGATTTTTAAAGCTATATTTGCCCTATGGAACTGATACTATCATACCTCGCACTCGGGTGGCTGATTGCCAACTTCGAACCTCTGCACTGGCTCATCGACTTTCTATTCATCAAGGTGATTCCAAGCTCCAAGCTCGGTGATTACATTCATGCTGGATTCGGTTGCTGGAAATGTACCTCATTTTGGACTGCTCTGGCAATCTCAGGCAATATATATACGGCAGCAATCACAGCGATGGGTGCCTACATCATCAGCGAATGGATAGAGAGCAAATAGAATACGTCAAAGCAGTGCAAGAAATGGATGAGAAAGAACGTCTCACCAAAAAAGTACTGAACCAACTCAAGCGAATCAAGGTCAGCGTGACCGGACAGCCTGACAAGGAATGCTTCTGCTCGCAAATCAGACGCAAAATCTGGTACAAGGATTTCACCAACTGGTATGAAGGCAACGCTTGACCTATACATATCGTCTCACTATGAGGAGCTGTACCGATACACCAGGTACTTCTGCTCCAAGTACAATCCGAAGCTGACGATTGATACCGTCATATCCAACGCATATCTGCACTGCCTTGAAATCAATGACAATACAGATGATGTCGGCAAGGTCAAGAGCTATATTCTCAACTCAATCAAGCGGCAGGTGATATGGAAGAACGTCAACAGCTTCAAGGATGAGCGAATCCTGGCATCAGAAATCGCAGTTCCGGACACTTTCGATGATGGGGAAGATTTGAACTACAAAATCGCAATCGAGCAGCAGTACCAGGGATGGAAGTCATCGGTGGACATCTATCGAGATGGACTATCAGACAATGTGAAGATTGCAGTCGCCAAGGCATACTTTGACAAGGGACTCACAACTGCACGATCAATGGCAAGCTACTTCAACATCCCAGTGACGTCAGCGCACTACTTAATCTCTGACATAAAAAGCACACTTAAATCAATACACTATGAAAATAAAAGATGAATACAAGGGCAAGACTATCGTCAAAAATACCTCGCTCGGAAACATGACAGTCGTTGTTGACAATATAGATATGAACAGATACCGATACTATGTGAGCATAGGATTTGGATATCTATTCGAGGAAGAGAACGTCAGCGCAACTGCACCAATCCGATACGAGGGAATCGAGGCAGATGAACAGACTGAAGCTCCGAAAGTAACAAAACCAAAACGCAAACGTAAAACAAATGCCAAAACCGACACCATCTGAAACCAAAGAGGAATTCATCAATCGCTGCATGGGCGATGAAGAGGCACTCAATGACTTTCCTGAGAATGACCAGCGATATGCTGTGTGCAATTCCATGTGGGAAGAGTCTAAAATGAGCGCATTCTCAAAGTTCAGAGCAGCATTCGCAGAGAAAACCTACTCAGACTATCCTGACAGCGTGAGAAACAACGCACGCAGAGGAATCGAGCTCAATAAAGAACTCGGTAACAAGTGCGCAACGCAAGTGGGAAAAATTCGGGGACAGCAGCTCGCAAACAAAGAGCCCATTTCAGTGGACACGATCAAGAGAATGTACTCATACCTATCCAGGGCAGAACCTACATTCGAGGACTCAGCACCTGAGGACTGCGGATACGTTTCATTCCTTCTGTGGGGTGGAAAGACTGGACTCGATTGGGTAGAAAGTAAACTAAAAGGATTAGGATTGATATGAAAACTGGTAGACCAAGAAATTTTGAAGAGCCAGAGGACCTATATCAGCTTTTCGTTGAGTATAGAAAGAAAGTGAAAGATAATCCCAGGTATCAATACTCTCTTTCAAATAAGACTGGGAAGGCTGAACCGATTCCACTGGAGGTACCTCTCACAATGAGTGGCTTCAGAGTATTTGCACACGATCATGGTCTTGTGGTGCACGATTATTTTGCAAACACTGGAGGGAGATATTCAGCGTTTACGACAATCTGCACGCGCATAAGCGATGAAATTCGAAACGACCAAATTCAGGGCGGCATGGTTGGACAATTTAATGCATCCATCACTCAGCGACTGAATGGTTTGACTGAAAAGACTGACATCACATCTGGAGGTCAAAGCATCTCCGAGGTGAAGGTGAACATAATTAGACCTACTGAATAGTATTATTGCTATATTTGTGGGAATTGGCTATATGAGAGAAATACTCGTATAGCATCCCTATTGCCTAAACTTGACCTATGGCTGAAATCTCAATCGACAGCACTGTCATCTTCGAAAAGAACTACACTGCACTGGCTGACCCTGGTGTGCGCTTCATCATCAATGAGGGTGGCTCACGCTCCAGCAAGACCTACTCGCTCTGCCAAATGATCGTGGTCTACTGCTTGCAGAATCCTGGCAATGTGGTCAGCATCGTGCGCAAAACATTCCCAGCTCTCAGGGCAACAGTCATGCGTGACTTCTTTGAAATCATGAAGGAAATGGGCATCTATGAGGTGACCAGTCACAACAAGTCAGAGCACATCTACACCTTCCCGAATGGAAGCATCGTGGAGTTCTTTTCAGTCGATGATGAGCAAAAAATACGCGGTCGCAAGAGACATCTCGGATGGTGCAATGAAGCCAATGAGCTATGGTTCGAAGACTTTCAGCAGCTCAACATGAGGACCGAGCACAAGCTCATCTTCGACTACAACCCGAGCGAGTCATCATCCTGGCTCTATGAGCTGCCGATGGATGAGAGCATCATCATCAAGTCAACGTACAAAGACAACCCATTCTTGCCAGACAGCATCAAGCGGCAAATTGAGGACCTCAAGCGCACCGATGAGGCCTTGTATCAAATCTATGCGCTCGGTGAGAAAGCCATCAGCAAGAGCAACATCTACTCGAACTGGACATTCGTCAAGCATCGCCCGGCAAGGTTCGTGAACTTTGTGTATGGGCTCGACTTTGGATATAATCACCCGACAGCTTTGGTGAGGGTGTATTACTGCGACAATGACATCTACATCGAGCCGGTCATCTATGAGAGCTACCTGACAACGACCAACCTCATCGACAAGATGGGTAACCTGGGCATCGAAAAGTATGTGACCATCGTGGCTGACTACGCTCGCCCTGAAATCATCGCTGAGATGAACAATGCTGGCTATGACGTGCAGAATGCAAACAAGGTGGTCAAGAAGGGCATCGACAACATCAAGACCTTCGGAGTGGTCTGCGAGGATGACCCACGCATCAAGAAGGAGTATGAGAACTATAAGTGGAAGAAGGTTGGTGACATCATCACAGATGAGCCAGTGAAGCTATTCGATGATGCCATGGATGCCATCCGCTACGCTGCTACGCACATCCGTCAGGAGTACTACACCGATGACAGCTATTTTGCCTTCTAAACATTTGGCTGACAAACTGCAATATAAAGAAAAACATGGGAACAAATTTATTAGGCGAATTAGCCGCAAATAACGGAACGTATTTTTTTAGTGGTGGAGATTACGAGGGTAATGTAGACCAAATTATTGTAAGAGGCCAAGGCATTACTGGAATAAATATTTTTATTTTAGTTGATGGTGAACAAATAAAAATTACAAGTGATTATTTGTATCATGGTGAAGAAACAATTTTACCAGATGGTTTAAGAATTACCCCAAAGGGCGATGATGTTTTTACATTAGTACAAATTGTAGGTAATACTGGTGTAGAAAACGGAACGGGACTTGAATTAGTACTCGCATAAGATGGCATTTAGAACACAGAAGATATCACAGATGACTCCCAAGGGAGCCAACCTCGAAGGCTCTGACCTACTCGAGGTATCAACGCTGGAGAGTGGCAGCTACGTCACACGATCAATCACCGGTCAAGATATTATTGACGCCGCAGCGGGAACGGGCATAACTAACATTACAACAAACGCACCTTTGGCAACAACGGGTGGCTCAACTCCAGACCTTTCAATTAGCGAAGCAGACGGAAGCACAGACGGCTATCTTACCGCTGTGGATTGGTCGACATTCAACAGCAAACAAGCTGCCCTTGTCAGTGGCACAAACATTAAAACAATTGAAGGGCAAAGCCTACTCGGGTCGGGTAACATTAACATAACGGCAACAGACGTAGGTCTCGGAAACGTGGACAACACAAGCGACTTAAATAAACCTATTTCTACTGCCACACAAACGGCACTTAATGCCAAGCAAGACACGCTCACTCTTACCACAACGGGAACAAGTGGCGCGGCTACTTTGGTTGGTGCTACTTTGAACATTCCGCAGTATAGCGGTGGTGGAGCAAACAATTTAAAGTTTACTAATATTCAGCTTAACAACGGGGTAAGCGTAACAAACAGCACAACGGAAACAATTACTTACTCAGTGTTGGTACCAGCAAATACTTTCATAAGCACAGCATTTTTTGACGTTACTACAAGATTCACTAAAACTGGTTCCCTTACTTCATGGTCGGCAAGAATTTATAAAAATACTTCAAACACTTTAACTGGAGCCACATTAATAGCTACCATCGGTAATCCATTTACGCTTACTCAAATTTATTCACAAGGAGTAAGATTCTTTAGGGTTTCAAGCTCAACCATTAGATACTACCAAGCAAATTTTGCTAATGTTACGGATAACCTTGCTGCTAACAATAATGAAGGTTCAACAACATTTGACCTTTCAGTCGATAATTATTTTTTAGTAACAATTCAATTAGGTACAGCAGCCACTGATACAATTAGGGGTGTAATGTCAAAATTTTTAGGATATGAATAATGTAACAACGATACCAAATGGATTTGAATTCAATAATTCAAGTTATTTATTCGAAGCTGAAATTGAAGTGATTAGTGAAAGCCAATGCCATGTACCAACAAATGATGGCATCATTTTACTTGACCTTTCGTGTACAATCAATGGCGTTGAGTACACCGACATTAATTTATTGATTCAAGCACTAAAAGGGGAGTAATGGCTCAGACACTCATCGCATCACCTCAAGTCATCACACCAGCATACAATCCGGTCAAGTACCAGGTGGATTCAACCAACAAGAACCTCACTGGCTTTCGCTACATCTTTGATGTCTATGAGGCTGGCACATCCAACAAGATTGCTGAGTACAAAGTGCTGCCAACATATGGCACTGGATATGGTGAAGAGGACCTCTCCAAGCTGCTCCAAAACAAAGTGAGCTGGGATTTGAACACAGAGCTCACATCGTACTATGCCGCACCGAATTCATATTACAAATATGACGTGAAGATTGGCGAGGAGTATGTCTATGAGGTAGCCTATACGAGCAGCTTGAGTGATGCTGGAGGCAATGTTCAGATAAACGTAACCAACTCATTCAGTGCCGGTGACCAAATCATCATCACACAAGATGATGGTGGTACTGCCAACCCACAGCTCGAAGGACTGCACACTGTTTTGAGCTCAAGTGGTTCATCATTTAAAGTCAACGTAAACTGGTCCACGATCATTGACGCAACAATCGATGGCTCGGTGAGCTATGCTGACAAGCGCAAGACCATCACCAGGGACATCACTGAGATAGAGAATCAGTATGTATTCAATGGAGCTTTCAGATGGTTGGACTTCCCGACATACGACTACTTTGATTACAAGCTCAACGCATCAACATCGATGTGGCTGACCAACCAACCGACAGCTGATTTCTACTGCACGTTGGGTCAAGACTTGTATCTCAACCTGGTCAACCCGAAAGGTTCTGACCGAGTAATCTTTGAGAACAGCAACGGCTTGACATTTTATAAATCTGTCGGCACGCTCAATGACATCATTCAGGTGCCAGTGGGTCCGAACAACTATGGTGTCCTGGTAGGTACCGGTGACCTCATCGACAACACTGTTGATTGGTATGAGTTTTACTTCAGCAATGGAGCTACACTACCACAGCAAGACTCTGTCAAGTACCGAATCTATTTAGACCGAAGAGTGCTAATCTCTGAGTATCATGTATTGTTCCTGGACCGACTCGGCTCATGGTCATCATTCGCCTTCCAGCTCAAAAGCTATGAGCGTGGAGATGTCACTCGTGATATGTACAACCAAGATGTCGCTGGCTATGTCAACGCATCTGACCAATGGGTGTACAAGACTGAGGAGTTCGGCTTCAAGACCTTCAATACCAACGTCATCAAGCGCATCGACCTCAATACGAACTGGATGACACAGAACATGGCGACCTACTTCGAGGAGCTCATGACGTCACCACAGACGTTCCTCAAGATTGTCACCTATGTCACCACAGAGGGTGGTGTTCCGCTCATCGATGAGGATGGTTGCCCGATTCATATTCCTGAGTCGACAGCTTATCAACCATGCATCGTTGAAAACAACAGCTATGAGATTCTCAACCAACGCAATAAGAACTTGATGCGCCAATCAATCAGCGTGCGCCTCGCAAACCAGGACAACATAAATGGTTAGAATTCAACTCGAGAATGGATTCCTCGATGTAAAGGAAGGAACTGTCTTTCCTTTGAACTTCGCAGTGGGTGACATTCGTGACCTCACCAAGCGCAGCGGAGCCTTCTCCAAGACCATCACATTGGTGGGAAGCAAGAACAACCACGAGCTGCTCAACCACTACTATGATGTGAACATCTCCGCTGGCACATTCAACATCAACGCACTGACCAAGTGCAGTGTCATCCAGAACGGGGTGCCCATCATGGAGGATGCATTGCTCCAGTTGCTGTCAGTAAATAAGAATCAGCAGACAGATGCCTATGAGCAAGCTGTCGAATATGAGGTCCTTATCAAGGATACGAGAGTGGAGTTCTTTACAGCCATCGCCAACAAGGACTTGACTGACCTTGACTTCACTGACCTCAACCACACCTTCTCGGCTGCTGACATCGTGGCAACATTCAACAACACGATCACTGACGGCTTCAAGTATGTGCTGCCATATGACACCGACAATATCTACAACGTCCGTCAGATGAAGCCAGCCATCTATGCCAAGACATACTTTGACCGCATCTTCTCCACTGCTGGCTTCCAATACGAGTGGAGTGACCTGGCATCTGCTCGCTTCGACAAGCTGTTGATTCCTTACAATGGGGACAGCAACACATTTGATACAGCTGATTATTTGGTGGAGGCTACTGATGGACCATTCGATGTGAACACTCCGACCAACTCATTCGGCTCTTATGATGACGTAACTGGGTGGACTGAAATCACTGACGTGCAAGGCTCATTCAATCCAACGACTGGAGTCTACACCATACCAATCACAACCACTGCATCAGCTGGCGAAGGCTACACCATGGAGTATGAGGTCAACTTCGACTTCATGATTGACAACACAACAGCAAGTGATGTCATCAATAGCAACAACGCTCAGAATGCAAGACCACGCATCGCTGCTGCATTCGGCTCATATGTAGGTCAGTACAGCAACATTGCACCAACGCAGACACTTCCAATCAACACCACGCTTGCTCCAGGTCAAACACTATTGACAAGCGGCACCAAGACGGGGACTGTTGCCATTTCAGAGAGCACATCTGGAGCTGGCATCCTCATCGCTGGCACTACATTTCAGATTCAAATTGGTAGCTACACTGGCTTCACTGCTTGGTTTGATGTATCGACAAGCGCATTGGCTGCTGTGAATCTCGTGGTCAAGGTCAACAGCCTGAGAGTTCGCATCCTTCCAACTGCCAACATCCAAGTGATTGGTGGTATCTTGGACATCAACCAATATGTGCCACTTAAAATCAAGCAGAGCGACTACATCAAGTCAATCTTTCAGATGTACAACCTCTATGCTGATACGGACACAGACCAACCCAACAAGCTCATCCTTCGCCATCGTGACGAATACTATGACAGCGGAGCAGAGAAGGATTGGTCGCAGAAGCTGATGAAGGACAGAGAGCAGAATCTCATCTTCCTTCCAGACCTCACGAGCAAGAAGCTCAAGCTCACATACAAGGCTGACAATGACTCACCGAATGTGGTCTACACTCAGATGACTGATGAGATTTATGGTCAGCTCGAGTACACCTTTGACAACGAGTATGTGCGTGACACCGAGACCAAGGAGCTCATCTTCTCACCGACTCCAGTGGTTGCCACTTCATTCGATGCCTATGTGCCATCCTTGAATGGTGAAGCACCCAAGACCAACATCCGCATCTTGTATGATGGTGGAGAACAAACGTGCGGCTCATGGGACTTGATTGAGTACGGCACAACTGGTGAGCTCGGCATCACTACATATCCGATGCTCGGTCACTTCGATGATGCGCTCACACCATCATTCGACATCAACTTTGCAACGTGCGACTACTACTACTACACACCGAGCACACTGACTGCGAACACGCTCTACAATCTGTACTGGAGAAGGACAGTCAACCAGATAAACGTGGGCAAGATGTTGGTGGCTTACTTCCACCTCAATGAGGCTGACATCCAAACGCTCAAGCTCAATGACAAAATCCGCATTGACAACTCATGGTGGAACATCAACAAGGTAATCGACTATGATGCCAATGCAGAGGTGCCAACCAAGGTGGAGCTCATCAGCATCGACACTGAGATTAACCTCGCTCCATTCGTAACGAATCCAGGTGCACCCGTCTCACCACCCATCACTGCCGCATCACACAGCACTAATTTGACAACACGATCAACAGAGGCAAATGTCAACCTATCAGGATACGATGTCATCGTTCGTGGCACCGGCAACAACATCGGTGATGGAGTTCGTGGCTTGGTCATCGGTGACAACAGAACACTCCAAGAGGATGGCATCATCACACCTCGCATCAACGGAGCTGCTGCTGTTGGTCAGACATATGTCGCACTACTAACGCAGAGCGGAACTGATGACCCGACTGCCGTGGTATTGGCTGACAACATCGGTGACATCACCTGGACTCGCACAGCCGTTGGAGAGTATCTCGGTACTCCGACCACACCATTTGATTCTCTAAACACTTTTGTCATAATCGGCAATGTAGAACATGACTACCTTGCTTCTGCCTACGTCAACAGCGATGGCAACATTGTGGTCATAACGTGCAGAACTCAGACTCATTCACACGATGATTCAAAATTAAGAAACTCACCAATCGAAGTCAGAATATATGGCTAATGAAATAGAAATACCTCTCAAGCTCTCGGGTGTCCAATCACTAAAGGCAGAGCTACGTTCACTCAAGGCAGCCATTGCTGAAGCATCTGACCCGGAACAAATGGCGGCTCTCGCTGCACAAGCTGGTCAGGTAGCGGATAAAATAAAGGATGCCAATGATGCTGTGAATGTGTTCGCATCTGGCTCTAAATTCGAGCAGATTTCAAACTCATTTGGTGGAATCAAAGACTCATTAATGTCACTCGACTTCGAGGAGGCATCTCAAAAAGCTCAAGTATTCAGCAAGTCACTTGGTGGATTGAATGCAACTGATATCAGTAAGTCAATGAAGGGCCTCACGAGTACTGTCACCACTATGGGTGGCGCATTCGTTAAGCTCGGAGCGCAGATTCTGACCAACCCAATCTTCTTACTCGCTGCCGTTATTACAGCCATTGTGGTTGCCATTGGTGTGTGGCTGAATAAGATTGGTGTGCTACAAAAAGCTATTGACTTCTTGATGGCTCCCATCAATTTGCTCATCGATGCATTCAAGGAGCTGACCGATTGGCTCGGACTCACAAGTTATGCAGCAGAGGAGAACGCTCGCAAGATGGAGAAGGCTAATGAGAAGGCATTCAAGTCATCTGAGAAGCGCACTGCTGCCATCTCTGATTCATACGATATCGAGATTGCTAAAGCCAAAGCAGCTGGCAAAGATACCACTGACCTTGAGCTCAAGAAATCCAAAGCCATCAGTGATGCAGCCAAGAAAAGATTGGCAGATGCTCGCAGTGAGTATGCAAATCTCAAGGGATTGTCAGACAAAGACAGCATTGAGAGACGCAAAGCATTGCGTAAGCGTATAGAGGAGGAGAACAAACTCATTAAAGATGGCTCAAAAGAACGTCAGTTGATTGAAATCGCTGACCAAGCTGAAGCAAAAGCCAAAGCAGATAAGGCAGCGGAAGAAGCAAAAGCCAAAGCAATTGAGTCAGCCAAGAAATACAAAGAAGGTAAAGCGGCAATTCAAGCGGAAATAAACGCAGCCAACAAATTGGTCCTTGATTCAAATAAGACTCAAGAGCAAAAAGAGATTGATGATGTCAAAGCCAAGTATGCCAAGCTGATTGAAGAGGCTAAAAAATATAAGCAAGATGTCTCAGCCTTAACTGCTGCGCAAGATTTAGAAATAAACAATATCCGCAAAGCTGGTGCTGATGAGTTTACCAGGATTGAGACAAAGAAGTCAACCGATATCGTCAAGGGATTAGTCGACACTCGCACCAAGGCTCTTCAGATTCAAGGTGAGGGGAACATGGCATCCTTTGAGGAGCAACAGAAATACAATGCAGCTGTTCTCGCAGCAGAGGAATCACTTGCTCAAGCCAAGCTCGGAGCTGCCAAAGGGCTTATTTCAGGACTCACTGAATTGGCTGGTGAGAACAAGAAACTCGCCAATGCACTCTTCTTGGTTGACAAAGCACTCGCCATAGGTGAAATCATTGTCAACACACAAAAAGAAATCTCTGCATATTCAGCCAATCCAACATGGTCTTTGCTGCCTGATGGAGGACTTGCATTGAAAACTGCTGCCATTGCCGGTGCCAAAATTCGTGCGGCGACTTCTATCGGAACAATCGTGGCATCATCTATATCCAAGTTCATGAATGGTGGTGGTGCATCAGTTCCAACTCCAAGTGGAGGTGGCGGAGGTGGTGGCTCTGCAAACGTGGGAAATTCAGCTGTTCCATCATTCGTACCTGGCAACCTATTCGGTCAAGGCAATGCAGCCAACAACGCTGGAGCTCCTCAATCCATGGAGCAAGGCAACAATATCACTGTCACTGCTGTGGTATCTGAGACCGAGATAACAGCCACACAAAGCAAGGTCAACAAAATAATGAAAAATTCAGTACTATGATAAGCTACCAAGCACTCATCAACGAAATCATCTCATTCTATGACGCCCATCTCCAAGTGAAAAAGGTGGGCTCTGACTTCAAAGAGCAGCTCTTCAACTTCGCCACCAAGGATGAGAAATATCCGATTGTGTACATCGTGCCAGTGGATGCGATTCCAACCGAGAACACCAATGATTTCACGCTGGAGATTTATTGCTTTGACATCATACAAAAAGACCGAGCGAACATCAACGTCATCTTGAGTGACTGCCACCAGATTCTCATGGACTTGTATTTGAACTATACTTTCAATCTCAATGATCGTGACTTCGATGTTGTAGGTGTGCCATCTTTGGTGCCGCTCAACAATGACCTTCTTGACTATGCTGCTGGGTGGTTAATGACCATCACATTCACCATAGATTCATGGACTGATTGCCAGATTCCTAAACAAATTGCAGACTGATTGCAATATAAGCAATGGGAAGATACAAGAACACTGGCGAGTACAATTACAAATATCCTCTAAGAAGGAGAGTTGCCAACACACTCAAGAAAGTCATCAAGGAGGAAGCACTCATCGACACTGGTACATTGTATGATTCTGTCCGTATCAATGCCAAAGTCAGCACTGAGGGCAATATGCGTATCGAGATTCTTGCTGCTTACTATTTTGGCTATCTCAACAACGGAACCGCTACCATCGCACCTTTCCACCTGGTCAAGAAATTCAACCAAGCAGATCGGAAGAGCGTCGTGTAGGGAAAGAGTGTCTTCGCCTGTGTAGATC
>ERZ650310.419-NODE-419-length-12778-cov-27.673112_pt1 | contig 12778 bp, 20 predicted proteins | sample MGYA00376246_ERZ650310 | MGnify/ENA primary metagenome ERZ650310 (study PRJEB26733, sample SAMN07839286) | wastewater metagenome | biome: small river; feature: stream; material: water | place: USA: North Carolina | collected 2016-03-01 ...
TGCAGCGATGGCGTCAATGCGCCTCATGACCCTCTGTTGAGGGTATGCCGCGACGCGCGGGCCATGCGTCCACAACGTGGCGCATATTTCCCATGGCAAGCGGTTTGTTTGGTGCGCGGTCAATGCGCAGGCTGACGCCCAGGCTTTCGGCCAGTGTGGCGAGCTTGCGGGCCTCGTTGGCGATCATCTGCACGGTGTCGTCGTCTGCTGTCATGATTGCTCCAGTTCGCGTTCGGTGACTTTGGGCGGCGTTGGGTCGGCCTGTTCGACCTCCAGCCAACACTCCAGAAAATCGGCCTCAGACCCGGCGCCGTAATAGGTCGTCAGGGTCTGGCCTTCGGTCGCCCGGCAGTGCCAGACGTTCTCCTGTTCGACGCCTGCTTTCTCGTCGTGCAGGTATTGGGTGACGACAATCTTGCCCTGGTTCGGGCTGGTGCCTTCGCCGTTGAACGGCGATCGGCCACCAATAACCCGGCAGCGCTGGCCGGGCTTGGTGGGTGCTGTCATTTCCCGGTGCTCCCCAGGCCGCCGGTTCCGCGTGCTGTCGTGCTGAGCTCGTCGACGAACTCGAAGATGACGCGGGGCACGGGGATGATTCGGCCCTGGGCGATGCGGTCGCCGTTGCGCACGCTGAACTTGGCGCGGCGATCGTTGTGCAGGCCGATAAGCACCTCGCCGCGGTAATCGCTGTCGATCTGGCCCACGCTGTTGACCAGACGGATACCCGACTTGAAGCCATGGCCCGAGCGGCTGAAAATATCGAGGACAAAGCCGGGCGGGATTTCAAACGCCAGACCGGTGCGCACACTGGCGTTCTGGCCCGGGGGAATGACCAGCGGTGCCTCGCCGTGAATCTCGTCGTTGACGACTGCGTAGAGGTCGAAGCAACCAGCGCCGTCAGTGGCGTATGTTGGCTTCTTTGCGTCTTTGTGGAGTTGCTTGATTTTGACGGTCATGATGATTTTTGAGCTAGGTTGTGTTCGTGGAGTATCCGGGCGTCGGCCAGGATCTTGTCGGCACCGGCAAGGCCTCGCCAGTGCATCAGCGGTTTGGATGGCGTCTGCCACACGTCGGTAAGTTTTTCTGCGAGTGATGACCTCCCGGTCTTGGTGTTGAAAATGAAAAGTTTGTTTCGATCGACCACGCCAAACAGGTACAGATACTTGGCGACGCGCGTCGGCTTGTGTTGAAGCAACCAGCGGCATTCGCATTCGTGACGCCACGCCTCGCTGGCGCTGTCCACCTCGTGACCTGCAAGGATGCTGTAGACCATGGGCATCAGGCGGCCTCCGAGTCTTCGTAGAACCCGGCGGGAATGCGCCTTTCGCGCGGCTCCACGTGCGGGACATTCTTGTCGGCTTGCTCGCGGTTGAGGCGCGCCGCGTCCGCTCTGGCGCTGCGCTCGCTGCAGCCAACACCGACGACGCTGAGAATGTTGGTGCCGGGGATGGTGTACCCGGTGTGCCACTCGCCATCTGGCGCTTGGTGGGTGCTGAATCTGAGCATCAGAGTCGCCCCATAACCAAGGCGATCGCGTGCCGCACGCGCGCCCAGAACGGCGCTTTCGTGATGTCAGGCGGCGGCGTGCCGGTCTTTGGCAGTGGGCACCACGCGACGAGGAATTCGCCTTGTTTGCCGTACCAGTGGGCCACGGTGCACACACCGTATTTGCTCAGCACGAGCACCTTTGCGCCTGGGTGTGGGCAGACCTCATAGCGCCAGTACAGTTCGCCCGGTGGGGCGGCGATGTAGGATTTGTTTTTCATGGCTTTGGCCGCTCGCCGTTGTAAGGCGTGTATTCAAATTCGCCGCCATATTCAGATTCATCAATCAAGGACTGGAGGCATTCCTGGTGCATCTTGCTGGTGAACCAGCCGTCCTCGACACTGGTCCACCGCTTGTAGATTTCTCCGGCCATGATGGGCTCGCCGCAGTTGGTGCATCGGTGCGGCTTGCGGGCGGTCACGTCCTTCGCTTCCGAATGAAAACTCACAGCACAACCGTCACTTTCTCTGCGGCGCGCGTCACGCCGGTGTAAATGTGGTTCAGTGCCGTATCGCGGAACACGCTGGACTCGTCGTACAGCAACACGTTGTCCCAGGCCGAACCCTGCGACTTGTGCACCGTCAGCGCGTAGCCATGGCAAAACTCGTCGGCCTTCTTGCGCTCGCGCCAGTCCATTTCCTTCTCCAGCCCCTGGAAGAATGGAAACGGGGTGGACACGTCCACCGGGATGATTGACGCCGGGTCGTCCAGGCTGGCGACCAGCATTTCAAACACGCTCTTGTGCGGTCCAAACGGGCTCGTCTTCACGCGGACCTTGTCCACGTTCCAAAGGCCGCCGTTCAGCAGGCCTTTCGTGCGGTTGTTCTTGAGGCAGACCAGTCGGTCGCCCACCGTCGGCATCCACGCCTGGGGGCTTCCGGCGATGCCGCTCAATTCGCGCACGCGGCGGTTGAACACCTGCCGGGTGTTGTTGCGGCCGCACAGCAACTGGTCGGCGTCCAGCACCAGTTCGCGCATTTGGTCCTTGGTCATGTCGGAGCGCTTCACCACGAGGCTGTCGCCGTACTGTCCGGGCTGCAGGCGGCGACCTTCGCGGATCTCCATGGACATGCGGATGATCGGATTGTCGGCGGCCTGCCGGTGAATCTCAGTCAGCAGAATGTCGGGCGCCTGGGCGGTGAAATACCCCTCGCCGCTGATCGGCGGCAACTGGAATGGGTCACCCAGGACCAGCACCTTCACGCCAAAACTCACAAGGTCTGCCCCAATGTCGGGGCCTACCATGGAAACCTCGTCCACGATGACGAGCGCAGCACCTCGTACCGGGCTGTCATCGTGGAGTTTGAATTCTGTGTGCCCGGTAACCGGGTCTTCCTCGGGCTTGTAAATCGAGGCGTGGATGGTGCTGGCACCGACGCATCCCTTGCTGCGCAGGACCAGACTGGCCTTGCCGGTGAACGTCATGAACAGCACGTTACCGTCGACGCTGGCGGCGATTTCCTTCGCCATCGTCGTCTTGCCGGTTCCGGCATACCCAAACACACGCATGATCTGCGGCGACGTTGGGCTCTTGTCTTTGGCCCAGCGTTTGATTTTTAGAAGCGCGTCGGCTTGCTGTGGTGACCATTCCATACGTTCTTTCGTGGGGTCACGACGCGACCGAGGCCATGCGCTGGGCGGCTCGGTGAATGTGCATGTTGAAGAACCTGCGCACGAGGTAGCTTCGGATGACGCTGGCGATCGTGAAAATCATCGTGATACTCACGTTCTCAAGAAGCGTGAAACTGTGGCCGTGGAGCGGGTAGACGATCAGGCTGAGCACGATGCTCATGACAAACCCGATAGCCGTTCCAATGCAGGCCTCAATCAGTGAGCCCAGGCGAGACTGGTTCATAAAAATCCTTGGTGTTGGGGCGGGATTGCTCCCGCCGCCGTTACTTTCTGTAGCCGCCCGTGTGGTTGACCGTGCGCCGGTCCTCCCACTGAACGAGCTCTGTTAGGTCGTACAAAATACGACCGCCTATCCTGGTGAACTTCGGGCCACTGCCCGACCAACGCCAGTTGGCGAGTGTGCGGACGGAGACTCGGCCGCTGTAGCGGTCCGAGACTTCCGTGGGGGTCAAATACGTGCGGGTCAGTGACCCCTCCTATGGTTAGAACACGTCGTCTTCGTCGCCGGATGCAGGCTGAGCGGCTTGTGGCTCGGGTGCGGGCGTTGGCGCTGGCGCTGGGGCCGGTGCCGGGGTTGGTGCCGGTGCTGGCGCTTCTGCTGGTGGCTGTGTCTCGCCGGATTCCGCTGCCTGCGATTTCACCGTATTGCCTTCATTTTGTGCTGCAGTGCTGCGGGATGCGGCACGGGGCTTCGCTGCTGCTGGCGCTGGTGCGGGTGTCTGCGCCGCCGGTGGGGCGGCCTTGGCGCGTGATGCGATCGCGGCCGCCGTGCTGGCGTTCGCGTCCGCTGCTGCGTCGTCACCCAGCTTGAAATAGTCGCTGGCCTTCGCGCCTTCCTTGATCGCGTTGAAAATGCCCGTCAGGTCCGCCAGTTCATCGAGGGTGGTGTCATCAATGCCGTGACCCAGGTACGCCTGCAGGTGCGTAGCGTTCACGCCAAACCGGGCGAACCTCTGCGACATCGCCAGGATGCGCTCGCTGATTGGCTTCTCGCCGTTGCCCGCCAGGGTGCGCTTGGCGGCGGCCACACCAGCGGCGATCATGTGCTTGGGCATCAGTGCCAGGATGCGCCCGCGCATTTGTTTGCTGGCGACGTTGGCGATCTTGTTGTCAATGTCGGCTTGGTCCGTCAGCTTCTTTGCGCCGTTCTTCGTGTCCAGCACGTGCATGACGGTGATCTGGCGACTGGAGCGGTTGTTCTTCTCCATGTCCCAGGCGTACACCTCAATCTCGCTCTTGCCTTCGCTGCGCGACAGTTCACGGTGTCCGTACACAAAATTGCCGTAGCAACGCGCGGCTTCTTCGGCCAGCCGGATGCTGGGGCCGCTGCCACGGTTTGGCACGCTGTAGAACGCCGTCGTCGCAAAGTCGTGGTTGTTGCAGGCTTCCAAGAATTCACCGATGGCGGCGGTCACCGAGCGCGGGAATTTCTTGGCAAGTGTGAGTTGGCCCTGGGCCTCGGCAATGGCGCGTTCTTGTTCGATCGCGACCGCGCCAGCATTGATGCCGCTGGTGTGCGCGAGCATGCGCTGGAATGGCTGCTGGTCCTGAACTGCGGGGAGATTTTCACTCATGATGTTCTTTCGGAGTTGTGTGGTATTCAGCCGCGGCAAGCCTTGCGGTGGCGCTTGACGTTGGCGGCCTTGCGGGCTGCGCGGATGTTCGCCATGCGTGCGCCGGGTGCGCGCTTGTTGCTGCTGCCTTTGCCCTTGCCGCGGCTCTCGTATGGGCCGACGGCTTCGTGGGCGAGGTGCATGCTCATGCCGCTGGTGATTGACGCCGCGATCGCGGCCATCATTGCCATGGAACGGGCGAAGGGTGATGATTTCATCATTTTGGGGTCCTGGTGGTGGTTGAGAAATTAGTGCTGCTGGGTGTTGCCCATGGCGGCCTCGGCCTGCTTGTCGCTGGCGACGATCTGGTCGCTCAGGTACGCAATGCCTTTGAGGTAGGTGTTGACGACGTTCTCGGCACCGATGATCAGCGCGACCATGGCGTAAGGCTTGCCGTCCTCGCCATTGAGCACCGTCATGCTGCACATCTGGCGGCTGGCGGCCATCGTGCCCAGAACGGACTCGACGGGGTGCTGCATGATTTCAGCGCCGGACAGTTCGCCCACCAGGGTCGGGGCGTCGTGCTGGGTCCATTCCGCTGCGTTTGAAAAGTCGCGCGTTGGCGGCGTGAAGCGCACCAGACGAGCCATGCCCATGTAGTCGTTCGGGTTCATGTTGTTCTTCGCCCAGTCGCTGACTTCGTAGGCGTCGTCGAACAATTCGACGGTGTCAGCCATGGATTCTTCGATGGTCTTGAATTCATCGGGGTGGAGTTCTTGCATGGTCTTTGCGCGGTTTTCGGCAATGACCTGGGTCGGCAATTCGTAGATGTGACCAGTTTCGAGGGCGATGCGGGTGATGAGTTTCATGATTTCTCCGGTTGATGAAATTTGATTATATTTGATTAAATTCGATTAGATCGAATTTTTTTTCAGTCGTTGCTTGTGTGGATAGAAAAGTCGTCGTCGGATACTCGGGTGACGAACAATTGCAGGCCAGACTCCAGCGCGCGACGGCGGAATTCTTCCAGGCTGGCGGCGTCCAAGCACTCGATGCGGTCCACGCACACAATGCCCAGGTCGGCGGCGCGCAGCTTCGCGATTTCAACGGCAATATCGACCTGTTGCGCGGTGTTCAGGCGGTCGAACTGCACGCCTTCGCGGTAGATTTCACCGTCCAGCACCTCCACGCCGGGGATGGGCAGGCCGGACAGCAATTCAGCTTTGTAGGCCTCAATGTCCGTCAGCGCCTGGGTCTGCTGAGCGGCCTCAGCCTCCAGCAATTCCAGTTCGGTGCGCAGCGTCTCGATCGTGTCGAGCGTCTGCTGGCGGCGACCGTTCGCCTCGCGATCGTTGCGGATGACTTGGAGTTGGGTATTCAGCGGTGCCAGCGTCTCGGCGCATTCGGTCTGCGCCTTCTCACGTGCTGCTGCGGCGCGCGTGCGCTGCTCCATGATGTCGGCGTTCACGGCGTCGATTTCAGCCTGGGCCTTCGCTCGGATGGCGTCGATCTTGGCGTCTGCCTCGTCTTTGAGTCCGTTGAGCTTGTTTGCAATGCGCGCCAGCTTGTTGTCGCGCGTCGCCTGAGCGTTCCCGATCGATTCAACCAGTTCAGCCTCGTCGCCTTGCACGCCTTGGGGCAGCGGTGGCACTGCGGCCTCAAGTTGGCCGATGGTGGCGCGCTTCTCGCGCACGGCCCGGTTAGTGCCGGTGCGGGCGTCGTAAACCGTGGTGTGCACCTGCTGGATGACGTGCAGGGCGTGCGAGCCCGGTGCGGCCGCGACCGGGATGCCTGCGAGCTCCGACAGCCTCGCGTTGTCGGCCTCAATGGGCATTGACTCCAGCAAGACGCGGACGCGGTCCTTCTTGGGTGCGCGCAGGAAGTCCACTGGGTTGACGCTGAGCATGTCTGTCAGCGCCTTGATGGCCTCAGCCGGGCGCGTTACCTTCTTGCCGTCGCGGCGCACGGTGCTGGTGCTGCCCGTAGCGGTCACCGTCTTTGACAGTTCGGTGCCGTCCTCAAGCACCAGGACGGTTTCGCCCTTGTCTGAACCTTTGCGCAACAGCGTTGCGTCGTGGCCGGTTTCCAGCACCGATTTGATGGCTTCGAGAATCGACGTCTTGCCGGTGCCATTCGGGCCCGAGATTTCAGTGAAACCCTCGGGACTGAGTTCGAGCTCGGCAACGCCCAGGATGTTTTTGATGCTGATGTGGGAAATTTTCATGATGGTCTTCGGTGGTGGTTGATTGATCAGCAGGTGGCGGCCTGCATGCGTTTGTAGGTCGTTGGTGCGGCGCGTGACCGCCCGTTGCGCCAGTCTGGGCACTCCGCGTCCATGCACTCGCAGAGTGTGGGCCAGATCCTGATGAGTGCAGCCCACTGCGGCGACATATCCATGGCCTCGTCCAACTTGGCGGCCAGTTCCGGGCATGCCTCAAGCATCAACCGGCAACGACGCAGGTCGGCGGGATCGTATGGGTTGTCTGTGCGGGGTTTGTTTGGCGCGTTGCAGTTCACTCCGCTCAGGCGGCTGAACAGGGCTTCACTGCTTGCGCCACGCTCGCCGCTCGCCAGCCAGTTCACAGCACCGTCCGACAGTTCGGGGTGCAGGCCTCTCTCCAGGCGCGCGGCGCGCTCAGCCATTGATGCGCGCAGTGCCTCCAGTTCTTCGGCTGGTCCAAACGCGAAGTTGGCACCGCACATGCGGGCCACGTCTGGGCTCAGGACGGCATTTGCTGGAGCGAGCTTCGTCAGCACGCCAAAGGCGTCCATGGGGACGGCCCCGGTGATGATGACGCAATTGCCGCGGTGCTCCACTGTGTAGGCGATGCGCTCGTGTGTGGCGATGAGGTTTGAATTGATGTTCATGGTGCTTTCGCGAGTTGATAGACCGCCATTGCGGCGGCGATGACTGGCACCCAGGCGGCGACCGCCAGGGTGAACAGGAGGATGAGTTTCAGGGCTCTCAAGGCTTCCACCACGTGGGCAGGGCCAGCGGGAGGGCTTCGACGCCATAGTCGGGCCACTGGCCGCTGCGGCGATGTTCGACGATGCGCAGGAAGTCGCGACGCGCGGCGACCGATGCGCGCTGCACGTCGGCGGCGTCAGGGTAGTAAATGCCGATGGCGTATGGCGGCGACTTTTCGACGGCGAGAAACACCCAGTATGGCGGGTGATGGTCGAACGCAGCGTCGAGAACGCCGTGATACCAAGCGACTTGCAGCGGGTAGCGGTAGTTCGCCGCGGACTTGCCGAACCCGTTCGGGCTGGCGTCCTCGGTCGTCTTCACGTCGACGATCATGTCGCCCACCATGTAGTCGGTGCGGCACTTGATGAGTTCGCCCGTCTCGCTGTCGATCCCAAAGAAACTTTGCTCTGACGCGCCGCCACGCAGCAGGCCAGCGGCGACAGGGTGCGTGTGCACGGCGTCGCGGATGGCGAGGCACGTCTGCATCTGGTCGTCAGTCAGGATCGTCTTGCCCGCGTTCTCTGCGATAAATGCCGCGTATTCGGCCTTGCCCGCGTTGCTGCGGCGATCAATACCCGGGTTCGCCACGTATTCGCCGGTGAACAAGTCCGGCTCCAGAATGATGCTGTGCACTGCTGACCCCAGCACCAGGGCTGGCGTGGGTTCGTCGCGCTCGCGGTCCGGGTTCAGGTAGTGGTGCCAGTAGTGCTTAGGGCTGGCGCTGGCGATCTTGTCGAGGTGGCTTTTGCTGATGCCTGGGCCCGAGTGGTAGGCGTCGTTCGACTGCTCCACGAGTCCAAGCGGGTGCGGCGTCAGTACGCCGTCCTCGTCTGCGATCAAGTATTGAGGGTGCTGGTTCATGTGTTCCTGTTGATTAAATTTGATTAGGTGCTGAGATTGTCAATCAAAAATGATCAAACAACAATAGTTCCCCCTAAATTTTCTTGGCAATACTTGGAAAGTCACTGCTGTTCATCAAATTTCATTCGTTATTACTCGCGCTAACGATCAAATACGGTACACTTGGCGAACATTTTTAATTGGACCAACAATGACAACCGCAACTTTCACCGACGTCTTTCGAGCGCGGGTCGCCAAGATTGAGGCCGACGCCAAGGCGAACGGCATCAACTTCACGACGATCTGCAAAGAGGCCGGAATGAGCCGGGCCACGCCCGACCGCTGGAAGCGCAGCACGCCCAAAACCATCAAGCTCGTTGAGACGATGGAGCAAATTTTGAAGCGGCATTGCGAGGCGGCCAAACCCAACTAACCCCCAACCTTTGAGGCGCGGACTGAATGTTGATGCCGCGTTTTCCATGACAGCGATCCGACTTAGAGATTACCAAGAGGCCGCCGTTGGCGAGGTCCGTCTGGCGTTCCGCGATAAGCAGGACCCGGTCCTATTCGTGCTGCCCACCGGCGGCGGCAAGTGCCTTGGTGCTGGCACTCCAGTGCTGATGTTTGACGGCACAATCAAACCCGTTGAGGACGTCCTGGTTGGCGACCTCCTGATGGGGCCTGACAGCAACCCCCGCCGGGTACTATCGCTGGCGCGTGGCCGCGAAAAAATGTACCGCGTAACACCCACCAAAGGCGACGCCTATGTGGTGAATGAAAGCCACATTCTGAGCCTGAGACACCGCCAGGGCGCAATCCTCAACCTTCCTGTGCTGGAGTGCGTAGCCAGAGCGAGGCGCAGCCCTGATTTCTGGATGAAGTGGCTTGGTTGGGCTGTTCCAGGCGTTCTCCGCGGAGACTTGCGGACGCGACGCACCCACATCACCGTCACGCCAATTGGCGAGGGTGATTACTTCGGTTTTGAAATCGACGGCGATCACCTGTTTATGCTGGGTGACTTCACGGTCACACACAACACCTACACGTTCAGCTACATCGCGCACAGCGCTGCCGAACGTAAGCGCGCCGTGTGCATCATCGTGCACCGAAAAGAACTGCTGCTGCAGGCGTCCGCCAGTCTGCGCAACCTGGGTATCACCCACGGTTTGATCAGCCCGGACTTCTCGCCAAACCGGCACGCCCTGGTGCAAGTCGCCAGCGTCGACACGCTGCTGCAGCGTCTGAAAAAACAGACATACAGCTTCGGCCTGCTGATTTTCGACGAGGCCCACCACGTCGTTGACGGCAACAAGTGGGGCCGCGTGTACGAGCAATTGGGCAAGCCCCCAATGCTCGGCGTGACCGCGACGCCGGTGCGCACCGATGGCAAAGGCCTGGGCGAGCACGCGGGCGGTGTGTTCAAGACCATGGTTCTCGGGCCCAGCGTCGTCGAGCTCATCGACCGCGGCATGCTGCTAGCCCCCAAGGTGTTCGCCAGCCCAGTGCTGCCCGAGCTTGAAGACCTGCGCGTCACGCGCGACGGCGATTACAACCAAGCCGACGTGGTGGCGCGGGTCGACAAGCCACGCATCACCGGGAGCGCGGTCGATCATTACACCAAGTTGTGCCCAGGCCGCCGGGCGATCGTGTTCTGTTCAGGCATCGAGCACGCCAAGCACGTGCGCGACCAGTTCAACGAGTCCGGGTATCGCTTCGCGCTGCTGGTCGGCGCGCCGCACATGAGCGACACCGAGCGGACGGCGGTTAACGTGGCGCTGCGCAAGGGCGAGATTGACGGTGCGTGCACGGTCGATCTGGTGAGCGAGGGCTACGACCTTCCCGACCTGGAATGCTGCATCATGCTGCGTCCTACGGCCAGTGAGGCGCTGTTCCTCCAGCAAGTGGGCCGCGTAATGCGCCCAAGCCCAGGCAAGACCGAGTGCTTCCTGTTGGACCACGTCGGCAATGTGGGCACGCTGAAAGCTGGCGGTGAATTCAAGCGCAAGCATGGTTTGCCAAACGAGGAACGCGACTGGACCCTGGACGGCCGCCAGAAGAAGAAAAAGAAGGCGAAGGACGAGCCCGAGGACCTGGACGATTTGAAAATCGCGCAGTGCCCCCAGTGTTTCACCACGCACGAGAAGGCGCCGAACTGCCCGACGTGCGGGCATGAATACGTCGTCAAGACGCGAAGCCTTGAGCAAGTCGACGGTGAACTCAATCAGATTACGGCGGAAATGCAGGAACGATTCAAGGCGCAACAGCGCAGTGCCCAGGCGGCCGCCAAGTCGGTCGAGGACATGATGAACCAACTGGGTTACTCACGCGGCCGGGCTGAGGCGGTGTTCAAAGCGCGCGAAGAAAAGGCGGCGTTGTCAAGCGGCCTGCACGCGGACATGGCGGCATGGCGCGACCAGACCGGCCAGACGTCGCTGCAACTGTTCAACGTCGCCATGAGCGAACTGAAATACCTGAAACCAAAGGCGCTGAAAGAGTTGCGCCAGAAGTTTGATGATCACCGACGCAAGCACCTGGGTGCGCGCCCTGGTGACGATGTCGGCTTTGCGCAACACCTGCAGCAAACCCTGCTTACCAACGATTTCCAACCAAGCGGCGACCCCGCATTTTAAGAAAGTGAACCATGGCTGATTTGAATATGTGCGTTTTCATTGGGCGTCTGGGTCGTGACCCGGAATTGCGACGCATGCCCAACGGTGATGCTGCCGTGAACATTTCCATTGCCGTCGGCAAGAAGTGGAAAGACAAGTCCACGGGTGAAACCAAGGAACAAACGACCTGGGTGCCGTGCTCGTTCTTCGGTAAGTCCGCTGAACTGGTGGAGCAATACGCGCGCAAGGGCTCGCAGATGCGCGTCAATGGCGAATTCTCGGTGCGCAAATACGTCGATAAGGACGGCAACGAGAAGACCATGACCGAGATCCGCGCGCAGGACTTCCAACTGCTGGGCGCGCGTCCTGATGGTGCAGCGGCTCCAGCGCCTGCGCAGCGTCAGCAGGCACCTGCGGCGCGTGCGCCAGCCCCACGTCCTGCGCAGGCGGACATGGACGACGACATCCCATTTTGATCGGAGCAAAAATGTTTTCAGCACTTAATCAATCGCTGTCCGTCATCATTTGCGAGGACGCTGATGACGCGACCAAAAAAGGTTTCGACTACAACGAGAACCCTCGTGAAGCCCTCCAGATTACTCAGGCCGTGGTCGTCAGAAAAGGGACCCAAGGCGGAAATGCTACCGTCGACCTGCTGCTGGAGGATGCGCATGGCAACAAGTTTGTCACGATGATCACGGGCAACTTGCTGAAAAGCATCCCGTGCTGAGGCAAGCCATGGCACGCAAACACGCACACTATTTCCGCAGCGTCTCTCACGTGGATGAGATTGACGTCTATCGCGTCTTGGAACTGTTCAATGTCACCGACCAAGCCCTGGGCCATGCCATCAAAAAGCTGCTGGCCCCTGGTGGCCGAGGCGCTGGCAAGGACTTCCGCAAGGACGTTCAGGAAGCGGTCGATACCCTGCAGCGTCGGCTGGAAATGCTGGACGAGGACGCGCACATGGATAAGGCGACTCCAGCACCAGAACCAGACCAGACCCTGCTTGCGCGCACTGGCGCGATGGATGGCGACGGCTGGGTTAAATGGTTTGGTGGCGTCACGCCGCCGTACCTGCATCCGAGCGTGGTCGTTGAATACATGCGGGCTGGCGGCCTTCGTGGAATGAATGAGGTCGGGTCGCTGGACTGGTCCTGGGGCGGCTGCAAGGGACCGGCCCCTGATTCAGCTATGTGCATCGTCCGCTATCGCGTGGTGCCCAACCGTGGCGGCTGAAAACAACGTCCTTCGGCACGTCTGGGTGGCTGTGGCCGCCACGACGGTCCTGTTCCGTGTCAACACGGGCAAGGCCTTCGTGGGTAACGGTCCGCCCAGGCGTCTGAACGACGGCAGCATGGTGCTCATGGGTGGCCGCCCTATCGCGCTGGGGTTCAGCAGGCCAGACGGTTCGCCGGTCACCGGCACGTCTGACTTGATCGGCTGGACGCCAGTGACGATCACCGCTGACATGGTGGGTCGTCGCGTTGCCGTGTTCACGGCCATCGAGACAAAGCGCACGTCGGGCGGTCGCACGAGCGAGGACCAGTTGAAGTTCGTTGATCTGGTGCTGCGCGCCGGTGGAATTGCTGGCGTCGCCAACACTCCCGCTGTCGCGCAAGCGATTATTC
>ERZ650310.420-NODE-420-length-12760-cov-4.068083_pt1 | contig 12760 bp, 18 predicted proteins | sample MGYA00376246_ERZ650310 | MGnify/ENA primary metagenome ERZ650310 (study PRJEB26733, sample SAMN07839286) | wastewater metagenome | biome: small river; feature: stream; material: water | place: USA: North Carolina | collected 2016-03-01 ...
GAGATCGCTGATCGTGACTGGAGTTCAGACGTGTGCTCTTCCGATCTGTGCGTGAAAATTTATCTGGCTCGATTGATGCCGCAACGATCATCGGCAAGAGCCTGTGCGCTGCGTCCGCGCAGTCCTTCATGGCGCGCGATCCCTGAGCCTGCGTGATGCGAATTTCATCGCAGTTTGAAGGCGAAGACGAATCGTTAAGCCTGTAGATCAGATTTGCCTCAATTGCCCAAGTTGGCTTTGCTTTCATAAATTCTCCATACTGACGTTAAAAAACCCTAAGACCAGTTCTAATCTTAGGGCACTATTCTCGGACTCGCTGTTACTTTTGAGTGGTCTTGCAGCCTGGGCAATTCATGGGGTTGCATCCGACGCACCAAGCGCTGTTGGGGGCGGGTTGGCGCTCTGGCTCGATTGGGAACGGGGCAGCAACAATGCGCTCTTGGTGGCGCACGGTAGGGGCGCTCCGCTCGAAGTTTGCTTGCGCCATTCCTGCGCGAACATGAACGTATTTATTTTTCCACATCTTGATTTTCCTTCATTTCAAAAATAGCGACACTGTGAACACTCAGAATAAAATCCTTGGTTCCCTCACGGGTAACCTTTTCCGACTCTTTTTGCGGCATGGTAATTGAATTTTGACGCTGCTCCAGCGTGATTGGCAGCGCAACGCAGCGGCCCAAGATTCCTTCGATGATCAGAATAAGGGCACCCATCGGAATTGCCCACAACGAATGCAGAAAGTTTTTCATATCCATTCTGAGTGCGGAAACAATTGTGCGCTTGAAGAATTGCTCAGGCAGTGACAAAATGTTCCAAACCACTCCAATCCACAGGCTGTTGAGATAGCTTTTATTGGGGGACAAGACCACAATTTGAAATGGCTCTGGTGTCCACATTGATGGAATGTGAACATGCGCTGCTGGATTGAGAACGTAACGCGGAATTGCTTTTTTCATATTTTCTCTAATTGGTTGTTGGTAATCTATTATCGAGCAAGCCCAGTGGGCTTGCCCGTGTGCGCTTTCCTAGTGCGCTGCTTTTGCTGCTGGTTTATAGACGTAAGGAGAGCTTGGGAGCGTAAAGAACCCGCGCTCGTACTGCTTAAAAAAGCATGCCATCATTACGCTCACGTCATACGTTGCCCCGTGCGCCTTGTTGCGGTCATATTCGACATTGCAGGCAAAGCAAAGCGCTTCCAGGTTTGGCACTGCGCCATCTGGCGTTGCCCAACGACCCTGAATCATGGTGTCGATGATCGGAACACTCGGAAGTGCCACCCCGATGCGCTCGAATTCGCCCCAAAGAAATGGAGCGTCGAACCCAATGCCGTTGTGGGCAACGACATACTGACAGCGGGAAATGAGATTTGACACTCCGTGGCCGACTGTTTCCCACTGGGGCTTTCCGATCAAGTCTTCAGCGCATATTCCATGAACTGCTTGTGCCTTTGGGTCAATGCCGCGCATGGGGTTGATGCGCTGCTCAATCCTGCCGCGCTCTTTGCCGGTGCCCAGTTCGTAGATCACAAGGGCCACTTCAATGATGCGGTGACCCTCTGTTTGATCCAGTCCGGTTGTTTCCAAGTCAAGACCGGCGATCAGCAGTTCTGCGCCTTTAGTCATTTGTTGCCTCTTCGCAAAGCTGTTTGAAAACCAAGAGCGAAAAGGCATCGAGGTCATAAAGATTTTCAGTTGGCCCGGTTCTTCTCCAGAGCCGCCAGTTAAATTTTGGCATGATGGTTCAATCGTGAACTTAGGCAGTCTTGCCCGGCTGCTGGGGAGAAAATTCTTCAATCAGCGAATCGAGCCACGCCATTCTTGTCACCTGCATTTTTCTGCCGCCGTAAATGCGCTCATCCACCATGATTTCGTGCGCGATACCGCGAACATTTGCGCGCAACCAACCCTGAAGTGTTCCAATGCCCTTCAGACGACGGCCGATGATGTCTCTGCATTGGACGCTCTGGCCGTGGGAAATCTCCCCTTTTGATTCGGCACATTCAATGGCAAGGCAGATAAATGTGCATTTGCCTGTGTCTGACTCTGCATTGATTGCCTCGCAAAGGTGCTTCTTTGCCGCCGCAAATCCCGCCGCAATGAGCGCGTCGCCCACTTCCGATTCTTCGTATTCGACCATCTTCTTTCCTTCTTAAAAAATCATCTTAATCTTGTTGACGTTCGATTTTTACCGAACGTCAACAATGTTAAGCAGACTCGCTTGGAGTTACTTCACGCGAATGAAGGGCATTGCTTCGCCCGCATGTGTCACCGGCAGCTTTCCGTCCCACTTTTCAATTGCCTTGAGCTGAACGTACTCCGGCCCACCCTGCGCCGAGATCGCGCTTGCGCGCAACTTGATTGCGTCCGCATCCCCCTGGGCCTCGGCACGCTTGCGGTTTGCTTCGGCGACAGCAACCTTAATTTCCAGCTCTTTCTTTTGCAATTCAAACTGGGCGCTTGCCGCCGCCTTGATATTCGCATCCAGCGCTGGGTCTGTCAAAAGATTACGCACATTTGCAGAGCGAACAAAGAACCAGCCTTTTCCTGCCGAGTCGTCAAGGTCTTTCTGCAGCGCCGCGACAATTCCTGCAGCGAGAGCGGTGCGCTCGGCGTGAACTGTCGCAGAGCCAAATTTCGAGACCGTGTTGTAAACCGCCTCTCGCGCTTGACGCAACACGTAGTTGTTGCCGACGCGAGTTCCGTCTTCATTGGCGATCTTGATCAGATCGCCGGGCCAGCGGGTCATAATTTCCGGGGCGTGCGATGGGTCAATCTGGACATAAATGTCCACATCCAGGTCAAAGAGGGAGATTTTGTCCGAGGTCTGTGGCTTCATGTCATTGAGCGACAAGATGGACTCCTTTGCCGACACTTCCGTGACGCGCTTAAAGAGCGTGAAGTAAACGCCGGGTGGCATCACCTCCTTGCGTACTTGGCCCATCGTTGACTCGACACCGATATTTCCGGTGTCAATCTGCGTGCAGCCTGCGAGCATCGCAAAAAGGATCGAGGTGAACAGGAAGAAGAAGCGTTTCATGGTTTTTCCTTGTTGAAACGGGTTAAAGAAAACGGAGTGATTGAAAATTTGCAGAAATTGTCACGCCAATGCAGACAGCAACGGCAATGACAACCAGTGGCAATATATGCCGGCGAACCGCCTGCAAGAATGCGGTTTTTTCCCGCGTTGTTGCTTGCCCCCATGCAAAGTAGGCAAGAAAGCTGATTGCGACAATTGCGATCAGGTGCTTCATACCGGCGCTACCGCATGACTGTCGCTCACGAGAATGGTCTTGCCTTCTCGCTCTGCCAGAATGTCGATAAGCTGCCCAGTGGAAAGCTCGCAGAGGGCGAGGGCGCGGCCTCGTCCGGGGTCGTCAACACCCACTGCTCCTGCCGACAAGCCAACTTTTGCAGCGACGGCATTGATCAGTTGGATGCGCGCCGTGATCAGGTCACCGGCGGAGGCAAAGATGCGGTGGTTCTTGTAAAGCGAGGTGATCGCGTCCCCGTATTCTTTGGATGCGACGCACTCGTACACGGTGTCCTTGTGTGCGTCGATGCGGTACAGGTAAAAATAACCCGACTCGTGCGTTCCCGCGAATGCGCGGCCCTGCACTTCTGGCCCTTTTGATTTCAGCTGAAGGCTGATTTCGAGAGCGACACGCGGCGCATTGACGACAACTACGTCGCTGTATTTTTGGAGAATTTCTGCAGACATTGCTTTCCTTGCTTGCGATTTGGAACTTAGATTTCTTGGTAGCCTGACTTGACTAATGCGGCAAACAGCTCTTCAAGCTGCGGGCCGCGAGTCGTGACATCCTCTTTTGAAGAGTGCGCCACGGTGCGCTCAAGCGTCGTTGGGTTGATCTTGACGACGTTATAGCCAGGCTTGTCGGGGAGCCAGACCACGACGACCAGCGTGCCCTTACCAACAAAACGTCGCGCCAGGGTTTCTTTTGTGCATTCGAGCGCCACCGCGCCGCACAGGTCAGAGATGCCCTTGTCCACTAGGCCGGAAGTGACGTGCCAGAGTTGCTTGGCGACAAAGGCAAGCGTTCGCTTGTCAAGTCGAAGCGACTCCGAACGATGAACGAGGTTTTCCAGAAGATCGACCGTTTTCCGTTCGAGTTCTTCCTTAACCGATGGGACTTCAGATTGCGTTTCAAGGCTCATAAAACTTCCTTTCAAAAAAATGGGGAGGCGTGAAAGCCTCCCCTGTGTATGTGACAACCCGCGCTATTCACTTTTTCATTATAGTCAATTGTGATTGACTCTATTAGGCTGATTAGTGAATTGTCACCCCTGCCTCTTCTCTCAGGCGTTGAACTTGAACCATCGCCTCGACCGCCCCATTGGTTGCGCTCGAAAGGCAGTCTATTCGATCCTTCAGAGAGGTGAAGCGGCGCGGAATGAAGAAGTGGCGCGACTTTAGCCCCTCGTCCACCAACAATCCCATTTGCAAGGCACTGATGTGCTCGATAAACGCAGGGCACGCCGGTGCCTTACCTACCTGCTCGACAAGTGGAATTCCCGGCTGCACTAAGACCACCGTGGAAAACCACTGGTTTGTCGCATCTATGCACTGGCGGACATAGCTGTTTATCGCTCGGGCAACGGCGGGATTGCCAACAAGGCAACTGCGCTGAACGTCAGCGAGCATGTAGCTCGCCAAATCAATCGGCGTTCGGTCGGCAATAAAAATTACCGACTTTGCCCGAGCCGCTGCATACTGCCGCTCGCAAGCGTGAAGAATGCACAATTGAATTGCCAAGCGCTCTTTGATGTCATATTCCGCCCTTGGGTCTTTTCCAAGTTGGCGAAATACTTCTGAAGTATTGGTTTCGACGAACATGATGCCCTGAGCCTGAGCAAAGGCTCGCGCAAGCGTCGTCTTGCCAACTCTATGGCTACCACACAACCCTATAATTTTTCCACCCCGCTCATCCCCCGCCGGTCATTGCCGTGGTTCGGTTTCGTCATCAGTGCATCCTTCATGTTCCGTCCATTCTTTATTCGGCAACCCAGCACCTTGTCAGACATACCAGCCGCCCATAGCGCTCGCTCGTAATGTCGAGCGCCTTTGCCATGCCGACCGCCCTTACTTGCCGGTGGAGCCGAAGCCGCCGGTGCCGCGCTCGGTGACGCTTGAGAACTCATCCGCCAGCGTGAACGCGGCCTGCAGCACAGGCATAAACACGCCTTGGGCAACGCGGTCGCCATTCTTGACCGTGAATGGCTCGTTGGAGCGGTTGTAGAGGCTAATCAGCACCTCGCCTTGGTAGTCGCTGTCGAACAGGCCGACGGTGTTCGCCAGAATGATGCCCTTGCTACCCAGCCCCGAGCGCGGCATCAGCACCAGCGACCAGTTTGGACTTTCGATATGCAGCGCAATGCCCGTGCCGACGCGCACGGTCTGCCCCGGATTGATCGCGATGGCGCTATCAGCTTCATCGCCAACAACCGCGTGAAAATCAGCGCCAGCAGAGCCGGGTGTCTGGTACTTCGGCACAATTGCCAGGTGGTGCAGCTTTTTGAGGCTGACGGGAAGGCGCGACACTGGCACTAATTGCGAAATGGAAAACTGCCCCGTCGGCTGTCCGCTCAGGGGTATGATAAATTTGCTTGCATCCATGTTGAATCCTTAGTCGTTTGATGTTGACGTTTTAATTGTAGCTGTGAGCAATGCGCTATGCAGCGGAAGTTATTTTGTGGTGATCTGCCGACGTTGCCTCTCGCTGCAGCATGATGTCGAATACGCCACCTAGAGACAGTGGAATCATTCCAATTGCGTCAACGCCTACATCCATGACGCGCCCTGGATTTTCCCCTCCGGGATACCTGCAGCTTCCGTGAGAGTGCCCGTGCAGGTGAATTGCCCCATAGTGCCTTCTATTCCACTGAAGAATTGGATAGTGACACAAGACAAAGTGATGCGCCTCGCTTTTCCCTGCGACTTGACGCACAAACTTCACCTCCAGCAACTGTCTCGCCGTCTCGATCAGCCCTTGCTTCTCCAAGGCTTCGAGCATTTTCGGATTATCGTGGTTTCCCGGCACCACGATAATCTTGCCATTGAGGCCGCGTAGCAGCCGCGAGGTTTGCTCAAGCTTATGAAACGAGAGGTCTCCAAGAACATACGTCGTGTCGTCAGGACTGACGCGGTGGTTCCAACCGTGACGCAGCGCGTTATCCATGCCCTCTACATCTGTGCCAAAGCCCCGGTGTGCCGCCATAGCCTTGTGTCCGAAGTGCAGGTCGGAAGTAAAGTGAATCGTCATGGCTTGCCGCCCCACGAGCGCCGCGTCCAGGGTCGCCCCGTGTGTGCGCCGATTGAGTCCCGGCCGCGTGACAGGAGCGGACTGCCCGAGGCAATGCAGCGTATGCGAACCACAGGGCCGTTCTCCTGTTCGACCTTATAGACTGTTCCGACCGGGGAAATCCACACATCGCCAACTCGAAAGTGAGTTGCGTCGGGTTCTTTCCCAACGTAGTCGTCCTCGTCTGGCTTTTCATCAGGCTCAAGAAAGTCGTTTGCCTTGAGACTTTCACTCAGCCAATCCGAGTCCTCCCCCTGATTGATTTCATTGCCTGCCGCATACCAGCCTGCGTAAAACGCCGCGCGCTTATCCTCCGACAGGCCGGAACCCGCAAAGCACTGCTCTTTTGTTGCGTGGCTCTTCATGCGTCTTTCTCCATGTGGTCGGGCCGAGTGAGTTGGTCGGGGTTTAAGATACGCAGCCTGCCGTGTGGTTGCCTACCATGCGGTTGGTCGAACTCAAAGACATAGCGCGCGTCGCCGCCGGTTGTCTTGAATACCGCCACAATGGTTCCGTCATCCCGATAGCCACCGCTGACTTTTTGAGCCTTGTCTCCCACCGCAAACGAAGCCGCATCAGGTTCTTTTGCCATTGGGCACGGGTCTTTAACGTGATGATCTTGCGCCGCCCCATTGAGAAAATCCCACGCTGCTCGCCGCCGCATTTCCTCTTCGTGGCGCTCCTCTGGAGTTCTTTTTGGCGCGGCTTCGGCGCGCTCATAGTTTCGATAGCACGCCTCGACAACAAAACGAGCGCTAACGCCAGCATGAAACGTAAACGCCCCGTTTTCAAACACGAATGCGGGCTTTTCGAGCTTGGGCCAAACCACGCCGTCAATGATAGCGTCGCCCTTCAATGCAAGGTATCGCATTGCCTCAAGCAGTTTCGGAGCACTCTGCTTTCTGTCGATTGCTGCACATGCTGCAGAAACGAGACCTCGCGGAACTAGGATGTGCTCCTCATCTTTGAAGGGAATCTCCGGTGCGCCCTTCGGGGCTTCTGTGTCTAGGCGCTTTGCCGCACTGCCTTGAAATTCCGGCGCGCACTCGGAACGCTCACGCGAGTCGGCGCATGTTTGCGCGTTGCCGTGATGCTCGCAGCTTGTCTTAACGCACGGATTTACAGGGTGCCCGCAAACGTGAGGAACCCCACGCCAGTCGCAGCCCTCGTCGATGCACAGTTCCGGTTCTGTGCCAAATTTGCGAAACAGGCGTTGGGCATAGTTTGGGTGGGTCATACGGCAACCTTTCCGGCAATTACAGGGTGGCTTTCGTACCCGACAAGCTCGATGTCCTCTGGCTTGTAGTCAAAAATGCTTGCCGCCTTATTGAGCTTGAGCGTCGGGTAGTCAAAGCCTTTTCGGCTCAGTTGCAGCGCAACTTGTTCGCGATGATTGTCATAGACGTGGCAGTCGCCGCCCGTCCAGATGAAGTCGCCCACTTCCAAGTCGCATTGTTGCGCTACCATGTGCGTGAGCAGCGCGTAGCTGGCGATGTTGAACGGCACACCTAGAAACATATCGGCGCTGCGCTGGTAGAGCTGGCAGCTCAGTCGCCCGTCTGCGACATAGAACTGAAACAGACAGTGGCAGGGAGCCAGCGCCATCCGGGGCAGATCGGCGACATTCCAGGCGCTCACCACATGGCGGCGACTGTCGGGGTCTTCCTTGATGCTTTTGGTCACTGCGGCGATTTGGTCGATTCCGTCCTTGTATGACGTTTTCCATTTTTCCATGTGCTCTGTGCCGCCCCAGTGCCGCCACTGTGCGCCATAGACTGGGCCGAGGTCACCATCGCCGTCTGCCCATTCGTCCCAGATGGAACAGCCCAGCGCGTGCAGGTCATTGACGTTGGTGCTGCCTGAAAGCATCCACAACAGCTCGGCGACGACAGACTTGAAGTGGACTTTTTTGGTTGTGATCAGCGGGAAGGCGCGCTGAAGATTCCAGCGCATTTGCACGCCAAACGCACTGACAACGCCAGTGCCTGTTCGGTCGCCCTTCTTTGCGCCAGCGTGCAAAACTTGCGCCACTGCATTTTCGTATTCGCGGCAGTAATGTTTTGGATTCCATGTCATAAAAGCTCTCCAGTATTTTACGGAAATTAAAAAGGCACTGTGCTTTTGACACAGTGCCTTGGCTGATGCCGGCGCTTGTTTATTTTTCCAGCGATTCGAGCAACGCATCCAGCGTGATGTCGCCGGAAGACTCGGCAACAGGCGCAGTGGCGGCAACAGGCGCAGTGGCGGCAACAGGCGCAGTGGCGGCAGGATCGAAGATGACGGGATCGACGGGCTTGGGTTTTGCCGGTTTTGCTGCCTTGTCTTGTTTTGCTGCCTTTTCAGCTTTTGGGGTGCGCGGCGCACGCATCGACACCTGCTGGTTGAACGCGGCAAGAATGTCCGTCTTGTGAGCAAGCAGAAATTCTGGCAGATCGGCGACAGTGACGACGGCGATGATGCTGCCGGTGTTGGTTTCCAGTTCGGTCACGCCCTTGTTTGCCTGGGGCACGAGCATGTTGAAGTCGGCGAGTGCTGCTTTGATCTTGCCGTTGACAACGTGTGCGCTGGCTTCTTTTGCGCTTTTATGGGTCACGCCGTCCGGTGTCTGAAAGCCAGTGAAGCGCTTGATGTCTGCGGAGCGTTTGGGTTCTGCCATGATGACTCTTTTCAAAAATTGGTAATTGCAGTAATCAGGTGTGTTACCGGCACACCTGATCTTTTAGTCACTGTTGACTGATTTTAATTATAGTCAACGATTTTTGGAGGTGGGCTTATTTTTCTTAAGCGCCTTCGCTTTCTTCTTTCCATTCGATTGGGCATGCTCCGCCTGCACATTCCATGTGCTCCACGCCAATTTCTTCACGTATAGAGTTGTCCGAGAGTCCGTTTACGATTGCGGCGAACTCTTCTTTTGAGACTGGTGTCTCGGGCAGGTACTCATAAGCCGATGTATCTGACTCGGGCATGACGGAGCAGCACTTGATTGTGGATTGTCCGTCAAGCAGCGTGCGACAAAATTCCTCGAAGCTCGTCACCTGCGGCTTGTACTTGAGCGTGTAGCTCACTTGGTTTCCCATACCGTGCCCGGCAGTGTCGTTGTTGTCGCGCCCGTCGATCCACCATTTTTCCAAAAGACGCAGATATTCGTATTGCTCTTCTGGGGTTGCCTCTGAAGCGGTAACAAGCAACTCGCCCATCCCCAGCTTGACGATTTCAGGCACCGTCGGGAAGCCCACGATGGTCGTCCCCGCATACACCTTGAGTTCGCGCACCGGGTAGCCCCTTGCGGCGTACTCGGAAATCAGCGGGTCTCCATTGCGAAACTGAACCCAGCGCAGGTACTCGCGCATGGATGGCAAGTGTGCGCCCTCGGTTAATCCAAAGAGCTTGCTGGTCGTCCCGGCGGGCTTCACCGTCAGGGCAGTGTGCGGCTCTGCAACGCCCAGTTCTTTTGAGTAGCGTTTTGCCTCGTCCGAAACTGCTCGGCTGAAGCGCCCCATCGTGCGCCAAAAGTCGATGGACTTTTTCTCATTCACGATGTCCTTCCAGCCAAAGCCAAAGCGCGCCCACGCGTATTCGTGCAGGCCCGTAAAGCCAACGCCGATGCGGTTTGTGCGATTCACTTCCTTCTGGTAGAGCGCATTCATGGTATTGGTGCGGATCAGCGCGCGGGTTGCCGTGCGAAAGGCATCTTCGGCTTCATCGTCCCATGCGGTAGCCTGGGCGCGAATCTCGCTGTAGGACTGCTCCTTGCCGAAGCGCCAGTCGAACGTCCCGGCGTGGTATGGCACAACATCTGCAATGACGCAGTACCCGCCGATCATTGTCAGGGTGATCTCGCCACATGGGTTGGTAATCTGCGTGAATTCCTTCCGAGAGAATACCTTGGCAAGTTCTGCCGTCATTCGCTTAGTGTCTTCGTCGAGGGCAAAGCGGTCGGACTCGGCATAGTTGCCGTCGAACAGAGCCTCCACGCCCTCATTTGTCTGCCTCAGACGCTCGACATTGATCAGTCCAGGTTCGCCGGTGCCGTCGTGATAGCTCGCCTCGCAGACCGCGATAAAGACACGGTAAGCGTGCAACTCTAGGTCGCTGATGTTTGGCACGTCGGTCTTGTAAACACGCTCCTTGCTCAGGTGCCCGCGCAGTGTGTCCACGGTTACGCCCTTGCTTTTTGCACTGCGACGGCGAAGCAGGCGGTCAACCTTTTTGACGCTCCCCCAAAACAATTCGTCCACCGTTACCGAGTTATTGGAACTCCAAAGGTTCCCGCCGCGCTTGACAGAAATGAACTCGAAAACCGAGCTGTCTCGCCACGTCTTTGTTGCCATTCGAGCCGCCCGGCGCGCTCCGCCAACACGCACGCATTCGGAGGCATAGTGGTCGGCGTGCATTGTGGCCTTCCAGGGTGCCATGCCGGAGCCACGCAGCGCTGCAATCTGCTTAATGGAATCCATGAGTGGGCCTGGGCCAGATGCGGGGCGATTCTGCATTCCGCGAATTGGCTGGTTGCGCTCGCGCACGTCGCCGAAGTCAATCATCAGGGTTGTCTCGGCGTGCGTGCCTTCCCACGTCATGAATTCGATTTTTTCAATTGCCTTTGCCCAGCCTTCGCGCGAATCGGGCACCTTGAAAAACTCGACCAGTCCGTCCTTTGGCACGCTGAGGTTCCAGAACTCTTCCCCGATTTCGCCGCTGATCACGTCCGGGTGTGTCTTGTGAATGCAGGGGACAACGCGAGGCATGTTTTGCGACCAGTCCACCAACATCATGTCGTCGTCGTATGCTCGACCAACGCCTGAGCCATTGAGCAGAAGGTAAAACAGGATGAAGGTGCTGGCGCTGGTACTACAGTTCGAGTACACCTCGATGTTCCGACTGGGTTGCGTTTCGTCGCCATGCTGAAGGTGCCGACCCGACATGAGAACCGAAGCCTTACGCAGATGACGGTGCAGCGATTCAAACTCGTGGCCCGCGTCGCTTGGGCGCAGCATTGTGTTTCCGCGCGCTACGCGGTGCGCCACGTCACCCCAGTCTTCGAGACTTCCGTCTTTCTTCTTACGCAAGATAGTTCGCGCGGCAACTGCCATTCCGATGCCCGCTGCCAGATTGCGCGCCGGGGTTTCCCAGCTTGATTTTTGATTGCTCATTGTGTGTTTTGGATGTTGGCCGAAAGGGTGTTGATCATAGGTCACTCAAAACTGAGTGACCATATAAGTTCCGAAATTATCCCGCCTCTGTCGCTGGAATTCCCGCCATTGCCGTCATCATGGCAACCGCCTGAGCAAATTGTGCAGTCAGCAGTCCCGCCGCAATGGCCGCGCATGCGTCTGCCATGTGTTCGTTCTCGTCGAGCAGCTTGATCTGGCCCCGGTACTTACCCATCGACCAACCTGCGTTGGGCCATGCCTGTGTCGCCCACTGGATGATGGCGCTCTTTGGGGCTGTTTTGTTTCCCACGCTCGCCAATTTCACTTCGTCGGGCGAGACCTCCACAAGCGGCACGCCGAGGCTTGCGAGGACACCGCAGCAAATACCATTGCTGAATGCTCCGCGAGCGCTCTGACAGCCCCCTGGCACTTCTGCAACGGCAATGTGCGGACGGTGCAGCTTTACGGCAGATTGAATTGCCGCAACGATGATGCGTGCGCGGCGTAGGTCATCTGAGCTTTTGCGAACTACCTTACCGTCACCGCCCTTGTCGGTCTTGGCGAGTTCGACACGGAACACGTCGAGATTGCCGGTGTCGATGTTGTAGTTTCCGACTGCGAGGCCGGTGTTGCGGAGTGCCGGGTCGATGCCCAGCATGCGAATAGTTTTACTCATATTTTGCCAAAGTTAATTCTCAGCGTTTAGCTGGCGTATCACGTTTTCAATGTCTTTATTCGACATATTTTTAGGCGGTGTTCTGTTGTTGTTCGCTGCGTTTAAAAACTCCCTCCATAGTTTGTTTCTTAAGTGGATTTCTTCAATTTCTTCCCTGCTTACATAGCATCTTCCAGGGCTTCCGAATTGTCGGTCTTCAATCATGCTTTCAATGTGAATTCGTGAGTTTGAATATCCCAGCGGGACACTCACCCATTTTCGTCCAACCGCTGTAATTTCTACAGCAGCTATTTTCGCCTTCCCTGTTGATTCAACAAAGAATAACTTTTGCCCAACTACCAAATTATGAACATTTGCCATTACCAATTACCCCATTCTGTTTTTACATTTTTCATATCTTCTCCTGTGTTTTCTTCCTCTGTGTCATTAAGCGCCTCAGATAATTTTCCGCTAATAAAGGATTCAAACCCGTCAAGTACGGCCGTTGCCTTTCCTATTTCCATTGCCACAATAGAAATCTCTTGAATCAGGCTCATTTTGACCGGCACAAACACAACAGAGATTCCAGATTTTCCATCTCCCATTGTTTCGAAGATCGGAAGAGCACACGTCTGAACT
>ERZ650310.423-NODE-423-length-12699-cov-4.737820_pt1 | contig 12699 bp, 8 predicted proteins | sample MGYA00376246_ERZ650310 | MGnify/ENA primary metagenome ERZ650310 (study PRJEB26733, sample SAMN07839286) | wastewater metagenome | biome: small river; feature: stream; material: water | place: USA: North Carolina | collected 2016-03-01 ...
GCTGATCGTGACTGGAGTTCAGACGTGTGCTCTTCCGATCTACTTTGACTTATCTGCTGGGTCATGTGGTATTAAAACTTTTGGTAATCTATTACTTGATGATGTATGTTTTGATAATGATAAGTGTGACTTCAAAAATGATAACATATACAAAGATGTTGAATTCTTCACGTCACTAAGTGAAAAGGCTACAAGTGTTTTTAGTAATATTCATAACTGTTCAACTTATGGTGGAAAGTATGTTTCTGAACAAATATACAAAAATCCAACATGCAATATTGATACATTGAATAAAAGAACAAACTATTTGAATAGTATTGAGAGGTTATACAATGAACATTATAAGGAAACCAATGAGTTACTTACATGTCTCAAAGACAATGAGAAATATATAAACTGGCTCTTAGAAGAGAAAGATGAAACAGTCAGTGACTTGTACTCAATGGTGTTCTTTAGGTTGAAAGCTTTGAAACCCCTTAATAATATTGGATCAGCCATTACATCATACAACATTTATAGGATTCTTGTATCACCCTTGTTTGGTATCATTGCACCAATTATATATTTCCTAATTCCTTACATCATAGTGTTGTACAAGTTCAAAGTACACATACCTTTCACAACATACATCAAAACTATGGTTTCCTCTGTCTTTAGTGCAAGTGATACGTTATTGGGAACCAACAAGTTCTTCAAATATGTAAGAATAATCTCTTACGTCTGTAGTGCAGTCTTTTACTTTCAAGGCATTTTTACAAGCATTGATGTGTCCAAAACTGTCAATAAAATGTGCAGTCTTATAATATCAAACTTTAATTCTATAATAGATTACCTTGATGCTTCCAAAAGACTTATTGATATATACTGGTCTCCTTCACAATGTTCATCCTACATTAATGTTAATGACAAAGATAATAACAATTTTATAAGTACGTTGAAAGGTCTTAAGAAAGACTACAATTTATTTAACAATTTTGGAGAACAACTAAAAGCTTATAAGTGTTTAGATATGAGTAAGTTATCCGATGTAGTAAGAAAATCATATGTTCTTGACAGCTTAATAGGAGCGATAAGACTAAAAAAATCACGAACCTTTTGTATATCAAAGTTTGTAGACAATGGATGTCCAATAATCAACTTTGAGGGCATTGTACATCCAAACATTAGCAGTGACAAAGCTGTTAAGAACAACGTGACCTTGGGTATAATTGATGACGAACAAAACGCAATAATAACATCACCAAATTCGAGTGGAAAAAGTATATTAATCAAGTCTATTATTGTGAATGTCATCATGTCTCAAACAATGGGTGTTTGTTGTTCGCATAATAGCGTTATGACACCATTTAGATACATAACAACGCAAATTAATGTTCCTGACAGCACAGGACATGAATCATTGTTTCAAGCAGAAATGTACAGGTGCAAGAATACACTTGATAATCTAAAGTGCTTACAAAATAATGGTTATTCTCTCGTTGTGATGGATGAAATTTTTAATAGTACTAACCCTATTGAAGCTGTTGCAGGAGCATATGCTGTGTGTAAGAAAATAACAAGTTTCAAGTCTAACATTTTGATCTTCACAACACACTTAGGTTATCTTACGAAACTTGCTAAGGACAAAAGTAATTGCAAGTTTGTTAACTACAGAATGGAAACAATTTATGATAAGAATGATCATAATATAATATTCACATATAAACTTGAAAGAGGTGTAAATAAACATTTGTTAGCATTGGAGTTGTTGAAGAAAACAGGATTTGAGGATGATATTATTGATGAGGCAATTGAGATAAAAAACAAGCTATGCAAAAAGTAGCTACAGTTATGTTCGTTCCATATCATCATATATATTGTGAGTTTGAATTATAAAATTTAATGTATAATTTTAAGTCAAAGAAAGCAATGAAATTCAACAAACTTACACATCTTACAATTGTGGTTGTCCTTGCAATTATTTTCATCGTAGTATACTTGTACTATACAATCAAAGATGTAAAGAAAATTCATAACGAAGTTCAAAAGTTAACAACACATATAACTGATATGAATAATAGTATAACAAACATCACTTCAACTATTATACCTTTACTGAAAAGTAGCCAAGTACAAACAAGTGATATGTCTCAAAATGCTCAATGTGTTTATGTGCCTGAAAAAATCAATACTAATATTGTAGATGATGACAGTAGTGTGAATTCTCAAGAACTCAAAACTATTATGGAGACTATTGAAGATGAGAATATTGAACCCAAACCTGATAGAGAGATGTTTGTGAATGATGTAGCAAACCTAGATGATATCAAGGATGTAGAAGAAATGATGAGTGACCAAGATGCAACAATCAGTAACGAGGTACCCAAAACACTTGACATCACAAAAGTGGTGCATACTGAACAGGAGCCAGATCTCAAATCGTTGTCTGTTGAGGAACTCAAGAAAGTATCATATGAACAACTTAGAAAGTATTGTAAGACAAACCTAGGAAACAATTATAAAGGTACAAAAGATGTGCTGATTTATAGAATTAAAGGAATAACTGCGTAATTAATTTTGTTATATATAAACAAAACTGATAATGTCTGAATTTCAAAAATGTGAAACCTGTGCATTTAGCTGTCCACTAAAGATGGCGGATGGACGAAGTTTTGGTGACAATGTTTATGCATCAAGGTGTGAAAAGCAGTATCAAATGCAACTCGACAAAGATATCAAGAGTAGTTTTGATTATCGTCAATACCTGATTGAAAATGCTGAAGCACTAATGAAGAAAGATAGGGTAAATTCTTTTCATGCTTTCCAAAGATAAGTAAATTATAATTTTGTTTTTATATAATAATATATCAACCAATAATATTACAATGAGTGAATTTTCTTGTTCATCATGCAGAAAGCCCGAGAGAGAGAATGCAACTGACAGTTATGTTGGGTGCGCACCAATAATGTCAGATGGCAGGTTATTTACGAACTGGGCACCTCGTTGTGCTCAGGTCTATGTTGACATGCAAACAAATAAATCTCTGAGTAGTTATGAGAATCGTCAGCTTTTGATATCACAAGCTGAGGATATAATGAAAAAAAAATCTATAGAAGCGTACATGAATTCAAGATGTGGCCCTTGTTATGAAAACCCAGATTGGTTTACCGGAACAATGCTTCCTGAGCTCAACACACAAACATGTGATGCACGCACATGCCAATTTGCTCCAAACAATAAAAGTGGTCTTGGTCTCCGCAGAGAATATTGGAATCCTAAGATGGAGAGCGAATACCAAAAGAAGTTTATTGCAGAAAAGGAAAAAGAACAAAAAATATTCAAAGGTGAACTTGAAAAAGTAAAGGCTGTAAACTCATCCCATATGCTTTTTTAAGCAACTAAATTTATTTTTGTAATGTAGAATAATAATATATGCATATTAAATAATTAAGATGAAGTTTTCAACACTTTATTGTAATGGTGAAATTGAAGATATTAGTCAAAAGCCTTCAAAGTATGATATCATTGTAAAGGGGACAATGACTGAGCCTGTTGAAAATGGTCAACTTAGGTTTTTGGCTGCAAGTCCTGCAGATAGACGTGCATCGTACAGTGGATCTGGTTTTCCATATCACAATGCAGAACAAGCACTCCTTGAGTCTCCAAATAGAGGTATCATAGAATTAGTTGGTAACAGTTTTGAGATACCACTACTCTTTCCCAACGCTTACTATGTTCAACTTGGTCGAGAGCTGATTCCTCCAACGCTGTTTATTTACTATAGTAATCAGTCAGGACAAAAAAGGATTGTGGAAATAAAGTTGAGTGATCCAATTCCATATAGATTATTGGGTTATCCCTCTCAATTTACTTTAGGTAGAAAAGGAGCTGAGTTTTACCACGCTCATCATAACTTACCTGTTCGTTCTCAAGAGCAAGTCTTAAGAGATAGTGCTTATCCATCAACCAACAAAATGGACAAAGACTTTTGGGGTCTAAGACCCGCATTGTAATCAACCAAATAACTTGAAAGCGGACCATAATCCTCCTTCTGTTTTTCTGCTCAGGTTTATATCTTCTTCAGTTTTCATTATTTCCTTCATTAGCAGTTCATCTTCAGTCATGTCATTAACTGTTTTTGGTTTGACGTCTTCAACTTTAGTACTTACTTTTGTTTTTTTCTCATCACTTGCAACTCTAATAGCAGACTTGGCTAGTTCTGCTTGATAATCAGCAGCTGTCATAAAATCAGGTTTTGATACATCCTTTCCTAGTTGAATCCTTTCTTGAGTTGTAAGAGAATCATCATACTTAACACGAACTTTATCAAATGTATATTCATCTGGATGGTTTAACCCAGTTTCATCTGCTTTCTTATTACATTGTTTTGTTATATCAATGACTTCATTGTTAGTCAAGCATGTTAGTTTGTCGTTCTCAAACATAGATCTTAGCACCTTACAATTAGTTGATTTGTACTCTGGTAGCTTAGTATTCCAACACTTACAAAATGGATGTGATGTATTCTTTGTACAAAATTGACTTATTTTCTTTCTGCATGTAGCAGATGCATTTAATACTTGGTTTATATCGTTCCATTCTATAACTTCAGTACAAGAAGCACAAGTATTTTGATCAAAAGGACATTGGATGTATTTATTTAACTTAACAATTGTGTCATTGTACGTATCCACAATGGGCTTATAATTTGGATCAGTAGTCTTGAGATAAAGACTTTTGATGTGTTGATATATACTAGAAATGTTAACATCAGTTAAAGCTACTTTATAAAGTCCAAAAGTTAAGATATTAGCATTCCAGTTGTTGAATCTATTGATGAACATTTCTTTGTTGCTGAATGTTATGTCGGTGTTTGCAACATTAAATTCCGCCAAGGTGAATATTGAATTACTCTTCTCTGTCATGTATGATATTTTCACCTTGTCATCATCTTTCATAATAAACACAAAACAAAGTACATTACTCTCGATAGGAATTGATTCATCTTCTTGGGATATTTTACAATGAACTGGTGAGTAATCCCCATACTGAAACATCAGTTTACCAAATTGTGTGTTGTTGATAACATCAAGAGAGCCTGGTTCTATATACAATGAAAGACCATTATTATTAGGACTGTTAGCCCAAAGCTTGACGAGCTCAATTTTGTTAGCAGCAGTTGCATCATTTCTAAGATTTCCATGCTTGAATACTAGCATTAATGAGTACTGACTTCTGTAAGTAATCCCTAATGTGTTGGAGTAAGGACCTGTCAGTTTATTGGGACCTAATGTAAATCCAGCAACTTTACTGTAAGATGGTAGTAAATCAAAATACATTGATGTATTGCACTGTAACTCTCCTGATTTTGTGGACGTTGTATCAACAACATTTCGCCATACTTTAGTTCCATATGTGTGTGACATGCTATTATATGTGGTATAGTATGCTAAAAGGTTCTTTGATATGGGTTTAAAGTCTTCTTCATCTTCGATAGGTTTAAGACCATTCAGCAGGGTGCTTAGGGTCTCAGGAACATCCAAATACCTTTCAACATGAGATTTGTAAGTAATTTGCTTCCAAAACAATGCAACAATACTTATCAACATCAACGAAACATCAAGAGTGTTTATTTGTTTCTTACTTGTTAGTAGATATGCAATAACTACTAACACAAAAGCTAAAATAATACTATTTTGCAACATTATTAATTAATTAGAAGATAATTTTACTTAGAACACATAATGGTTTAAGGAAAACGTGTAAAAAATATAATATTAAATTATACTAGCACAGAAAAACTATGAGCGACAAATACAACATCAACAGCTATAATCATGTCAAAGTTGAGAAATTGGATGGGAATAGTTTGCCTGTAAAGCAAGGTGGTGAAAATACAGATAACAACACAAAGCTTGTAAAAGTAGAAAACGTCAAAGAGTTCACTGATACTGATACTGATAGTTTTGATGAATCTAGTGGAGACGAAAGCAGTTATGGCACAGAATCAGAACATGAATCACAACATGAATCTGATATAATGACATACGATTCTGTTGGCAACCAAAGCGTTTCAAGTACATCTACAATTCCTCCCTTTCATCAAGGTGGAAAGGCACCTTCAGATACGGAATCCCAATCATCAATATCAACAACAGATCTTTTAAGTAAAGACCCCTTATTCCTTGTATTAAGCGAGTTTTTGATGAATGATGAAACAGGAGACAACATTGTTAATGTTGCTGGTGATATTGTCAAGGTCTTAAGTAAAATCAACTCAAAACTAGGAAGAATTGCAGATGTTCTTGAAAAGAAGCATAAGAAAAATAAAAGCAGAAACGACTAATATATATGATTACTTTGGATAAACAATAGTGCTTTTCTTCAACATAATCTTTACTTTTTCTACTTTAGGTGATGAAAGTGCAATTGTATTTATATTGATTTTTTTGACAAAGTCAATATGTGTACTCAAAACATCACAAATAAACTCGTAAACCTCATCTATTTGTTCAGTTGTTTGTGCCCCTGTTATGATAATACAACCACTTTGAAACACTGCAATTGTTATTTTTTTGCATCTATTTTCTCCATTTCCATCACTTTTGCCAACAGAACATTCAGTTCTACAACAACATACACCATCTTTCTTCAAATTACATGAATTCCAAAAGTATTGAATTTTCACCCCTGGATATATACAAGGTTCAAAAGAACATTTATTTTCATAGCTGTTAATCAAGATAGTATATAACTTATCTCTCTTTATTTCAAAACCAATCTTAAAATCACTGTTTATCAAAGCTACTTTGTACTTATTATTTGCAAGTTGCTCAACATTCTTCACAGCATCAGGTTCTTTGATGCTTATATCTTTCATATGTGATACCAATATGTCTATCATGTTGCTACCATGTTGTATTGATTTTACACCTGTGATTTGAATATTGCCATTTTTGAACATCTTTATGTTCATAAGACTCTCCTCACTGTATTTGTAGATAATGGTCAGTTGATTATCAAATCGTTTTGATGTGTTTTCCTTCTTTTTTTGTGTAAGAAATTTCTTTGAGAAACTTTGAAAATATGTGTCAGACTTTTTTTTACTATATTCAGCGTATACAAGACCGTATTTGTGATCAGGTGTCTTATCTACACCATTGTCTATTATAAGGGACTTGAAACTATTAAATAGTAGGTCCAAATCAAGCTCTGAGTTCACTGCACCAGTTGCAGTGATAGTACTTATGCGATATGTTGTTGGATTATAAGACATAATGTTCTTTTAATGCTATTCGCTCAAATGCTAAAAAAAATATAGATGAAATCAAATTTTATAATCCTTGTTACCTTAAATGCTTTACTTGCTTAAGTAGTTTAATCTAGATTATTTTTTCGACACCTTCTTGCTTTTGTTCGTTGAAGAATCATTATTGTCATTCTCATTATGTTTTTTTAAGTACTCCTCCTTAAACTTAAGGTATTCTTTTTCAAACAACTCTAGTTCTTCTAACCACATATCTTTTTCGGTTTTTGCTTTTATTTCGTTTAGGCTTTCTTCCGCCCGTTTAAATTCATCTTCAATCTCTGTCACTTTATCCTTTGTAATGTTATAGATTGGTATCTTTAGTAAGTAGTCATAACTATCATTAACAACGAGGTAATCATTGGATGCCAAATACATTTCAAGTTCTGCTTTTTTAAGCGTCGATACTTTTACCTCTTCTGAAACTACTGATCGAATAAATCTAATCTTATTTCTCATGACTTCCATATCTTTTTCAAGCTGCTCAATGACATATTGCTTGCGTTTTGTGTAATATGATAATCTAATTTGATAAAACTCGACAATAATATCTAGTGCTGTAGTGTATTTTGTTATTTGGCCTTTGTGATTGTAAAGATACATATTGGTTGTACCAAGGTTCTTTGATGATACCAACTTGAAATCATTTTCAAGTTTTGTATATCCATTACTTGCAATAGTCATATAAGTATCAAGAACATCTGATGACATGAATTGAAGAGTGAAAAGTACCTTTTTATCAGTACATTGACTCTCATAACATTTGAGATCTTTGTCAACCATTTCTTCGAGGAGCATCTTAAAGTCCTCCGTCCAAGTGCCAACTGGCAACTCTGTAATCTCTACTTTGGTTGATGTCAGTTTCTTGAAACAACCACGACTAACATACTTGTCGTTGTTATTCTCTATTGTTCCTTGAAACCCCATGTACCATGGCACAAGCTCCTCAAACTCTACATCTGTGTCTGTTAGAAGATTTTTGATAATTGCAATTATATCTATAGGATTATAAGAAGGTACGTTTGTACTGAAACCTGTTCCAATGCCAATGGCACCATTCACAAGTATCAAGGGAATAACAGGAACATAATATTCTGGCTCTACACTAATACCATCATCATTCAAGTATGTTAACACTCCATTATCTTGTTTGTTAAACAACACTTGTGTAATCTTTTCGAGTAATGTGTATATATACCTTGGGGCACCGGCATCCTTACCGCCTTGAACAACGCTTCCAAACTGTCCATTGGGTTTTAGAAGGTTTATGTTGTTTGCTCCTACAAAGTTTTGTGCCATTGCAATGATTGCTGACTGTAAACTTGCTTCTCCATGATGATAACAAGCGTGTTCACTTACATATGATGCCAGTTGTGCAACCCTTATTTCATCACTTACGAGATTTCTCTTGTAGCAAGCAAACAATATCTTCCTTTGTGATATCTTTAGACCATCCATCAAATTTGGAATACTTCTTTCAATATCATAGTTTGAGAAGTGTATCAACTCTTTGTTAATAAAGTCCTCAAACTTTACAACTTTACAGTTATAATCCAAAACATTATTACGATTATAATTAGTTAACCAATCTTTTCTTTCATCAGCTTTCTTTTTATTAAAAGCCAAGTCAATACAGAAATCAGTTTCATCTTTTGTGTACTCATATGTCACGATCTTCAAGTCTTTGAAGTACTGTTTGGCTTCCTCATTTGTTGAAGTACCTAGACCCTTGTAATATTTGATTTTCCATCTCTTTAGCGTTCCATTTTCCTCTTGCTCCTTCTTCCAGTTTTCATAATCACTATTGCAATAGAATGAAATAGTATTTTTCTTGTCTTGATTATGACTTGCCTTCACAATAGGAGTCAATAGAGTTGCAAGGAAGTTGTCTGTTTTGAATAGGGAAGGCCAAAGTGTTTGAAATAGGTTGAATACTAATGCCTTGATGTGAAAGCCGTCGGTATTGTGTACTATCATTTCTCCAACACCTGCTTGAAAATGATGATTTTCTGTCTCTAGATCATATACATATTGTTCTGTTTTTCCTAAAGAGTGTATTTTCTTTATTTTCAATGGGTTTCCCTGTTGTTTTGCTGTTGGTCGTGTAAGTAGAATCCTATATACTTCTGGTTTATCTATTCTTGTATTGATTGAAACATCATAACCCAGACTTTTACATAGATAGTAAAGTCCTTGAGAACCAATTTTGCCTTCAACATCAAACGATAAATTTTTGGCAGTTTTGATGTCATGTTCTGCACCGTCTCCTGCGTAGAAACCCTCTAAAAAGGTTTCACGAACTTCAAATGATGCATTCAATATCTCACTCGGAATGTATTTATTTCCAAACTTGTATCTTTTATGTTCATTTTTATAGTAGAACAGGTTATTGTACCTTTCAACAAAATCATTCACTTTTGAACCACCATTCAATATCAGTTTATATACAATCTTATTTTTACTGTTGATACATTCAGCTATTGTCAGGTTTAAAGGATATACATTCATGAGTTTTTGTTTTGCTTTTTCAAGAAGAGCAAGGTCATTATTAGATATTGCCCAAGAAACTGATGTGCGGTTAAATGTATATTCTTTGGGTCTATTCTTTGGTTTATGTACATTCTCCCAAGAATATATACCACAACTTCCATCTGCCCAAAACAAACCCATAACATATGCTTCATCTAAAGTTATATCACAATAGTTTTTTGGTGCTATAACTGGTTTATCACAATGTTTTTGAATAAGTGATATTAACTCAGTTTTTCTGTATGTTTGATACTTCTTGATATTACACAAACTAGCAATTTTACAGAGTTCTGGATATTGTGTTGTTTCATTTATATCTGGGATGTTTGGTTTTGTGAAAGCTGGAAAGGAATGAAGTAGATTTTGCCCAACTACACATTCCTTGGGTGATATCTTTTCTGCTTTATCATTCAACAACGAATGATCTTCTGTTACATCAACACAACCTGTGTGTGTGAGAACTCTAAACATTTCTTTATCAACCTTATGCCTCATAACATGTTTTATTTTTGTCCAACCCTTTTCTGTCCAAATTTCATAATTTGTTTGTCCATACTCCTTACCATTGATATATTGTGTCCAACTGTCTGTTAATCTATTAATATTATGTATTTCAACATTTCCATTTGGATTTTTCAACAACAATGGTGTATCTCCACTTACACTATCGCTATCACACATTAGCATGATGCGACCATATCGCAAGTCATCAAGACTTTTGTAATCTTTTCCTGTTTCAAGTCCAAGAATCTTTTTCAAATTGGATATCTCCTCATTATCAGTAATCTTCTTGACATTTGTATCTTTTACGTTCATCACTTTACCTTTCAAAGGGAACACACCATATTTATCTCGTCCTACTTGACTGATACCTGCTAACACCATTGTTTTAGCTGAATCTCCTTCCGTGAGAATGAGAGTGCACTCTTTACTTTTGTTGGTTCCTGCCCAATTAGCATCATCTAATTTGGGAATACCTTTAATAACACTCTTCTTTTTTCCATCAGTCTTTTTCAAGTCTTTATTGTTATTCATCTCACAAATTTCCATAACCTTTTCAGCTATTCCAGTTTTGTAAAGCTTTTCAATAAATTTGTCACTAACTTCCGCTTTACTTCCAAACTTCGAGATCGGTGTTGTTAAAGTCTCCTTAGATTGACTATCAAATGATGGATTAACAATTGTTGATCTAACAAATAAGATAATATTATCACGAATGTTTTGTGGTTTGATGTTTGCATTCTTGTTTTTCTTCAATATCATTTCTGATAATTTCTTAACAATCTGGTTGAGAATGTACTCAACATGTTTACCACCACGAATAGTCCATACACCATTCACAAATGATATCTGGTCAAAACCATTAAAATCATTATATGATGCTACAATCTCCCATCTATCACTTATTTTCTCGTAAACACGAGTGTGTTCATCTTTTGAACCAATATACAAATCTACATACTTTTCAAAATTCTTATACTCTAATTTTGTTTCATTTAGATAAACTGAAATATCATTATCAGTTACAGCACATACATCATAAACACGTTTTACAAACATATCCATCATTTCATCTGAAAGTAATTGAATTTTAAATTTTGCTAAATCAGGCTTGAACTTGATAGATGTATAAGGTTTCTTGGAATACTTGGATATTGATGGTGGCAAGACAACTGACATGTTGGTTTCAAAGCGTTGTTTGTAGATAAGCTTTCTTACTCTATCTACAGTCTCAACTTCAAACCACTCACTGAAAATGTTGGCAGCTTTGGAACCCAATCCATTGCAACCCCCAATAACTCTCTCAACACTATCATCATAGTTTGTAGATGTAAGTAGGTTTCCAAAAATCAACTCAGGAATGTATATTTTATGTTCAGGATGTTCAACAACCTCAATACCGTCCCCGTCATTGACTACTTCAATAGTGCCATCTTCTTGGTTTATATTCACTTTGATTGTTTTCATCAAATTCACATTATCATCTGTTGTCTTCATTGATCTCAAACGAACACTGTGATCAATAGCATTGACAAGGATTTCATCAAAGATTTTGAACAATCCTGGAATGTATTTGAGTAATTTTTTTTCCATCTTTTTTGTTTCTCTATTCATAACCCATGTGTCATAAGTATCTTCTTCGATTGCACCAATATACATACCGGGCCTTGTGAGAACATGTTCTTTATGTTCAAGTTTCTGATACTTATCACTAATATCTTTTGGTTGTTGCTTAGAAGACATTTTAATCTTTATGGAACTAAAATGAGACTTATAAAATAATATTTACTTATGCTTTAAATACTTTATACTTTTTAAGTGAGAGTACCTTATCAAGCTGTTCAGAACTCAAGTGATCACTATCCTTTTGTTTGGCTTTCAATAAAACTTCTGTCATAACATTTTCAAATTTTTGTTTAGCTACTTGCGTGAATTGTTGTTTATCATCAATGTCGAGTTTATCTTTCTTGGCAAAAGACTTAACAACATCTTGGGCAGCAGTCTGAGAGATCTGATATTGTTTGCGTGAGCCTCCAATCATTCCAGATGTCATTGCTTTTTCAGTTCCTAGAATTTGTGAAGCATCATGCAAAGGTATTTCTTGACGACTATTGACATCATTAGCACCCACATTGGTAAAGCTTGGTACATCAGTTGTTAGGTTGTTAGTTTGCCCACCAAAGAAGTCAATTGGAAAGGCTACACGACCTCCTTTTTGTGTTTTCTGTTGTTTCTTCTTTTGTGAAAGCAGATCGGACACTACTTGCTGATGTAATTTATTGACCTTCGTTACCACTTCCTTATCATAGGACTGATAACTGAATTTCTTAAGATTTGACTTTAGTTGGTTTTCTTTGATAAAAGATCGGAAGAGCACACGTCT
>ERZ650310.424-NODE-424-length-12663-cov-9.150460_pt1 | contig 12663 bp, 14 predicted proteins | sample MGYA00376246_ERZ650310 | MGnify/ENA primary metagenome ERZ650310 (study PRJEB26733, sample SAMN07839286) | wastewater metagenome | biome: small river; feature: stream; material: water | place: USA: North Carolina | collected 2016-03-01 ...
TGGGCTTTGGCAAAACCGTGGCGCAAAACTTTGAACTGCTCGCGCATCAAGACCAATTGTTGGCCTTGGGTTTCCCGTTGTTGGTGGGCTGGTCGCGTAAATCGTCTATCGGTGCTGTCACGGGCTGCGATGTGGATGAGCGTGTGGTGCCTAGCGTAGCGGCCGCCATGCTGGCTGTTGAACGCGGTGCGCGTATCGTGCGTGTGCATGATGTGGCTCAAACTGTTCAGGCCATGAAAGTCTGGCAGGCCGCACAAATTTGAGACAATCGACTCAAATTGATATCAAAAATAACACCCAAGGCAAAAACTAATATGACACGCAAATATTTCGGCACAGACGGCATTCGCGGCACGGTGGGCCATGCTCCCATCACCCCTGACTTTGTGTTGCGTTTGGCCCATGCAGTGGGCCGTGTCCTCAAGCAAACCGAAGCACACCCCACGGTGTTGATTGGCAAAGACACCCGCATCTCTGGCTACATGTTGGAGTCGGCCCTAGAGTCTGGTTTCAACTCAGCAGGCGTCAATGTGGTGTTACTCGGCCCCTTGCCAACCCCCGGTGTGGCCTACCTCACACGCGCCCAACGCGCGAGCTTGGGCGTGGTCATCAGTGCCAGCCATAACCCGTTTGCCGACAACGGCATCAAGTTCTTCAGTGCCAATGGCAACAAGCTCAGCGATGCTTGGGAGCTGGCAGTAGAAGCTGCCTTGGAAGAAGCGCCTGTGTGGGTGGATTCGGCCAACCTCGGCAAGACCAAGCGTTTGGACGATGCGGCGGGCCGTTACATTGAATTTTGTAAGAGCACTTTTTCAAACGACCTCACGCTCAAAGGTTTGAAGGTGGTGGTGGATGCGGCGCACGGTGCGGCGTATCACATCGCACCCAAGGTGTTTCACGAACTGGGCGCCGATGTGATTGCGATTGGCTGCAGCCCTGATGGTTTGAACATCAACCATGAGGTTGGTGCCACGCATCCGGATGCCTTGGTGCGTGCTGTGAAAGCCAACCATGCCGACTTTGGCATTGCACTGGATGGCGATGCCGACCGCTTGCAAATGGTGGATGCCCAAGGCCGCTTGTACAACGGCGATGAGTTGTTGTATTTGATGGCAGACGACCGCTTGGCCAATGACGAAGTGGTGCCGGGTGTGGTGGGAACCCTCATGACCAACATGGCCGTGGAAGTGGCCCTGAAAAAACGTGGTGTGCAGTTTGTGCGTGCCAAGGTGGGTGACCGCTATGTGCTGGAAGAACTGGCCAAACACCATTGGATTTTGGGCGGCGAAGGCTCAGGCCATTTGTTGGCGCTGGACAAGCACACCACAGGTGACGGCTTAGTGAGTGCCTTGCAGATTTTGCAAACCTGCGTGCGCAGCGGCAAGGCCATGGCTGAGTTACTCAAAGATGTGACGCTGTTTCCGCAAACCCTCATCAACGTGCGTTTGCGTCCCGGTCAAGACTGGCAGTCGAATGCACGCATGAAAGAAGAAGTGCAAAAGGCCGAGGTCGAATTGGGCGACACCGGCCGTGTGCTGATTCGCGCCAGTGGTACTGAGCCCTTGGTGCGCGTGATGGTGGAGGCGCGTGATGAAGCGCAAGCCAACGCTTGCGCCAAGCGCATTGCCGACACCTTGTCAGCTTAAGGCGACGGCAAGAGGTCGAGCACCAGCTCTGGCGGACGGCACAAACCTATGCCCTTGGGCGTGATGACGATGGGGCGGTTCATCAACACAGGATGGGCCAGCATGGCGTCTATCAACGTTTCTTCTGTGAGCTTGGGGTTGTCTAAGCCCAGCTCGCCATAAACAACTTCTTTGCTGCGAATCAAATCACGCGCAGAGCCGCCAGTCGCTTGGATGATGGCTTGTAATTCTTGGCGTGTGGGCGGTGTGTCCAAATACAAAATCACCTCAGGCTCGTGGCCATGCTCGCGCAGAAGCGCCAACGCATTGCGTGAGTTGCTGCATTTGGGGTTGTGATAAATCTTGATGTGACCCATGGTGTTCTCCATTCAGTTTTCCGTGCGTGTGCCGTGTGTCGGACGATAGGCCGCGCGCCACAACACAGGCAATAAAACAGCCGTGGTGACATACAGCGCCAAACTGCCCGTTTGCCAAAACGCAATGGGGGACTGCGGTGTGAACCAAGCCATGAGCCAGCTCAAACCCAACGCATCAAAGCCCACGTCGTAAGCCACCACATAACCTCCCGCAAGACCCAAACCCCATAGCAAGACGGTGTAGGTGATGAGTGGCAACACGGTGATGCCATAGCAGCGCAGCGTGAACACGCAAAACACTTGCACGGCATCGGCCACGTGGTACAGCATCAACCACAGCAACAAGGTGGCAGACAGCGCGGCGACCTCGGGAGACTGGGTGTAAAACGCAGCAATGGCTTGGTGTTGCCAACCCATCAAACCCGCCAAACTTAGGCTGAGCAATAGCACCAAGCTAAGGCCTGTGCGCAGTGCCTGACGCGCACGATGAATTTGTCCAGCGCCAATCCAATAGCTCACACGCGAACTGCTGGCGATGGACAGTGACAAGGGAATCATGTAGAGCACGGCCGTCATGTTGGACACGATTTGGTGGCTCGCGGTGGCCACCACGCCCAAGCGTGCGATGAACAAAGACATGAGGGTGAAGGAGGTGACTTCAACGCCAATCGCTAAACCACTTGGCAGCCCCAAGCGCACGAAGCGAAGCAGGGTGGTGGCGTGTGGTTTTTCCATCGCAGCCCAGATGCGGTAGGGCTTGTAAAAGTCTTGTGTGCGCAGCAACCAAAGGGCCAATGTCAGCATGAGAAGCATGACCACCAAGGTGGCCCATGCGCATCCTGCCAAACCCATGGGCGGCAGCACACCTGGAATGCCTAAAACCAACACGATGGACAGTGGAATCTTGACCATCAAGGCGCCCACTTGCACCCACGTCACCAGCTTGGGTTTTCCCAAACTTTGATTCAGCGTGCTGTACATGCGAAACAGCAAGGAGGCGGGTAATCCAAAGGCCACGATATTGAGGTAGTCGTGAATTTCGATGCGTAAATCGGCGGGTACTTGCGTCCAATTCAGAAGAAAGTCAGGATTCAACAATGCCCACATGCCAAGGCTGGCTGTGATGGCGCATAGATATAAAGCTTGCCGCAACGAGCGGCCCACCTCTGCGTGGCGCTGAGCGCCATGCAGCTCGGCCCACACAGGCAGCAACGCTTGCAACATGCCCATGAGGGAGATATGCACCGTGACGTAAGTGGCCGATGCCACGGCCAGTGCGGCCAAGGCGGTGTCTGCGAAGTGACCCGCTACCAAGGTGTCGGTGATGCTAAAGGCCATCACGGCCAGCTGTCCGACCATCACGGTGCCAGCGTGCCGCATGATGGTGGCGCGTTCGGTACTCATCGGTGTGTCAGGGGTGACGGCGGTGGTACAGCGTCACATCCTCGTTGTTGTCAGATGGGCGGCGGATGGTGCGAACACGGTTCCATTCATGCAGCCTAACCACACTCGCTAGCTCTGGTCGCAAGTCGTTGTCGACCAATAGCCACGGGCAAGTGCTTTGTTGTTCATTGGAGGTGGTTTCAATGGACTTGATATCAAAGCCGCCGTGGTAGTGAAAGGCGGTCATTTGGCCCACATCTAATCCATAGCTCAGCAAGCAACCTGTGCGTGCTTCATACGCTTCTTGTTTGGCCATCACGCCTTGAATTTGTTGCACCCAAGGTTTGTAGCTGCGCGCAAAGTCCAACAGTGGTAGCCACAAGGTCAGTAGCAATAGCCAGCACAGTGCAGCACCGCCTGCGGGTAAAACCATGCTTTTCCATAAAGCTTGGCGGTGTTTGGCTGTGCGCCACATGACAAGCCAAATCCACACCGCAGTAGCAGCCAAGGCTACGATGAATGCCACCCATCCAAAACTGGGTTGGAAGCCTGGGAATAAGCGTTCAACGTTCGCTGCAGGTTGTGCTGGCCAGCCTGTTTGCATGGCAATCCAAATCACCCAAATGATGAAGGCGCATCCCGAGAAAAATAGCAGAGTGAACCAATCAATCAACGCGGCCACGCTTCGGCGCAAAGTTGGCAAAGCAAAGGCTGCCAAGGTCGCGAAGGAGGGAAGGGCCAACAGCAATGTTTGTTCCGATGAGCGTGTGACCATGGCCGTGGTGAGGGTCAACCCAGTGAACCACATGGGTAGCACCAAGTGACGGCTCCAATGCAGTGATGTCCATTGGCGGCGCCAGCGCCATAAAGTCCATACGGCCAGTGGCCATGCAGGCCATGTGAACCATGCCACCAAGCGTAGCAAGCTGCGCCACTCTTGCCAGTCGTTGTGCAGAGGCATCAAACGCCAATGCCACACATCCAATAGTGTGGCTAAGGCTGCCACGGTCAAGCCCATGAGTAAGAGCCACAGTGCGTGTTGACGGCCTGTTTGGGGTGATGTGCTTTGACGGTCTAGCAAGCACAAAAAACCACTGCCGATGGCCATCAAAACAGCAAAGCTAGGTGCGCCGCTCAAACACAAACCAAGCAGCCCAGTGCTCAATGCGCTGAAGCTGTAGCGTGGGTGGTAAGGCAAAGCAGCGACGCCATAAAAAGCAAAGCTCACGAAAGCCAGTTGCATCAAGATGGGGCTTGCCTCATGGGAGAGCAAGGTGAGGCCCAAACACGCAATCAGCGCGAGCACGGCACCATCTGCAATGGTGCGAGCGTAGTCTTTGGGTTGGGCTTCGCCGCCAAAAGCAAAGGGTACGGGCTGGGCTTGGGGACTGAGCGCCAAGTAGTAAACCCCATGCCAAGTGCTCGCTAAGGTCAGCCCCAAGAGACCCGCAAAAGGGATTCGTACGGCAAGTCCAGCAGGTAGCCAGCTGGGGGCGATTTGAATCGCCCATGCGCCTAACCAATAAGGCAGCAAGGCGTCTAGTTCGGGGGCTTGACCCCAGACGCTGGGGTTGAACCAATCGCTCGCACCCTCAGCCAAGGCCAGCATGTGGCCAAACGCTGTGAACTCATTGCCTTTCCAAGGTTCACGGCCAAACAAACCGGGCAGCACATAGGCTGCGCAGAACAGCCACAGCGCAACACGCGGCAAGCGGCGCACGGCACTTTGAGGAACGATGGCGGGGGTGGGTTGGGTCACAAGCTTTTTGAATGAAAAAAGGCAGCGCGGAGGGCCGGGCTGCCTTGTTTGAAGTGAGCGCGTGGCTTACTTGGCGATCGTCTTGCCGTACTTGTTGCGGAAGCGTTCAACGCGGCCGCCCATGTTGTCGACAGATTTTTGTGTGCCTGTGTAGAAGGGGTGTGACTCGCTGGTGGTATCCAGCTTGTACAACGGCAATTCGCGGCCGTCTTCCATGGTGATCATCTCTTTTGTGCTGGCGCATGAGCGTGTCACAAATTTGAAACCGTTAGACATGTCCATGAAACAGATTTCACGGTAGTTGGGGTGAATGCCTTCTTTCATCGCTTTTCCTTGAGCAGCTGCGGTAGCCACGCCGACCTATTTCGACACACTTTCCGCAAAACGCGTCATTATGCCATGAAAGAGTGGCCTTTTATCGCAAAACACCCAAGGCAAATGGCAGGCTGAGCATGCCTAAAACCGTCGATAAGGTGACCAAGCCCGCCACGAAGGCCCCGTTGTAGCCCATGCGAGCTGCCAAGACATAGCAGCTAGAGGCGGTGGGTAGGGCTGAAAAGGCGAGCAGCACGCTGGTTTGGGTCCTGTCGAGCTCAAACACGCCAGCCAACCACCACGCCAGCAGCGGGGTGAGTAGATGGCGCACAGTCAAAAGACAAATGGCCAAACTTTTTGCTTTCATCAAGTGCCCAAATTGCATGCCTGCACCTGCAGCCATCAATCCCAACGCCAACGACGCAGCGCCAATGCGTTGCAGTGTGGGCTCTGTCCAGCTTGGGATGTGCAAACCGACAATATTGGCGAGCAGCCCCAAACCTGTGGCCAAAATCAACGGGTTGCGAATGAGTTCGCGCCCAAAGCTGCGCTGAGCATGACGGGCCATGGGCCAAACCGCTGCTACGTTGAACAGGGGCACACAGACGCCGATCAACACCGCAATCAATAACAAGGCTTGCGGTCCCGCAATCCGTTCTGCCAATGCCAGGGCGATGAAAGAGTTGAAGCGAAACGCAACCTGCGCACTGGCTGCATGCAAGCGCGTGTCAATGTGTTTGCGCAAAAACGGCAGCTTGGGAATGGCGTAGGACATGCCAATGCTGCTCAGCCCCAGTGCCAAGCCCGCCATGATGAGGTGGGAGGCGGCTTGCAAATCCAAAGGCGTACGCACGATGGAATGAAACAGCAAAACGGGGAAGAGAAAGAAATAAACCAAGCTCTCAACCTGCTCCCAAACGGTGCGATTGAGGGCTGTGTATTTACAAACTAAATAACCACAAAGGATGAGTGAGAAGTCGGGGAAAAGGAGTTGGGCGTAATTCACGGGACAGAGAATACCCTTACTTCAATTCTTGAGTGATCTCAAAGCGTATAGGATTGAAACACGGGTCAATTGGCCGGATCTTTTTAGGAGATACATAAATGCAACGTCGTCATTGGTTTGCTCTTTCTTTGCTTGCCGCGGCTGGCTCTGCCTTTGCGCAAGCTTATCCCTCCAAATCTATTCAGTTGCAAATTCCTTTTGCCCCAGGTGGGACCACAGACATCATTGCACGCACGATTGCAGACCCATTGGGTAAAGCGTTGGGGCAAACGGTGGTGGTCATCAACAAAGCAGGCGGTGGCGGCGTGGTGGGTGCCAACGAAACAGCCAAAGCTGCGCCCGATGGCTATTCGCTAGGCATGGCCACCGTGTCGACCACGGCAGCGAATCCTGCGATCAACAGCAAAATTCCGTACAACCCGTTGACCGATTTCACACCCATCATCAACATTGCGGCCACCCCCAACATCATTGCTGTGCATCCCAATTTCCCCGCGACGGATTACAAGGGCTACATCGCCGAGCTCAAGCGTTCGCCAGGCAAGTATTCATACTCATCATCCGGCACTGGTGGCATTGGTCATTTGCAGATGGAGTTGTACAAAAACTTGAGCGGTACCTTTGTCACGCACATCCCCTATCGCGGTGCAGGACCAGCTTTGAATGACACGGTGGCAGGCCAAGTCCCCATGATTTTTGATAACTTGCCATCGGCGTTGCCCTTTATCAAAGACAACCGCTTGGTGCCAATTGTTGTGGCCGCACCTCAACGCTTGGCCGTGTTGCCTAACGTGCCTACTTTCAAAGAAATAGGCCTAGAACCTGTGAACCGCATGGCGTTTTATGGCATTTACGGCCCCAAGGGCATGCCCAAAGACATCGTGGACAAAATCAATGCTGGCGTACGCAAAGCGCTGGAAGATCCAGCTGTGCGTAAACGCATTGAAGACACGGGTTCGCTCATTGTGGCCAACACGCCCGAGCAATTTGCAGCGCAAATCAAAGCCGAGTTTGAAGTTTACAAACGCGTGGTGACGGAACAAAAACTCACCTTGGATTGATCGCATTGACAGGCCTACCGGCGTCTGCACCTGACGCCAACATCGACATCTTCATTGACGCACTTTGGCTAGAGCACGGTTTAGCCGCCAACAGTTTGGCGGCTTATCGGCGTGATTTGAATTTGTTGTCTGCTTGGTTGAACGCACAGGGCACGCACTTGTTGGCGGCTCAAGAGTCAGACCTGCAACAGTATTTTGCGCATCGCCACGCCGAGACCAAAGCCACCAGTGCCAATCGGCGCTTGACGGTGTTCAAACGCTTTTACCGTTGGGCCTTGCGCGAGCGCATGTTGGTGGCTGACCCCACGTTGAAACTGCTCACGGCCAAGCAGCCTGTGCGTGCGCCCAAAAGTTTGACTGAGGCGCAGGTTGAGAGTTTGCTCAACGCGCCCGATGTGTCCACGGGCCTAGGCATGCGCGACCGCGCGATGCTGGAGTTGATTTACGCCAGTGGCTTGCGCGTGAGTGAGTTGGTCGACCTTAAGACCCTGCATGTGAGTTTGAACGACGGCGTACTGCGCATCATGGGCAAGGGCAGCAAAGAGCGTTTGGTGCCGTTTGGCGAAGTGGCGCGCGATTGGTTGCAGCGCTACTTGAGTGAGGCGCGCCCCGCATTGCTGGCAGGTCATCAAACCGAAGCTTTGTTTGTGACAGTGCGGGGAAAAAACGCAGGAGAATCCATGACGCGTGCCATGTTTTGGCAGCTCATCAAACGCTATGCCTTGCAAGCGCAAATTCATGTGCCGATTTCACCGCACACCTTGCGCCATGCGTTTGCCACGCATTTGTTGAACCACGGGGCTGATTTGCGGGCTGTGCAAATGCTGTTGGGCCATGCCGATATTTCTACCACCACCATCTACACGCACATTGCGCGCGAACGCTTGAAGAGCTTGCACGGCCAGCATCACCCGCGCGGGTGATTCAACTTCCCAGTAAATAACTCAACTCGACCTCGGTAAAGCCCGCGCGTTTGCGGGCTTCTTTGTTGAAGGGCGGGCGCAGCTTGGGGGCCTCGTAGCGTTGCACTAAGTCACCATACAGCGACACGGGGTCGAGGCCACGCTGCTCGCATAGCCAGCGGTACCAATGGTTGCCAATGGCCACATGGCCCACTTCATCGCGCAAGATGATGTCGAGCAGTTCAACCGCCTTGAGCGCGCTGGGTGTGGCTGCTTTGCGTAGTTTGGTTTGAATCAACGGTGTGGCATCGAGTCCGCGTGCTTCCAATGTGCGGGGGACCAAGGCCATGCGGGCCAGCACATCGTCGGCTGTCTTTTGGCACATGTGCCACAGGCCATCGTGGGCATCAAAGTCGCCATAGTGGTAGCCCAAGCTTTTCAGGTGTGTGTGCAGCATCTCAAAATGCTGCGACTCTTCATACGCCACGCGCAGCCAGTCGGTGTAGTACGGCTCGGGCATGTTGGGGAAGCGCCAAACCGCATCCAAGGCCAAGTTGATGGCGTTGAACTCAATGTGACACACAGCATGCAGTAACGCGGCCAAGCCTTCGGGCGTGAAGGGTGTGCGCGTGGGCACGTGTTTGGCGGGAATCAAGCGTGGCAAGCTGGGGCGGCCCGGCAAGCTCAGCGCTGCGTTGGGGGTGAGGACGGCGCTGGGTGCCAAAGCCACTTCATGTTGTTTGGCCCACAGCGATTGCACCGCTTGAACTTTCTCATCGGGGTCGCATATACAAAGGGCACTCAGGGCTAAGGGGCGTAGGCTCATCCTTACAATTGTAAAAAACCAAAATCGCAGGAGACTTTCATGGCCGTTTACCAACTCGATGCACTGACACCTCAAATCGCCGACACCGCTTGGGTGGCCGACAACGCCCAAGTGATGGGCGATGTCCACATGTCGCCTGACAGCAGCGTGTGGTTCAGCAGTGTGGTGCGAGGTGACACGGCCACCATTCGCATTGGCGAAGGTACCAACATCCAAGACGGCAGCGTGTTGCACGCCGATGTGGGCATTCCACTCACCATTGGCAAGCATGTGACCGTGGGCCACATGGTTCAGCTGCATGGCTGCACGATTGGCGATGAATCGCTGATTGGCATTGGTGCTGTGGTGTTGAACGGCGCGAAGATTGGCAAGAACTGTTTGGTCGGCGCGGGCTCGCTCGTGACCGAAGGCAAAGAGTTTCCTGATGGCTCCATGATTTTGGGAAGCCCTGCCAAGGTGGTGCGTGAGCTCACACCCGAGCAAATTGAAGGGTTGCGCCGCAGCGCGCAGCACTATGTGACTAACAAAAACCGCTTCAAAGCGGGTTTAAAGAAAATTGCTTGATGTCTCAATTGCATAAATTTTTGTTCGATGGTTTGCCCGTGCGTGGCATGTTGGTGCAGCTCACCGATGTGTGGCAAGAGGTGCTCAAGCGCCGTGCGGCCAATGCCGAAACCGGCGCTTACCCAGAGGCAGTGCGCCATCTGTTGGGTGAGATGACCGCAGCTTCGGTGCTGATGCAATCGAACATCAAATTCAATGGTGCCTTGGTGATGCAAATTTTTGGCGATGGCCCTTTGAAGCTGGCTGTGGTCGAAGTGCAGCCCGACCTGAGCCTGCGCGCCACCGCCAAAGTGGTGGGGGAGTTGGGCAATGCCAGCACCTTGCCCGAGATGGTGAACGTGAACAACGAAGGCAAATGCGCCATCACCCTCGATCCGCTCAACAAAATGCCAGGCCAACAGCCTTACCAAGGTGTGGTGCCTTTGTTCGACGACCAACGCAACAAGCTCGACAAGTTCAGCGATGTGTTGCAGCACTACATGCTGCAAAGCGAGCAACTTGACACCACCTTGGTTTTGGCTGCCAACGACACCACCGCAGCAGGCTTGTTGATTCAACGCTTGCCGATGAAGGGCGAGGGTAACTTGGCCGCCCAAGCCAGCATGGGCGACGAAGACGGCATTGGCTTGAGCGAAGACTACAACCGCATTTCCATCTTGGCCGCGAGCTTGACCGCCGATGAGTTGCTCAACCTCGATGCCGAAACCATTTTGCGTCGCTTGTTCTGGGAAGAAAAACTGGTGCGCTTTGAACCACTGACGCCCAGCTTTGCTTGCTCATGCAGCCGTGAACGTGTGAGCAACATGATTCGCAGCTTGGGCACCGAGGAAGTGGAAAGCATCTTGGCCGAGCGCGGCAATGTGGAAGTGGGTTGCGATTTTTGCGGTCAGCAATACCACTACGACGCGGTGGATGCTGCGCACATCTTTACCAGCACAGACGCTCAGCCGCCAGCGCCTTCATCGCTGCACTGAGCGATTTAGCTTTTGACGAGGCTGGTGAACAAGCGGTGTTCACAGTCGCCGTCACCGCAGGTTTCGCAGGGGCCGCTCCAACGCGTGGGCGGCTCTGGGCGCTCTAGCTGTTTGGCCCATTGCGGGGCCTGGCGGCCAATGCAAAACAAGGCATTGTTTAAACGCTGCTCGCCAGAACCGTACACCACTTGATAGGGCAAATTTCCCTTGGCAAGTAGTTGCCTGACTTTTTGGTCCACAGGCTCACGCACATGCGCGCCGACGCGTTGCAAGCCATCGCTGACCCAGGTGAGGTCGAGGCCTGTCAGCAAGGTGATGTCAAACAGTGCGTGTTGTTCCAGTGCGAATGCATCTAAGCTGTGGTCGTCAAACACCATCTGGCTGTACACCGCTGTCATGAGAGGCGTGGTGTCAGCAATCACCACAGACCCTGCTGGCGCTGCTAAAACGCGGGCCATTTGTGTGTGGGCAATGTGGTGTTGTTCTTCGCGGGTGGGCGTGCGGTTTTCGATGTCGCACCATTCACGCAGGTATTCGTCGACACGGTGCACTTGCAAGCCTGCGTCACTCAGCCGTTCGCTCAACGCCAACGCGAGATGCGACTTGCCTGTGCTTTCTGCACCGAGGAGAGCAATTTTCATGCAGCCGCTCCGTGGCTGCGTTGCTGCCATGCACGCCAACCCACCACACTCAGCAAGGCAAACACGATGTACAGCACTGTGGTGAGCCAGAGTTCTTTCCACGCAAAGAGGCCAATGGCCACAACGTTCACGAGCAACCACGCACACCAGTTTTCTACCCGTTTGTGTGCCAGCAAGTATTGGCCGACCAAACTGAAGGCGGTGGGGAAGGCATCCCACCAAGGCACATCGGTGTCTGTGAAGTTCAACAACACGCTGCCCGTGAGGCCCCACAGCACCAAGCCTGCCACCAAGGCTTGTAGACGTTGGCGCGAGGTGAGCTGGGTGATGCGCAAAGGCGCTGTTTCCGCGCCGCGTAACCATAGCCACCAACCCCAAGCGGCCAAAGCAATGAACAGCAATTGCAGCAGGGCATCGCCATAAAGGCGGCTGTTCCAAAAAATCAGAAAGTAGAGGGCGGAGCTGAGGATGGCAAACAACCAACCCCAATGCTGTTCGGCGATGGTGAAAAATACCATGACGATGCCGAGTACAACGGCAATGAGTTCAATCCAAGTGGTGGTGTAGTCCCACAGCGTGAAGGCGACCGAAAAAGCGGCGTCAATCACTTCGCAATTTGCACGAAGACTTCGTTTGGCTTGACCATGCCAATTTCAGAGCGAGCGCGCTCTTCGACCATTTCCAGACCATCTTTGAGATCGTGGAGTTCGGCACTTAGGCGGTCATTCGCCAATTGCGCGGCAGCGTTTTGCTGCTTTTGGTCATTCAAGGTCTGACGTAGACGCATCACGTCAGGGATGCTGCCGCGACCAAACCACAGCTGGCCCTGCAGCACAAGCAGCAGGGCAATCAGCACGAGGTGGAGTGGTCGCAACATCACGAACGATTAACGCAAGTTGTAGAAGGCAGAACGGCCTGGGTACACCGCCACGTCGCCCAAGTCTTCTTCGATGCGCAAGAGTTGGTTGTACTTGGCCATGCGGTCAGAGCGGCTCATGGAACCTGTTTTGATTTGACCGGCGTTCAAGCCCACGGCGATGTCTGCAATGGTGCTGTCTTCGGTTTCGCCAGAGCGGTGGCTGATCACGGCGGTGTAGCCCGCGCGCTTGGCCATCTCGATGGCTTCGAAGGTTTCGGTCAAGGTGCCGATTTGGTTGATCTTGATGAGGATCGAATTGGCGATGCCTTTGTCGATGCCTTCTTTGAAGATCTTGGTGTTGGTCACGAACA
>ERZ650310.425-NODE-425-length-12645-cov-5.267752_pt1 | contig 12645 bp, 20 predicted proteins | sample MGYA00376246_ERZ650310 | MGnify/ENA primary metagenome ERZ650310 (study PRJEB26733, sample SAMN07839286) | wastewater metagenome | biome: small river; feature: stream; material: water | place: USA: North Carolina | collected 2016-03-01 ...
CAACCATGCCTTCACGGTATTGGTCGTCGATATTGCTTGAGCTTTGGAATAAGCCCTTAACAGCATCGGAAAACTCAACACGGCTAGACGGGTCTAACAAGAAAGTACGGTCAGATGACGGAGCAAGGTTTTCTGTTAGCTTTTGTCCTGCTTGCTGGAATTTCTTGTAATCAATCTGCGTAGAAACTGTACCAACAGTATTAGGCACTGTTTTATACATCGCTAACATTGCACTGTATTCAATGTCTGAGGCCAATTGATTCATAGCAGGCTTTAAGAATTGCTCGCTAAAATCATTTAGGCTCATGGTCAATTCGGTATCAGTAATCGTACAGTCAACACCTTTGACCGTGGCAACTGGTAACGCGACTTTACGCTCGACCATGTTTTGCGCGGTATAGGTCGAACCTGTACGCACGGTGAATTTATTCGGTAAACGAACATCTAAGTTAGTACCAATTTTTGCGCCATTGACAGCGAATCGGCTATCGTATTGGCGGTTAATTTTGGTTAAAAAGTTAGATTGAGCGTGCAAAATACGCAACGCTTCTTTAGTGATAATACTTGGGGTTAAAATGCTATTCGCCATGATAATACTCTCTTAACGCTTCTCAGCGTTTCTTTTGTCGTAATTGGTCGTTTCGCCACTTCATCCACTCGTCAATATCAGCAGGGGGTGAGCTATTACTAGCGCCGCCTTGAACTGGTTTAATAGGAGCAGGTGCGGACGATACCGTCTTGGGTTTTGGTACATTTGTTCTTGCTGCTAACTCACCAATCGCCATTAGTTGTTGGCTTGGCGGTAATGCGGCAATCCGATAAGCTTCGCCGATGTCTTTGCCCAACATATACGCAATTTCTGCGCCTTTCGGATGTTGTGCAACGGCTTCGAGTGCCATCGGTGCAAACTCAATACTAGCAACATTGTTAAATACTGAGTCAAAATCAGGGGCAACACTACGCACTTTGTCAACCTTAGCAACCCAATCCTGAGCAACTGCTTGCGCTTGGGTTTGTTGTGCTTGTTGGCTTTGCGTGGCCTGCGTTTTCTGATTTAGTTTGTAATCTGCGACCGCTTCGACATAATCATCTAAAGTATCAAATTGGCTAATGTCTGGTGCTTCTTGCTTTGGTGCAAGTTGCGCCCGTAATTGCTCTAATTCGGCTTTATAACGATTGCTTTCTGCAATGGCTTCATACTTTTGACGTGTAACTTTATCAATGCGCTTTTTCACGCCTTCGGGTAGGCTGCTTTCGTCGTGTTCTTTTTCGGCTTCTTCGGTCTTAACTTCTGGTTGTTCACCTTCTGTTTCTACCGTTTCAACCTCTGGAACTTCGACTACTTCGACCACAGGTGATGAATCCTGTACGACATCAGACTGAGTAGCATCACTCATGGGATATGGTTTCCTTGAATCGGATTTACATGCGCCATCACGGCGACCTAGTTTTACTGTCTAGTAACAGTGATATAAACATAATCTATAACGGGTATTTAGTCAAATTATGATTGACCATATTTAATAGGCAATCTAATAGTTGACGGTTTTTTAAGTTTACCTTTCATAAACTCAATAATACCTCGTGTTATTTGCTTATGTGTTAATGGTAACTCTGTTATCTGCTCAGAAGTATCAATTGTTTGTTCTTTCTGTTTTTTTCTCATCACATCATCTCGCTATTTTGTTGTAAGTCAGGTAATTGTACACCTGACATATCACCTCCACCCATGTCATTTTGAGCCATCATAGGCATTTCCATCTGTTGTCCTTCCTGCTCGTTTTGCTCTACGCTTGGGTCATAAACTTCTTGTTGCTCATGCTGATAAGTCTCGCCTTCTTCGGGTAGCTCAGGCTGTTGTGCAGCATTGGCTAAGGCATCGTTAATGATTGATGCAACTTGTTCCATGCTCATTCCCATATCTTTTGCTAACTTGGCGAATTCAATCTCAGCCTTGACATCAATCTCATATTTCTTGAGTCTTAGCTCGTCGTCTTTGTCGTCCTTCTCTGACTCTAACATTTGAATGTGCTTGGTCATTTCATCAATTTGTTGCTTGCCCTGCTCGATCATTTGTTGCACTTCGGGCGGTAGTTGTTTCTGTTCGCCGTTTTCATCTTCTTGCTCTTGCAGTTGTGGCGGTAGCATTTTTTTCATGCGCTCGGCAATTTCATCAGCACCATCCCAATCCATGGCTTTAATTATTAAATCACCCGCAATCTGCATAATGGCAGGATTGACGCGTGCTATTTCGACCATGCTGTTGAGTGCTTCAATACGCTTAGTGGCATAGCTTGCGCCTTGAGTCACGACTAAATCATATTTACCAACTGTTAAGTCGATATTCTTCGGCTCGCCTTTCTGCATCACCACCTGATTGATGCGCTCTAATTTCTTTGAGCCATCACTACCCATTACCGACACAACACGCGCCGCGTCATAGATTTTAGGTATCAAGTCAATGATGATACGGCCTGTCCACTTGATAGCACGAGCGATGTTATCAATGTAAGCAAAGTTAGCCGTGTCGCCTTTGCGTTGTTGCGCAAGAATAGCCCGTCCTGACTTCTCGTTGTCTTGCTCGCCCAATGACGCGCTAAAAATACCTGTTGTTGACTTCATTTCGTCAACACACATCAAAGCCGCTTCGGTTGCGCCTTTATCCATGATTCCCGCGTTAATGCGTTGTGGCATAGCGGCACTAGGTACATCGTTTACAATCAAATACGGTGAGTTAGACGTTAGACTGTCTTGCCATTGCTGTTCGTAGCCGTCAATCTGTTTGGCCGTCACTAAGACAGGAGCTTTCGGTGCTAATGCTTTTTGCTCAGTGTCAATCGTGCGCCAATAGTTGTACATGCGTTGTGGGTCTTTAGCGAACCGCACAAGGCCGCGTAATGTGCGCTTGCCGTCAACTAAATCCTCTTTGCCGTTTACACCAACAATCGGCAGATACTTACCTGCCCAGTCTGTTGTTTCAAGAATGCCTGCACCGCTAATCATGCAGCACTTAATCTTTGTGATGGTTGTCTCGCGCTGATTGACGATAAGAGCATCATCTTTTGGCTTATCAAGTGCGACTGTCGTATTACCATCTGAGTCCTGAACCGCGTACAATGTTGCCTTTTCGTCAACCTTATGCCAGTACTCAGCGACAATCACTTGATCTTTATCAACAATCCAATCGCTAGTAAAATCAGCAAAGTTATAGCTTGACTCGTCTTTTTTCGGCCATCTTGCCTTGTACTCATCTTTCGTCAACTTAACGCGCACCGTCACATGACGCGCATCGCTGTAATCAGGCAATACGGCGTTCTTATCGAAGTAAACAGCTAATGGGTCGCTAATGCGCTCGATGCAAATGATCTGATTAAAACTATCTTCGTACTCATACTCAGTCTTAACACGCCACGCACCAAAGCCAAAGCAAGCCGTATTCTCGACAGCAGTGTCATAAGCAAAGTCGGCATTACTTTCGTTTTGAATAGCACGAATAAGGCCATCATAAATAGCTGCAATATCTTCGTCGCCATCTTCGCCAGCGTGTACTTTGATAGATGGCTTGTTTTGCCGTGCATCACCGACAATCTGGTCAATAAACGCGGGCAAACGGTTAATAGTTTGAATAGGCCGCCCCGATAACTCGCGTCCCTTACGGATTAAATCAGGCCATTGGTCGCCAGCCGCGAATCGCTGGTCATCACGCATTAGCTCGCGTTCATCATGTTTAGCGTCAATGTCGGCTTTGATGTTGTCGCAATACTGCGTGTATAAATCTTGCTCTTTCATGTTGTCGTCTCGACAATAAATAAATTATTAACCCATCCAGCCGTGTTGAACGTAAGCCTTTTTGACTGGCTTATGTTTTACTGATTCTTTAAACGCTACAGCCATATACCTGAACGCATCGCAACCATGACTCGACCAATCGTGCGCGGGTATGTTGCGCCTGTTGCCGTTCTTGTCAACTTCATAATGATAATACTCTAATGCTTTTATCCCTTCTTTGCACTTATTTTCATCTATCCATACATTCGGCATAGCCATACGCACCGCGTTGATGCCGTTATCAATCCCGATCTGTGGTGTTATCTCAACTTTAAGGCCAAACCCCTCGACAATCTCTTGTATTGTTTTGCCTGTGGCTAAGTTCGCGTGTCGGCCATCGTGTGGTAGATAATGACGCTCAAACACATAAGGCTTAGACTGTATAGCTCGTACATAATAATCAATGCTCTTGCGATTATCCTCGATGTAATCAATGACTCGGTACTGCATCGCCACCATTTGCACAAACCAAATAGCAGTTGAGTCGCCAAATCCCAAATCCCAAAACGTATAGACTGGCTTGGATGGTTCATAAGGCACGTTAGATATGCGACCATCATCGCGCATCTTGCGCATTTCATCCATGTAGACCGCACCATCTAATACTTTGAGGCAATGGCCTTCCCAAACCCATAAATATTTATCATAGTCGCGCGCTTTTAAGTCGTTCTTTTCGTCAATCAATTCTTGAGATATGTACTTGTTATCTGTCCAATTCATTTTTATAGCGACACAGTTAGCAGGTGGATTGCTAACAAAGCGAACGTAAGTTGCATCATCGTCAAACTTAGGGTTAAAGCTAATCCAAATCTCTGAACCCGATTTACGAATAGTCGGTACAAGAACATCCCACGACATATCGCTAATGGCTTCCGCTTCTTCTGCCCAACATACATCAATCCCTTCCATAGACTTAATTTTAGTGATGTTGTGCTTGATACCTTCGAATATAAATTCAGTGCCGTTTATTTTGCTAAATATCGTGGTATTTTGAATTTCGTAGAATGATTGTAAACCTAGTGCTTCAATCTGTTGTGATAGCAGTTTATGGACAGACTCAGCGATAGAGTTTTGCACCTCACGGACACACAAGACGCGGAGTTTCTTGCTTGCACCGATTAGCAGTAATGCACGAGCCATTGCCCACGATTTACCGCTACCCCTGCCGCCGTATAAGACTTTGTAACGTGATGGTCTGAATAGAAAACGGGTTTTAGGTGGGAACTTGGCGACAAGCTCACTCATCATCAAACTCTATTTTGATACTGACAGCGTGCTGAATTGCTTCACCATTCGCGCCTGTGTGTTCTTGTGTTATTTTGTCGCCGTATTTTTTAGGCGAACGTCTTGCTGCAATCCATTTTAGCGTGTCAATTGCAACACGGTCAGCCGCCGCGCTTTCAGGTGTGATTAACTCAACACGGCTTAAAATCTTAGACTCGAAAAGGTCAGAAGCAGCTTCGCGTGCGCGTGCGTAGTTATCAGCGTTTCCTTCTTTTGTCACCCAATTTAATATCGTACCAATACTCACATCGTAAAAGTCAGCAATGGCTTGCAGCGTTTCACCGTTGGCAACACGCTCACAAATATCATTAGCCACTTCTAGCGAGTATTTACTCATTTCATCCCCTCAACAATCCACCACAACAAATAAACCAACCATCCACCAAAGCCAATCATCACACACACGCCACTAATTAGACAGAGCTGTAAAAACAGTTTTAAGGCTTTCATTTATTGCGCCACTCATTAAATGACTGTTTCAATTTTGGCAACGCTATAATAATTTGTATGACTGTATAGAGTATTGTTGCCATAATCAGCCAATCTTGCAGTTGTATTCCTGCCACTTTCATTCCCGTGACGATAATCGGTGGTGATGTTTTGATAGCAGCCATGCTCAACCCATGTTCTAAATGTTGGGATGTGTCGGCCATGTTATTTTGCACCGTTTTCTTTCTTCAAAACAGCAACAAGACCTAAAATAATACTAGGCACGCCGCTTTGATAATTGCCAGTCATGCAATCCGATATGCCGTTAAAAATCAGGGCTAAGCCTGCGTAGCTTGAAGGCTCTTTTAATCTATTCATAACACGCGCTCCTATGTTTGAAACAATATAGCACACCTTAAATTTATGGCAATAAAAAAAGCCCTCAGTTACGAGGGCAAAGGTGGGCTTCCATGCCCTGCGAGGTGTTTATTTAAGCATTATCGCGTGCAATTTCTGCAATCATTGCTTGAGCATGGTTTCGCATAAATACTTGATGAAGTTTATCTTTGCGCGTATCAAAATCATAATCCAATTCGTGCATTGATTGGTTCAAACGCTGCAAGGATTCAATGGCTTTAATTTGTTCAAGCGTCAAAACATCGCGCAAGTTAGACTTATCGTCAATACCTTGCTCAACTTTGTACTTTTTGGCGGGTAATCCAAGCACGATGCGATAAATCATATCGTAGTCATTGCTGAAAACATGAGGCGGTGATTCTTTGCCAAGTCTTGCGCGTGCGTCCTGCAATGCTTTTGTCATTAACGGGGCTTCGAGTCGTGCTTGTTGGCGTGATGCTTTGCGTTCATCTTCTAGCAGTTCTTTGGATTCTAGCTCCTGCCAACGGTCAACAATGGCGGCACGCATAGCCACGCTATAACCTGAAACCAAAATAATTGTTTCACGTTTTGGCAAATTAAACACATCATATTCTTTACCGCGCACTTTTCTCACAGTCGAAAAGTCGCTTGTCAGAATACCAAGTTCATCAAGCATTTTACGAATATCAATTAAAACTTTTGCGTGGTCTTTGCCTGTTAATTCTGCAATTTCTAGGCTAGACATGCTCTTTACAACAACAGTTAATTTACTCATTTTCTCTAATCTCAGAAAAGAAAAAAGGCAACTTGTATTTATCGGGTGAGAAAGACGAAACAACTACGCCTACCGATTAACAAATTACCTTTTTTCTGTTGTTTATGTTTTGTCGATTCGTTCTCACACTAGCCGACTATCAAATTATAGCACGATTTAATTTCAATTGCGTTAATACATCGCTAACACGATTTCCGTTTCAAACGCCAATCACTAAACCCGTTCTACTCCAAATCTATCAACAACTAAACATTCACGCCGCCCGCCTGTTTTCACAAACGATATATGAACCCAAGAATTAAACTCTAAAATCAACTGGTCGAACTGTATATTGCTTTCTCTGATTGCGTCAAATACTTTTTTTGGATTGCCATACAGTTCGCACTTAAAATCCACGGCCTCAGCTTTCAAGTGTTGCGATGTGTCTTTGCTGCCAAGTCGACGATTAACTTGCAAACAGCGATACCCGCTTGAGATATTCACTGGCTTGTTTAACAATTCGCGCACTTTGTCTAACTGCAATGCTGTATATTTTAGCGTCTCTAAAATGGCAGGTGTTGGTGTGTTATCAATTCCGTGATCTTCTGCAATCCTGCTAAACGTTAACTCACGCACCGAAAAATACTTAGACAAGTTTTTCATAATCCATCAACCAAAAAAACACTATCAACTGAGAATATCATGACAAAACAACAATACAATATTATTTTACATTGCATGATTTTAGCGTTGGGCGGATTAGTTTTTCTTTGTGTGTACTTATTTTATTATATGTAAATAAAACAAGTACTTATTATTTTTAAAATGTGTTATACACCTGCAAAGGTGTATAACACTGAGTTAGAGCTTGGCGTTTATCGCCTTTTCGTTTCTGGCTTTTATCGCACAGTCTGCGTGTTGCGTTCGCCATCCTCCCTTAAACCTTTCAAAATGTCCCGCGCCTTTTTCAACTGTTAATCCACATCTGTAGCAAATTCCAGCGTATCTATTTCTCACGTTTTATCTCCGTCTTTTTAAATCGACTAAATTCTTGCATTTCGGCACATTTTGCACATAAACGAAATTTTCCTTTCCCTAAAATAAAATCAGCCTCATTTTTACAGTCGTCAATACGTGGAGTATTTAATGACGGCACTTTTATTACAGGGTTATATTCGCAATAATCTTTCATTTATTTACTCTCAAATATGTAAAGAAAACATATCTTGCTGTTTGCAAAGTAATTGCTTTATGTCGTCAGGCAATAAATAAGCATTCTTAGCCATTCCTTTATTTATTGCTGCGATTTTTGAATCAACAGTTGCTACACATACACCAATGGCTTTTGCAATGCTTTGTTTTGTTGATCCGCTATATTGCATACGCAAGAGAGTAGCTTGCGCTTTCGTTAATTCGCGTTGTTTAGCCATGTCATCTCTCCATCAAAATATCTTAATACCGTTAACGCTTCTAACTCTTGCATCAACAGCGACAAGTACCCAGCCAATTATCATGCAAAACCATTGGCTTTGTGGGTACTTGCGCGTTATGCGCTGTAGTTAGACGCTTTCGTAAGTGGCCTCGAAAATATCAGGCTTGCATGGGTAAAACTCACCTTGCACACCTTTAATAATCCAATCGCCAATACTTGCAACGTGCTGTCCTTCAAGCGTTCTAATAATCAAGCCGTCACGTTTGACAATATCTCTGTAACTGTCCCACATATCCGATGAAACATTATGATCCAGCTTTGGCTTTTCACTTATAAAAGCGATAATCTCAAACAGGTTTTCGCCTGTCCATTTAACAGCTTCAACAACAACTGGTTTTTTTCTAAATTTCATTACAAGTTCCCCGTGTCTAACTCTTGCATCAACTGCGACAAGCACCCAGTCGCCTACGCAAGTTCTGATTTTAGTTAAGTGCTTGCGCGTTATGCGCTGACGTTAGGCATCATTACCCCATACATCGTATCTTTCTTTGTGTATGTACAGCCCAAGCTCTCGCCCTGTGCCATTTCCCTCATCCTCGCAACATGGCTGGTTTATTTCTGCACCACATAATGGGCATTCATAATCTAAACCTTCGCCATATTCTGTTATTTTTATCAAGCTCATAACATCAATCCTCATTCATCGTTAAAATTGCCTAACTCTTATATCATTAGTTGTACAAGTAACGAGAGACTTCAGACAATGAACGAATAAAAGCTGGATGCTGCTTCAATTCAGGATAACGAATCACAATTGATCTGAAGAACAGAACACGAAAGCTCATATCAAAACGACCAACATAGGTACATATTGGATCAAAGTTTTTATGATTTACTTGTTCAAGTAGATGAGTTGTTGTAGCCCATAAGCAGGCTAGATTAGGTGGTAATTGACAGTAATGAGGATCAAGAATTACATCTTTTACATTCACTAATCCATTGATAGCTTTATTGAATTGAATAAACTCAACAGCTACACCACTGGTAATAGTACCTGCAAATAGTGGAGCATCTTCATCAACAATCTCTTCATCTTTGATTAAGTCATTCATGAAGGACCATGTTCTTGGGCAAGAGAATGTCTTGTCTTGGTGATCAGGTCTAAAGTCCATTAAGTACTTAGGATACATAGACAAGAAAGCAACCAAGCGAGAGTCATAACTCTCTTTAATAGCTACATCTTCTAGCCATTCTGTAAAGCTTACTTCCATAACAAAGTGGATTAAACGAGACTGCATAGCAGTACTTAGATTATTAACAATAGCTCTGTCTGTTGCTAAGTTACCTAAGCAGATAATATAAACATTAGGATTAAGTTTATGCTGACCTACTTCTTTATCAAGAATCAGTTTATAAGCTGCTGCTTGAACATCTTTCTTAGCTGAATTAAATTCATCAAGAATGAGTAACCAACCATTTTTACCATCAGGTAAGGGTGTACTCTCTAAAGGAAACAATCCCTCAAATGGTGAGTAATAGGCATAACCATTCTCATTAAAACGAGCTAAACCACTCATATCTGTTGGTTCAGAAGTACTTAACCGATGGTCAATAATTTGAAGGTTTGCTTCTTTAGCTAATGACTTAGCAATAGAAGATTTACCCATTCCTGGAGAGGATTGTACAAATGGCACTAATCCAACCATTAGGCAACGAGCAAGGTGTTTACGTATTGTACGAGGTGTACAGTTATGAATATCAGTCATGATTTAATAGCTCCACTTGGTTTTCGTTAATTGCCTGATATACATTCAAGCATTGTTTAACCCAAAGAATAGAACACTTTGGATAGGCATCCATACATTGTTCTTTAGCATGATCTATATCTTCAGCTAAACAGTTAAACGCTAACCAGTGTTTAAGACTCATTTCTGTTTTACTTGGTTCAATATAAATAACCCAATAACTATTACTTTCATAAGTTAATGTTCTTTGATTAATTAACCTATCAATATACTTTTTAATGTCTACTAGGTGTTGTGAACCAGTAATATCTAAATCAATTAAATAATCTAATGTTTCAATATGCTCTTTATTAAATTGCATGATTAAATACTCTCTAATCGGGTGACTAAGGCAAGCCCATAAGAACCACAAACAGAATTAAACAACATAGTGTCATTTAAAATTTCTGCATCTGTGTACTCTAATGACCAAGACCTTTTTAATTTATTCTCTTTGATCATGTGAAGTTTTGATCTGATAATGACAGACTTGTATTTACTTCCAGTAACTATCTCAATAGTTAACCAGTCAGGTAATTCATACCCTACTAATTCTTTATAAACAGCCATGACTATTATCCTTTGGTTCTAGTAACTCTTCTTTTTTGGTTCTCCAGATGAGATACCATTTCAAGATGAGCAGGGTTACAACATAATCGTTGATTACATAAATGGTCTATCTGTTTCTTACTCGGTATATAACCGTAGTAGTGAACATAGACAACCAAATGAACAGCTACAGTCTGCCCATTAAGGGACATACGACCATACCCACCACCTCTGCCTTTGCCAGAGTCACTACCCTGCCATAAATGACAAGGTGATGGTTTATCATTAATGATGAAACCAGTGTCTTGGATATGGCACTTAGCTTGTATTCGTTCAATAATTATTGTTCTTCTATCAAATACTGTTTCAGTATTTACGTCTTTATCTTCCATAATTAATGCACTCCAAATGTACCTACATAATCACAACCATGATTAGTTTTATACAACCAGTCATCAAGTTGATCTTGATCCCATGTGGTTGATAAATGAATTTGTGTATATTCTGGTATCTGATGATAAGCACCCATAGACTCAACGTGTTCAACATTATCTAAATCAGATAATGCTTTAATCATTTTAGTAACATCTGTTGTTGCTACGTCAATTCCCCAAGTGTTCATAAGTAATTACCTCTATTTAATATTTGTTTAGCTTGTCTGAAAACTTCATCAGAAAACATATTATTTTTTCTAGCAAATGTAATATCACTAGGGCTATTAAGTTTCATAAACTCAATACATTTTTCTACTTCTAGATCTGGTTCAAAAGTACAAAGGTATTGTTCTCTAAATTGTTCTTCATTCATTGGTAGTAACATGGTTCTAGGCCGCATTGATTGTAATTCTTCATCCACCCATTTCTTTTGTAATTGTTCATTATGAAATGCTAAAGCTATAACAGCTTTCTCCAGCATTTCTAAATAATCTAAATCACTTGCTTGAGAAATATCTACTATTCTTCTGAACGTTGGGTTATTGCGGTATAACTCAATCAATTCTGGTCTAGTATTTTCTGTGATTAGTAATTTCATAAACACCTCAAATAAAAAAGCCTCCAAGAAGGAGGCTTAATTTGGAACCAAACAAAAAAGTATTAGGTATGTACAGTGACTACACAAGTATCTGTCTTAGCACCAGAAGTAGTTGTTACAGTGATAGTTGTAGTACCAGCAGCAACACCTGTTACTAAACCTGTACTATTAACAGTGGCTTTAGCAGGGTTACTTGAAGTATAGGTAACTGTCTTAACAGTAGCATCTGTAGGTAATACAGTTTTAGTTAACTGAGAGGTAGCACTTACAGCTAAAGATAATGTAGCAGGTGTTAAATTAACACGATCAACAGCAATGACCTTATCAATATAGATAGTCCAGGCTGAGGGGTCTAAATAACCAGCAGCGTATAACTTATCACGAACATGATGATACATAACGTGATTTTCTGCACCACCTAAAGGATCATCTACATGATCATGTTGAATAGCACCTAAGCTAGTAAAGCCCACTGGAGCTGTTAAAGTAGCCTGCACACAACGTACAGTCATTGTTGATACTTTATAATAAATAGTAAACTGCGTCATGGCAGGTTCTCCGAGAAAAAATAAAGGACTCCCTGTTACGGGAGTCCTTATAATATACTAAGTTTAAGACAACGTATAATTAGAATCCATAATGTGTTTCCACATATTTGGATTCGCTTTATCAACCTTAATTTCTCTACCCATAACTTGACTAAGCGTAAAGCTTAACAAATTGGATTTAGCAATTAACATAAGCTGAAGGTTATATTGTTCACGTAGATCATTACCGTAATTTGGTAATACTCTAAAACCAAATGTTAAACAGTGCGTTACTACTGCCCCTATTTTCCATGATTAACATGAAATCCATATTTGATATTTGCTAATTCTCTTGCAATACTTGCTTCTTCTTTGGTTTTATAACAACCAAGGTTAATCTGTTTACGATTTACCATGATGTAAGCTTGATAACTACCATAAGGTAATTTTCTTACTCCTAATACACCAGATGAAGAATTTTTCTGCAATGAGCTATTTAACTGGTTATCCCTGCTTTGTATATCTCTTAAATTTTCCCATCTATTATCTGAACGATTGTGGTTTATATGGTCTATTTGTGCAGGCCAAATTCCAGTTTTCATTAACCAGATCAATCTATGTAATAAATATTCTTTACCGTTTAAATAA
>ERZ650310.426-NODE-426-length-12637-cov-6.146320_pt1 | contig 12637 bp, 17 predicted proteins | sample MGYA00376246_ERZ650310 | MGnify/ENA primary metagenome ERZ650310 (study PRJEB26733, sample SAMN07839286) | wastewater metagenome | biome: small river; feature: stream; material: water | place: USA: North Carolina | collected 2016-03-01 ...
CCCCCCTCCCCCCCCTGCCCGCTCGACCATCGTTCGTCTGGCAAGCCCCCGCCCACCCCGAAACCCCTTGTCCCGCAACGCTTCTCGCGTCGCCGAAACCGTTGTGTAGCAACGGGTTTGGAGGGACCGCGATGGCAAGCCAAGGTGTCACGGTCCGGCTGGTCTGCAAGGGTGGATGTGGTCGGAAGTTCAGCAAGCCTCGCCAGTCGTCGCGGCTGTACTGCACGACGTGTCGCCCAGAGAAGCTCAAGCCGACGGGCGCACCGGAGGGTGATCCGCTCGCGGCTGCGCTGAACGCTCCGGGCGAGGTTGAGCGGTCGCTTCGTGCGGAGCTCGAGCGTGCCGGCCGAATCGACCGCTACCAGGGCGTGCTGGCAATCCGCCTGGCGAAGCAGCTGGACAGCGGCACGTCGGTGGCGGGCGCGCAGGGCCTGGTCAGTCAGATCGACGCGATGATGACGAAGGCGCTCGACGGGGTGCTGCCGCCGGCCGACTTTGTGGATGACATCGGGTCGCGCCGGAAGGCGAAGGCGCAGGGCGCTGGGTGAGTGTGGCGACGGTGGCCGCGCCGCCCGCGGTGGTGTGTGAACCGCCGGGCCGGGCCGGTAGCTACGGCGACGATGTGGCGGAGATCGCCGAGAACATCGGCCGCCCGCTGGTGCCTGAGCAGCTGCTCGCGGTGGACGTGCTCACGGCGCATGATCGGCGGGGCCGGTTCCTGTCGGTCGAGGCCGGCATCGAGGTGGCTCGGCAGAACGGCAAGACGGGCGCCGTGATCTTGCCGATCATCTTGTGGTCGTGCTTGACGGACCCGGACGAGTACGTGTGGTCGGCGCACATGGCGGACACGACATCGAAGGCGTTCTTCGAGCTGGTGGGCCGCGACGATGGCGACGAGTCGGCGCTGATGCGGCAGTATCCGTGGCTCGGCCGGCGGATCCGCTCGGTGCAGCGGACCCATGGCAATGAGGGTGTGCAGTTCTCGAACGGTGCGACGCTCGGGTTCCGGTGCCGCTCGACGGGCCGGGGACGCGGGTTGTCGGGGACTGGCCTGGTGATCGACGAGACGCTCGTATTCGATGCGGAGCAGGCGGCGTCTCTGCTGCCGGTGCTGGCCACGCGGTCGCTGCACGGCAATGCTCGGGTCTACTACGGGTCATCCTCGGCGGCCAGGTCGAGCGAGTACCTGCGGTCACTGCGGCGCCGGGCAGTGGCGGGCGATCCGACGCTGACCTACATCGGGTGGTGGGCGCGCGGCTCGTGGGCTGACCCGGGGTGCGAGTCCGAGGGGTGTCTGCACGAGGTGGGCGTGCCGGGCTGCTCGCTGGACGACGAGTCTCGGTGGGCTGAGGCGAACCCGCTGCTCGGCCGGTTCACGTCGGTCGACTACCTGCGCGGGATGCGCAAGCAGATGTTGCCGCTGCAGTTCGGCCGCGAGTTCATGGGCTGGCAGGAGGACGGCAGCGACGCGCTGGACGCCGAGCGCTGGGACGCACTGACCGACCCGCAGTCGACGCCGCTCCCGTCGCCGCTGGCACTGTCGCTCGAGGTGGCCCCGAAGGGCGCATCGGCTGCGGTCCTCGCGGCGGGCATCCGGGCGGACGGCCTGGTGCACGTCGAGGTGGTGGCGCACGCGCCGGGTACGTCCTGGCTGGCGGAGCTGCTGCTCGCGAAGCAGGCGGCCCACGACGTGCCCATCCACTACCGGGCCGGGCGGACGCACACCCGCTCGGTGGTGCCCGGCCTCGAGGCTGCAGGGGTCCGGCTCGAGCCGATGTCCCTCGCCGACTATGCGGCCGGCTGTGGCGGGATGGATGAGCTGATGGAGTCGGGCGGGATCCGGCACCGCGGCGACCCGCGGCTCAAGGATGGCCTCGGCCGGGTGGTCCGCAAGCTGGGCCCTGACGGCACGTGGGTGATGACGTGGTCCGGCACGACTGGTGACGCCTCGACGGCAATGGCCCTTCCGACTGCTCTGCGCGCGCTGACCGGTGCGCCGACCGCCTACGACCTGGACGCGAGCGTCCTGTGAGGGGAGTGCCCGTGGGCCTGCGCTCCCGCATCGGTTCGTGGTTGGAGGGTGACACCTCGAAGCGCGACGCGTCGTTCGAGGCTGTGGCCGAGCTGACCCGTCAGCGGCAGGGCATGCTGGCGAACAACCCGGTGCCGGTCAACCAAGAGACGGCGCTTCGGCATTCGGCGGTGTGGGGCGCGCTGCGCCTGCGGGCGAACCTCGAGTCGTCGCTGCCGGTGGATGGGTTCCGCAAGGTGGGCGGCGTGCAGATCGAGGCCCCGCTCTCGCCATTCTTCACGACGCCGGCGGGGCCCGACTCGTTCATCGACGAGTGGATGTGGGCGACCCGGTTCGACCTCGACCGGTACGGCGTGACCGTCGGCGTGATCACTGAGCGGGACGGGCTGAACCTGCCCCGCACGATCGAGCTGCTGCCGGCCGGCGCGGTGCGGATCTACGGCACGGGCTGGCAGATCGACGAGATCACCTACCGGAAGGTGTCGTACGGCGGCGGGTCAGAGTCGGGCACGCTCAAGGGCGCCGACCTGCGAGACATCTACATCGAGCACCAGTACCGCCCGGCGGGGTTCCCGGTCGGGTTGTGCCCGATCGCTGCGGCGGCGTGGACGATCGGCGGCTACCTGAGCGCACAGAAGTTCGCCCTCGACTACTTCGGCAACGGCGCGTTTCCGTCTGGGGTGCTTAAGAACAACGCGCATGAGGTGCCGCCGGCCAACTCGCGGCGGGTGCGTGACTCGTTCATGGACTCGACCGCGGACCGCAAACCGGCCGTGGTCGGCAAGGACTGGGAGTGGATCCCGGCCGAGGCCCCTGCGGCGGCCGAGGCGTTCCTCGAGTCGCAGCGCGCATCGGTCGTGGATGTGGCTCGGTACCTCGACGTCCCCGCGGACATGATCGACGGTGCAATCGCCGGGTCATCCCTCACCTACGCGAACATCTCGCAGCGCATGGTGCAGCTGCTCGTCACGTCGATGGGCCCGGCGCTGCAGCGACGTGAGCGGCGCCTGTCCCGGCTGCTGCCTCAGCCGCGGTTCGTGAAGCTGAACAGTGACGCGCTGCTGCGAATGGACCCCGAGACCCGCGCGAAGGTGCTCAACGAGGCCATCAAGTCGTTCCGCCTGGCGCCGTCCGAGGCTCGCGCCCTCGACAACCGCGAGCCGTACACCGAGGAGCAGTACCTCGAGTTCGAGCGTCTGGGCTTGACCAAGCAGAAGGCAGACCCGGCGACCGCCGGAGACCCGACAGGAGTGCCAGCGTGAGGACTCGACAGATCGCCGCGCAGGAGCGTGCGGCCGCGATGGCGCAGCGCGCCGACCGCCCGACGCAGCGCCGGTGCGAGGAGCGTGCAGCGGGCCGTGGCCTGGCTCCGGTCGCCGCCCCGGCGACGTGCCTGGTCCGGGCGAGCGGTGACGCCGGCGGGCCCCTGGTCTTCGAGGGCTTCGCCTCGGTGACGGGCCGCAACTACGAGATGTGGGACGCATTCGGCCCCTACTCCGAGCAGGTCCACGTCGGTGCGTTCGCCGAGACCCTCGCGCAGGACGGCCTCGACGTGCCCCTGGTCCTCGACCACGTGTCGTCTCGGCGGATCGCCCGGACGGGCAACGCGGTGTCTCCGCTCATGCTGTCCGAGGTCACGACCGGTGACACGACCGGGCTCAAGGTGCTGGCCCCGTCGCTGCCGGCCGACGACCGGGACGTGCAGTACATCGTTCCGAAGCTGTCGAGCGGCCTCATCGACGAGATGTCGTTCCGGTTCCGGATCACCTCCGGCCGCTGGTCGGAGGACTGGACGGAGTACCACATCCACGCCGTCGACATCCACCGCGGCGACGTCGCGATCGTCGGCTACGGCGCCAACCCGCTCACTGCGGGCTCTGGCCTGCGCTCGGCCGACGACGACCGCCGCGCCGTCCGGTCGCTGTCCCGCGAGAACGACCTCGCGATGGCCCGCCTCGCGCTGGCCTGCGCTGGCGACTGACCCACCCTTCGACCACCCGGCGCGACCGCGCCGGGCCCTGGCCCCACCCCGGCTCGCGCGCTCCGCTCGGACTGCCTGACTCGTGACGGCCTGCCCCCACATCACCCCGACTCAAGGAGCAGGAATCATGGATCTCAAGGAACTGCGCGACCGCGCGCAGGCCGAGCTGACGGCGAAGCTTGCCGCCCGCAAGGCCGCACAGGACGCCCTGATGGTGCTGCGTTCGCGCGGCGGCGAGCAGGGCGACATCACGCTCGAGGAGACCGAGACCGCGATCGCCGCGCGCAACGCCGCCGACGCCGAGGTCGACACGGCCCGCGCCGCGGTCGCCGATCTCGACAAGGAGATCGAGCGCGACGCCGAGATCGAGCAGCTGTCCCGTGAGGTCGTCCCGGCCGCCGGCCGCCCGGCCTACGACCGCGCCGCTCGGATCGGTTCGGAGCCCCGCGTCTACACCCGCGAGACCGACCCCAAGGGCAAGGAGTTCATGGCGGACTTCGTCCGTGGGACTCTCGGCAACGACTTCATAGCGCGTGACCGCCTCGTGCGGCACATGGCCGAGGAGAAGGTCGAGCGCGGCGAGTACCTCGACCGGGCGACCGGTACCGGCGCGTTCGCCGGCCTGACCGTCCCGCAGTACCTCGTGACCGAGTTCGCCGAGATCGCGAAGGCGGGCCGGCCGTTCGCCGACATCTGCCGCCCCCACGACCTGCCCCCCGTCGGCATGACGGTGGAGATCGGCCGCGGGACCACGGCGACCAACGTGGATGTGCAGTCCGCCCAGGGCGACGCTGCGGCCGAGACCGACTACGACGACACCCTGCTGAGCGTCCCGGTGCGTACCGCAGCCGGTCAGCAGACGATCTCGCAGCAGGCCTCGCGGCGGTCGATCGGCGCCTACGACATCACCATCGAGGACCTGATCGGCGAGTACCACGCCGACCTCGACTCGAAGCTGATCACGCAGGCCACGACCGGCCTGTCGGCGGTCGCCACCTCCGTGGCGTACACCGATGCATCGCCCACCGTCGAGGAGCTCTACCCGAAGTTCGCGGCGAGCTCGGCCGGGGTCTCGGCGGCGCTGCTCAACAAGATGCGGGCCAACGACCTGGTGCACGTGATGCACTCGCGTCGGTGGTTCTGGCTGAACGCGGCCCTGTCGGCGAACCGGCCGCTCATCTCGCAGCCGAACACCCAGGGCCAGGCGGGCGTCAACTACGGCGACGTCTACGGCATGGGCTTCGCCGGCCTGCTGCCCAATGGTCAGCCCGTCGTCCTCGACGACAACATCGCGATCAACTCCGGCGCAGGTACCAACGAGGACGAGGTCTACACGGTGGCTCGTTCCGAGTGCCACCTGTGGGAGGACCCGCAGGCGCCGCTGTTCATCGAGACCGACACCACGAAGGCCGCGAATCTGCAGCTGCTCGTCGTGGTGTTCGGGTTCTACGCGTACACGTTCGGCCGTCGGCCGCACGCCCGCAAGATCGCCGGCACGGGCCTCGTGACGCCGTCGTTCTGATCCACCCCTGACCCTGACGGGTCGCGCCGTCCCGGGCATCACCTCCCGGCGGCGGTGCCGTTCGCCAGGCCGCCACCACTCACCCCCGATCGAGGAGCAACCCCCATGGCACGCATGAGGAACGCCGACGCCGCACCGGCCGAGCAGGCCGAGGCCCCCGCCGTCGAGGCCGAGCAGGACAACCTCGACGTCAAGGCCGCCGCCGAGAAGCGCGCCGCCGCCCGCACGGCCGGCGGGACCACCGAGGACGACCGCAAGCGGGACGCGATCGCCGCGCTGCTCGCGGAGCGCCGCGGCTACGTGCAGCGCGACCTCGGCGACCGGATCGGCCAGGTCGACGAGCAGCTCGACCGGCTCGGCTACAAGGCCTGACCTGGGCACGCCGGTGCGTAACGCCCTGGCGGTCCCGCACCTGGCACGAACGGTGTCGGGCAGCAGCGAAGCGATCCACCTGCGCGGCGGAAACCTCGGCGTCGTGCTCGATGTCACCGCGGCGTCCGGCACCTCGCCGGTGCTGACCATCTCGGTGCACTGGTCGGCCAACGGGCAACGGTTCTTCTCCGCGCAACCGACTGACGTGCTCACCGCGATGACCGCGGCCGGCGGCGGCGTGAAGTGGTTCGCGGCGAAGGCCCCGATCTGCCGCATCGCGTGGACGATCACCGGGACCGGCACGTCGTTCTCGTTCTCTGTCGATACCTGCAGCTACTGAGAGGCTGGCCATGCCGAGCTACACCGTGACGACGACCGCGCAGGCAGTCGCTACCGCTGGCCGGCGGTGGCTGTTCAGCAACTCGGGCGCGGCAAACGTGTTCCTGACGTGGCGCGACGGCGGCACAACCCGCGAGGAGCCGGTCACCGCGGGCGCGTCGATCGACCTCACGCCGGCGGGAGACGTGTCCGCCCGGACCACCTCGGGCACGGCGACCCTCGTCACCACCGCGGTGCAGGGCTCCGGTCAGACACCTTCGGTGGTCATCCGCGGCGGGACCGCCTGACGTGGCGTACCCGGACACGCTCGACACGCTGCCGACGTTCGCCGACGGGTCGAGCCGACTCGACACGACGCCGGCCGCGGTGCTCACAGCGGCCGAGATGACCGCGATCACGACGGCGGTTGCAGCGATCCAGGCCGAGCTCGGCCTGATCCCATCGGCTGCGTTCGCCAGCGTTGCGGCCCGCCTCGACGCCATCACCGCCGCAGCGACGGCCACGGACGGCGCGGTGTCCGCGCTCACGACAACGGTTGCCGACAAGGCGCCGCTCGCTTCACCCGCCCTCACGGGCAACCCGACGGCGCCAACGCAGGCGCCGGGCAACAACAGCACTCGGATCGCAACGACAGCCTTCGTCGAGACGCGCGTCTCGACGATCCGCGGAGGGACGGCGTAATGCCTCGCATCAGTGACCTCGGGTTCCGGGCCGACACGGCGGCAGGCTGGGCCGCGGCCGAGGTGGGCGGCGTCGCGACCAGCGCCGGCGAAAACGTGTGGGTCGACAACGACCTCGTCAAGTGCGACGGCGTGACCAAGGTCGCGAGTCTGCCTCGAGCAGGATCGGGCACCTATGCCACGCGGACCGCGCTGCTGGCCCGCGACCGCCGAACGAACGCGGCCCGCTTCGACGCCTCCACCATGACCCTCGCTCGGCTGGTGTCCACCGGCTTGTCCCTGTCTGGCGGCGTCATCTCGGCCACCGTCGGCGGCACGGATGGCACGGCGTGTCTGCCGATCTACCGTCCGCAGCCGGCCTTGCGTGCGTCGGCGCGGATCACCATGACCAAGTCGACGGCCAGCAGCAAGTCCTACATCGGGTTCACCACGACCGCACCGGGCACGATCCCGAGCGGCAGTGACTGGACGTTCGGCGTCGGGTACCTGCAGGGGACCGGGCTGGTGCTCATCAAGGAAAACGTGGGCGCGCCCATCGTCATCGTCGCCGACGGCACGCTGGTCGACGGGGCACAGTACGACCTGTCGCTGGCCGTCGAGACCGCCATGTCGACCGCTGGCGGCGGGAGCGGGTACGGGTCGATCATCTACCGCCTCCGCACCACCGCCGGGGCCGATCTCGCCTGGGGCGGAACCACATTCATCAATGCGTTCGTGCCCGGCAATATCATCGCCCGGACGAACGTCGCCGCTGGCGCGTTGTCCAACGTCCAGATGTCGGCCCACCTCGCGGGAGCCGTCGCCGTCCCGACCGTCACCTCGGCGGGCTACGCCACGGGCGGCGAGGATGTGTTGGTGCACGTCCCTGCACAGCCCAACGGCAAGCTGGTCATCGCCTGCCACGGGCACGGGGGCGGTGCCATCGAAACCGGGTGGACGAGCGCCTATACGAAGCCGATCTGGGACCACCTGGTCTCGCTCGGCTACACCATCGCCGTCCCGAAGATGGGCGGGGACCTGTGGGGCAACCCCGCGGCACAGGCCTACCTGCGCACGGTCCACGGCTACGCCACGTCGCTGTACGACCTGGACCCCGACACCTACCTGTGGGGCAACTCGATGGGCGGCGGCGCTGCCCTGACCGCGATCGCCCTAGGGACCATCCCGGTGCGCGCCGCGTGGGTCACGAACTCGGTGTGCGACCTCGCCGCGCTCTGGGCGAACCCGTCCTACACAACCCTGCCGGCCGCCTACGGCAACAGCACGACCGCGCGGGACGCCTCGAACCCGATGGCCCTGCCAGCGGCCAGTTTCGCCGGGGTGCCGATCGCATTCGTCGCATCGGCCGGGGACACCGCGATCGCGAAGACCGCGCACACCGACGCCATGCGCACCCGCCTCGCCGGGGTCACCGACACCTACCTGGTGACCGCGACGGGCAACCACAACACCGACGCAAGCCAGTTCCCGCCCTACCTCACCGGCCACTTCTTCGGCGAGAACCACTGACCGATGGACCTCGACCGGACATCGCTCCCGCCGTGGATCAGCGGGGCGACCGTCGACGCCATCACGGCGATTCAGTACAGCAAGGCGATGCCCGACGGCCGGATGGTGCACACCGGCCCCCGCACCCGGGCCGGTGTCCTCGCCACGATCGCCGACGCCGAGCGGATGGGCAAGGGAACGATCGCCTACTTCCCACCCGGCTTCTACGACGTCGGCGTGGGGATCCCGCTCGCCGGCTACTCCTGCCAGATCCGCGGAGCTGGCGCGGCCGGCACCACGGCTGACCCGTCGGGGACGGTGTTCCAGGCCACCACGCAGACGGGGCCGGTGTTCGACTTCACCAACTGGGTCGCCCCGCAGTCCTTCCAGGGCAAGGTTGTGCACGAGGGATTCCACATCATCGGCTCCGAGCTGGCCGACGCCACGAAGAACAATGCCGGGATCAGGCTCAAGAGCGTCGGCTCCACGATCTTCCGCGACATCTCGATCCAAGGCACCGGCGGCCCCTGCCTCGAAGGGGTCACGAACCCCGGTGACCAGGTCTACCTGTGCGACTTCGAGCGGATCGTGTTCAACACGCCCGTGGGCGCTAAGGCCAACGACGTGCCCTACATGGTGCTGGACTCGCCGAACAGCAACCGGTTCCGCGGGATCGGCTTCCGCTCGATCACCCCCTCGGCCGACGTCGGCGTCTCCGGCGCGCTGGTCATCACGAACAACGCCAGCTATAGCGGCTGGGACAACGTCTTTGACTCCTGCTGGATGGAATACCTGCACGCCCCCAATGGGGGCGCACTGATCAGCCACACCGGCAACACGGCCCTGTTCGACGGCTTCTCCTTCCCCGACTGCGGCAAGGAGACCGGAGCCACCGGCACGGCCTTCGCCCGGTTCCTCACCCCGTCGGTGGAGAACGCGGGCGGCAACACCTGGCGCGGCGTCGTGCCCGGCAGCGGCGGCACCGCAACCGAGCTGGACACTGGCGTCGACATCCGGCAGTCACGCAATCGGGTCGAGGGCGTGAAGGGATACAAGGGCTACAACGTGACCCTCGCCTCCGGCGTGGTGAACAACTACGTGAGCCTGGGCGGGTCCGTCTCCGGGGCCACTGACCCGGCCGTGGTCGACAACTCCGGGAACGCGACCAACCACGTCTTTGACCACACCATCGCCAAGCCGACCGTGACCGGCTCACGCGGCAGCAATGCGGCGCTGGCGTCGCTGCTCACCGCGCTGGCGGACTACGGGCTGATCGTGAACTCGACCACATGACCCGCCGCCGATTGCTCGACGTCCTCATCATCGGCGGGTCACTCGTCGCCATCGTGGTGCTGTTCGCCTTCGCCTGACCGCGGCATAGCGGCGACTACCTGCCCGCTCGAGCACTACCCACCATCCACCCGACTCACCACCTGGGAGGCATCGTGGGCGTGCTCGGCTATGCCGTGCTGGGGCACACCGTGCTCGGTCAGCCCGACGACTTCACGATCGGCGGCACGCCCGTCACGGATGAGCTCGGCGCGATCGTCGGCCCGCACCGCTACCACCTTGGCGACGTCGTGCGCCTGGCGTTCACCGTCACCGACGACGAGGGTGCGGAGCGGGCGCCGGGCGGCTACTCGCTGATCGTGCGGCACGAGGACACCACCGAGGACGACATCACGGCCGGGGTCACCTCACCGGCCGCCGGGTCGTTCGTGACCGGCTACGCACCCGCAGCGCTCGGCCGACACGTCGCCACGTTCGCAGCGACCGGCGATTACGCCGGCGTCGCCTCGGTCATCTTCGATGTGGACGCGCTCGACCTGGCGTTCGTCGGCCTCGTCGAGCTCAAGGCCTACGTCGGGCAGACCTCGGCGACCGACGCCCAGATCCTCGAGGCGCTGGCCACGGAGCGCGCGCTACAGGCCGACGTCTGCTGGATCGACCCATACACGCACCCGCTGCGCTCCGCGCTGCTCGTGCGGGTCAAGCGGCGCCTAGCGAAGCGGTCGATCCCGCTGGCCCAGGTGTCCAGCTACGGCCAGCAGGGCGGCGCCGCGGCGCAGTACGCGGCCAGCACGTTCGACGCCGACATCGACGAGCTCGAGGGCAACTACCGCGCACCCGGGTTCGGCTGAGATGGACCTCACGACCGCGCGTCAGGCCTTCGCCGACGCGCTCTCCGCGGTGCCTGGGATCACCGTCCTGGCCCGGCCGCCGCTCGCCGACCCGGACGCCGGGCACGGGTGGGTCGTCGTCCGCGAGATCAAGCCCGCCGGCCGGTTCGGTGTCTCCGCGGTGCAGCTCGAGGCGTTCGTCTCGGCCGGCACCGACGAGGCCGCAGCCGAGGCGTTCGTCGATGACATGGCCGTGCCGCTGCTCGACGCGACCCGCACGCCGACGGACGACTTTCCCGACTTCCGGGCTGAGTTCGTCACCGTCACGCCGTCTCTCCTGATCGTCGGCGCCAATCAGGCGCCGCTGCTCGCCCTCACTGTGACCGCAACCCTCGAAGTGGAGTAACCCCATGGCAGCCCTCGGCACTCGCGCCCTCGTGTTCCGTCTGGGGTCCACCCCGACGGACTTCTCGTCCTCGGTCTCGGACGTCCGGATCACCTCGGACGAGACCGACTCCGACTTCGTCAGCTTCGCCGACGCTGCCGCGGGCGGCGGCCGCGACTACAAGCTCGCCCTCACCTTCGTGCAGGACCCGGCGACCACCTCGCTCTGGTACTACATGTGGAACAGCGCAGGCACCGATGTGGCCTACGAGGTGTGGCCGAACGGCCGCCCCATCTCCGGCACCCCGTCGGCGACACAGCCGAAGTTCTCCGGCACCTGCTCGGTGCGTGAGCCGAACGGCGACATGCTCGGTGGCGAGGCCGACGCCTCGACCACCGCGCGCTTCACCACGGAGGTCGAGTGGCCTCTCACCGCTCGCCCCACGCTCGCCGTCTCCTGATGTGCCGGCAGTGCGGGGCGCCGTTAGAGGGTATGTCACCGAAAGCCGTCTACTGCTCCCCGCTCTGCCGCAACAGATGGGCCGCGCGCAAGCGCCGGGGCGAGGTGTCTGAGCCGGTCGCGCCCTGCCGATCGTGCGGTGGGTGCATCGCACCTAGGCCGGACGGGTCCCGGTTCTGCTCCGCGAAGTGCAAGAACGCATTTCACAACGCCAAGCAGGATCACATGCACCGTCGCTATGGGATCCGCCGCGAGGATCTCGATCGCATGCTCGCTCGACAGGGTGGCTGCGCCGTGTGCGGCTGCGATGATGGCGATTGGGTGGTCGACCACGACCACTCGTGCTGTGCAGGCAGGTTCACCTGCGGGGCGTGCGTGCGTGGCATTCTCTGCCGCGCCTGCAATTCGGCGCTCGGGATGCTCCGCGAGGACCCCGAGCGGGCGCTCTCGGCCGCGGCCTACCTGCTGTCGACGCGCGATGTCCTCGCGATGGCCGAGCACTGATGGCCGACGTCCGGTTCCGCGTCGAGGGAGTGACCGAGCTCGCCCGCTCCCTCGACGCGCTGGCGAACGACATCGAGGGCGACCTCGGCGGCGTCTACCAGGACCTGGCCGAGCGCGGCGTCAAGGCGGTGTCCAGCTTCGCCCCACGGCGCAGCGGCCGCCTGGCCGGGTCGTTCGCCGCGAAGGGCGGCAAGGGCCAGGCAGAGGTGTCGTCCGACCTCATCTACGCCGGCCCGATCGACGGCGGCTGGCGCAAGCACAACATCGCCCCCGCGCACTACACGCGCAGGGCGGCGGAACAACTCGCCGAGCAGGCACCCGCCGTGCTCGACGCAGCAATCGCACAAGCGATCCGGGAGAAGGGTTTGCAATGACCGAGAACACGATCGAGGTGCCGGATGCCGTCTGGCCACCCGCGCCGGAGCCCGCGCAGGAGCCCGCAGCCGAGCCGCTGCCGACCTTCTCTGAGGTGATGGACTCCACCACCGGGTGGGATGAGCAGGCCATCACCCGCATGTTCGGGATGCGGATGAAAGATCTCGCCGAGGAGCCGCTGATGCTGCAGCGCGCCGGCGTGTTCATCCTGCTCAAGCGCCAGGGCAAGGCCGATACCGAGGCCTACCCCGAGGCCATGTCGATGCCGTTCTCGGCAGTCACCGCCCACTACGCGGACGAGGAGCAGGCGCAGGCGCAGGGAAAAGCCTGACCGCCCAGCGGGAACGGGACCGCGAGTGGGCCGGGTTCATCCTGCTCAC
>ERZ650310.427-NODE-427-length-12637-cov-3.499682_pt1 | contig 12637 bp, 11 predicted proteins | sample MGYA00376246_ERZ650310 | MGnify/ENA primary metagenome ERZ650310 (study PRJEB26733, sample SAMN07839286) | wastewater metagenome | biome: small river; feature: stream; material: water | place: USA: North Carolina | collected 2016-03-01 ...
TACGAGATCGCTGATCGTGACTGGAGTTCAGACGTGTGCTCTTCCGATCTGGACCAACATCCACGGTGTCCCCGCTCTGCGCCGCCGTCTTCGCCGCCGCGAGGGTCAGGAACGGGAACGCCGCATTGCCGCGCGTGCCCGTGCTGTCATTGCCGTTGACGCTATCGACGAAGAGCGTTTTTCCGACGAGGAGCAAATCCTTCTCCCCCAATACCCCGCCATTGTCATACAGCACCCGGCCAGAGGTGCCGCCCGTGATCGGGCTCGTGCCGATGGTGAGGTCGCCGCCGCCGCCTGCATCTGCGTCGATGGTTGTCCCGGTAATTGTCAGCCCGGTTCCTGCGGTGAGGTATTTGTATGCACCCGCACTGTCGTCCCAAAACACGATTCGATCCGCGTTTGGGTCGCCGTCCGCAATCGTGACGAACGTAACCGGAGGATCGAATGTGCCGCCCGTCGGCAGGTCGTCGCTTGCGATTGTCGCCGCGTTCACCACAGCGCCCGCCGCCAACTCCACTGGGCGCGAGTATTTCGAGTATGGCTCCGTGACGCGCCAGTAGGAACCCGCAGGCAGGATGCGATCATTGCCGTAAAGCTCCATTGACCACAACCCGGTCGTCACGGCGCTGGTGGCCGTGTGCGTCTTCGGGATTGTGATTAGCGTTTCGCTGCCGGCGTCATCGAGAATGAATACGCCGTCGTAGTTGTCCGGGCCTACCAGGTAGGCGGTGAACACATACCCCGCGACAGTCGATGTGTCGGACGGCTGGACGTAGCCATAGATGGTTCCCTTGGCCGTATTAACTGGTGCGCTTGGTGCGGGCATAAGTAGAGAAAAACCTCACTACAGCGGCGGGGTGTTGGCCCCGCCGCTGGATTTGAGATGTCCCTGACTCCTTACGCCGCGCAGGTGCAGGCCGGGAAGGACTGGTCGTAGGCGCAACGCTTGCTCAAGATTGTGAGCCCGCGTTTCGGGAACACCGGCTCGCTCGCGTTGGCCGAGAGGCCGACGAACTTGCCGATCTTGCCGAACACGTTGGTCGTGTTGTCCTTCACGTTGTGCCAGAAGAACTGCGCGTTGTAATACTCGGGCCGATCCTCGAAGGACGCCCCGGCGATTTCGCGCTCGAACGGGTTGATGACCCGCTTGTTGTAGCAGTCCTTCGGCATGATGTAGTTCAGCTCGTAGGCGGCGGTGTTCCACGCGGTGTTGAGGGTGCGCTTGTAGCCGCTGTCGGTGGCTTCCGATGTCCACTTGAGGCGGCGCACGTAGGCACCCGCCACGTAGTCGAATCGCGGCAGCTCCACGTCGCACACATGGGCGAACCCGCGGAAGACGCGGCTGACGCCAAGCGGCTTGAGCAGTTCGCCCGCGTTGCCGTAGTGGAAGTCGTCACGGATGCCGTTGTTGTTGCCGCTGGTGCCCGCCTCGCGGATGATCTTGTCTGAGGTCGTCCGGCTGGTGATGAGCGTGAGGATCGGCATGCCGTCCGCGATGTTGGCGCGGCTGGATTCCTGACCCGAACCCATCGCGAGCAGATACTCGTAGGCTTCATCGAGCTGCGACTGCGCCAGCGTGGCGGTGGGTTGCACGACACCGGCCTTGCCGATCATCTTCGTGGTGTCCGTCACGCCAACAATACCGTTCGGTCCGAAGCCGGGACGGCTGGAGACCTGCGGCATGAGACGCGCGGCTTCGTAACGGGCGCGGTTGCTGTTCCATTCGCTCGTGAGTTCCGAGAGCATGTTGACCGTCGCCTTAAGCTGCGTCGCCACCTCGTGATCGAACCGGAGATCGTCCAGCGCGATACAGGGCGTCTTGTAGCTCTTGTAGTAGGGCGACCAGTTGGTGTAGCTCTGGCCCCAGTTCACATCGTTGATGGTGGGCGCGGAGAGCGGGTTGATGACGCCGCCGGCAGAAGCCGTCACCGCAGTCCAGTCGTCTTCGGCAGAGCCCGTGGTCATGCCCTCGATCATAATGGACCGATGGGTGTAACCGGCGCCGACCGGGAACGGTTTGCTGGGGACGATCATTCCCCAAATGTCTTTTTCGCGGTTCTGCTCGTGAATCCAAGCACCGAACAGACTGTCGTTGCGTGCGAGCAGGTCGTTAGCCGCCGCACAAGAAAGGGCCGTAGCCATAGTAAAAATCCTCCTGAGTTGAGTTCAAAGACGCAGAGAAGTTCCCCGTAGTGGGGCTCTGAGGTTTTGACAGGAGGCCGTCTCTGTCTATGTGGCCGTGGAATTGCCGATAGGCCGCTTTACGATGCGCGCCCGATGCAATCCCGCTGACTTCGCCGCGCTAGACCGAGGCGCGGATTTGTGGGTCTGGATGCTTAACTAGGTTAAATATCAATGCGTGTCAAGCATTCGCTAGCCCCGCAGCGATCACCTCGTCGATCGTGGGCAGCTTGCCGTTTTTGATGACGCCCGAGGTCTTAGCCGCTTCGCTGCCGCGACCGTCGATCTTCGCGCGGTCGGCCCCGTCTTCTGCGATGCGCGCCTCCAGCGCGGCGACTTTGGCCTGCAATGCCTTGTTCTGCTGAATGTAAATCGGAGCCACTACTGCGAGCGCCGCTGCGGAAAGGATGGTCTTTCGCTCCGCCTCACCCGTGATGAGCGAGCGCGCCTGGTTCCAAAGTTGGTCTGCGTTTTCGGAACGGAACGGACTGAGCCGTTTCGCGAGGTCTTCGCGTTGCCCGTCAAACTCCCGAACGATCTTCGCCGTTTCGCTGTTCTCGCGCTCAGCGTTGAGCGTATTTGCGATCTCACTCCGGTTCTCCAGCACCTCATTTCGATCCTTGATGGCTTCGTCCACGCGATCCAGCTTCACTAGCGCCACCGCTGCCGCGCTTTCACCCAGTTCGGACGAGAGATATTCTGCTCGATCCTTGCCGTCCAGCGCCAGCGCGCGTTCATAAACGCCTTTCGTTTCGGTGAACTTGGCGATCAGTTCCTTGGCGCTCGTCTCGGCTTTTTCGACCGGCTTGACGTATTGCTCTTTGAATTTTGTGGTGCGCTCAAATGCGGTGGTTTCGAGCAGCGCATCCCGCTCTTCGATCTCCTTGCGGAGTGCCGCGATCTCGTCCGGGGTTGCAGTCAGCTTTTTGTTCGCCTGTTCCTGCAACTGCTTGATGGTGTTGAGCGCCGCATCCTTTTCCGCCTTGAGCCGTTTGATGAAGGCTGCCGGTTTTTCGCCCTCGCGAGGTTCGTCCGCAGCTGGTTCGAGCGCCTTGACGGGCTCCGGTGCGTCGTCGTTGAGTTCCGCGATGTCATCCAGACCCCTCTGCGGTTCTTTGACTGGTTCCGGCGCTTTCTCTGCTTTCTCAGGCGGTTTTTCCGCTTCGGGTTGCTTGAGATGCACCGCCAATTCAGGTGGCAGGACAGGGTTTCTCAGCTCTGCAACGGACGACGCTACGCTGGAGTCGATGGATGGGATGGCGATTTGTTCTGACATAAATTATTCGGTGGCGAGTTCCGGCGGAACGGTCAGTGTGAACGGAAGTTCGGTCGCCGGCACATCGTTGCCGGCCAACACCGCGAGATTGCGGAATACCTTCTCCTGCCCGATCGCGATGGCGCCGAGCGCCGTGCCGTTGCTGGTGATGACGCCGATCGGAAGGTCGAGATTGAGGTTCACGTCGTTCATCGAACGCAACGCCGCAAAGGTGGCGATCCAGAACGGGTCTTGAAGCTCTTTAGCGAGACGTTTCGGCAGGTCCGTGGATTGATATTCCGAAAAGTTCATTTGGGTTCAGGCTTGTCGGCGGCCATCTCCATCGCCTGCCGGTTGGCTGCCATCTTCTGCTGATGCTCCGCTTCGCGATGCCGTAGTTTCTGCGCTTCGGTGGCGTCTTTTAGCGCGGCCTGTTGTTTGGCCTTGAACGCTTTCACCTCGGCATCCGCCTGGGCGGACTGCGCTTTGATCTGTCCCTCCATCTGCACCTTCATTTCCTCCGGCGTCGGCCCCTCGGCGGGTGCGTTCTGCGCTTCGATTTCCTGCATCCGCGAGTTTTTCTTCATCACGTTCTCAAGCGAACCCACCGCCGCCGTGAACTCCTTAAACTCCATAATGTGCGTCGGATCGCCGGAAAGCGCCGCGACGTGCTGTTTGAGATGAATGTAGAGCGGTCCCGGTTCGTCCGGGGTTCCGAGCAGCCGCACGCTTTCCTGGGGTTCCTGCGCCGCCTTCATCGCCAGTTTGTAGTGAACTGGGAAATGAACCGTGTGGGCGTTGTCCGGGCTGAACGGGTCTTGCGTGCCGCCGCCCTCGAATCCGTTGTTCTCCAGAATCGCGAGGGTGTATTCGATTCCGGGGAACTGCTGTTCGGTGTCGGGGCCGTAGCGTTCCGCAAGCTCCCTGTCACCGCCGGTCTGCGCGATTACGTCGCGGACATACTGCCGGCGTTTCCGGTCCGGCATGTCGCCGATGTATTGGCCAATGCCGCGCAACCGCGCGATGCGGTCCGCGTAACTGCCGTTTCCCACCGGGCGGCTCATCGTCACCTTTGCCTTCGCCGCGAGATCGTGAAACAACTCCCATGGAATGCCGCGCTCGACGCATCGGCGCTTAAACTCGTTCGCGGATAAACCGCCTGGGTCGGAGTCCAGAATGGTTTCCCGAGTCAGCCGGCGAAAGGATTCCGCCAACATCGCATCTCCCTGGGAGCAATAATGGGAGACGCTGGCGTTATTGAGCTTCGATGTCTCGCCGATCTCTGCCGAGACCTCCGTAGCGGTGCGGGCCTGCCCGCTCGGCTGGGTGGCGCGGGTTCGATACGTACCGCCGCCCGCCAGTTCCATCTCCGAGAAGTGACTCGCCACCGCGAGCGTGGAGTTGACCGCCGCGCCCATGTTGACCTGCTCGAAAGTGACGCCGCTCGGCAGCATCCGGTACGGCCCAATCTCGATTCGGGTCAGCTTGTTGGCGTGCTCGGGTGTATCGGAGCGCAGCATGATGGCGCTGCCCGCGATGGCGTTGTCGATCAACGAATTGTTGAGCCGGTTCTGCGCTTCGCCGAAGTGGAACGCCTCCAGCCCGAGGCCGCGAACGCTGTGGAAATCTCCGTTGCCCACGTCCTGAAAACAAATCCACACAGCCTGATTCATGTTCTGGTAGGTGCCGATGTCGGAATACAGGTAGCCGCTATCCTTGTCCTCCGCCTTTTGCCCGTCCTGTGCCGTCTCCGTGAGGATGTGGTGGCTCACCGTGCCGTCGAACTCTTTTACGAACGCATGCGCGACGTTCACCACCTTGCTTTCCGTGCGCCCCCATCCGTAGGCGTTGTTTTGCCAGCGTTCCTGGGCGTTCTCCCATGTGAACTTGTCACGAACACCCTCCGGCTGCGCGTTGCGGATCGCATCGATCACCGCCTTCTGATTCCACCGCGTGTTCGCCTTGCCCTTGACGCGGATGTATTTGAACAGCTCGTCCACATACATGGAGTCCCGGATGAACACCATCGGGATGCGGCTCACGTCCGATGGTGAATCCTTCGGAACTAGGATGTTGCGCCGCTTGAGCGCGTGAAACCGCCAGTCGCGATTGTCCCGCCAGAAACACGGGCCGATTCCGTGGATCGCGAGCTGTTTGTGGTGCAGCTCGGAATGGTAGAGAAAACTCCAGTCGTCGTAGGTCTCGAAAAGCGTGTGCTGAAATTCTTCCGAGAAGATTTGCCCCCACGCCTGCCGCTGAATCGGGTCGCCGTCTCGCAGCCGCACCGATGGCAGGGTGTCGGGACTGGTGACGAGATCGTGGAAAGCCGTCAGGTAATCCCGGATGCGCGAGCGGGCGCCACCCCAATTCACCCGCGAACGGAACCCTTGGTTCGCCGCCTTCAACTGCGCGTCGGTGAACATCGGCGCCCCGTCGATCATGGCCTGGATGGCCGTCCGCTGCTGGGAATCCGGCAAATCCGCCTCGATCAACCCGCTCAAAATCGAGCGCGCATCATCGGCTTTTGGCAGCATGGACTTCGGCGCTACACCAGACAGGCTGATGGTGGGTTGTCCGTCAGGCGCAGTTGATTCGTCCATATTGATATTTAACGTCCTTAACCTATTTCTCTTCTGGGGTCAAGGTGGACACACGATCCGGGCACAGTCCGCACCGCTGAACCTTCACGTCGTGCTTGAACTGAGTGCATTCTCCGTGGATAGCGCATGCCAGTATCTTGGCCTGCACGCCCCCGCATGTCGGGCAGCCCTCACGACGAATCTCCGCGCCGCGATGGGCGCAGGTGGTGTCCTGCGGCGCCCCGTCGAGGCTCACGCATTGCTCCGGGTCGAGTCGGCAGATTTGCGTTTCCACCAACTGCGCGAAGTTTTCCGCCACTGGCAGCCCGTTAGCTTCGCGGTGAATCCTTGCATTTGCAATCACCGCCGCCAGCGTTTTGCCACGGCTTTCGTAGCCAGTGTCCGGGTCGGTATATGGGAAACCTTCGCGCGGGCAGTGAGAGGGGTCGAGCAGCCGGAAATTCCTCATGCCGTGATCGCCTCCAGTTGCACCCGCGTCTTCACGCCGTGAATGAACCAGCATCCATCGGAATATGCTTTGCGGGCGAGTGCGATGTCTTGGGGCTGGTCGATGGTGTTGCGGCTAAAGGTGCCGCTGTCGGTGGCCTTCATCCCTCGATCCGTGATGAGGCCGAGGAAGACATCCGGCGAGCCGTGCGGGTAACGCCCCACGATACCGGAAGCCATTATCTCCATGCCGTCTCGAATCGCTGTCGCGGCTGCTTCCCTGTCGAAGATCCACGGCGTATGCCAAAAGCAGCTCGCCTTGGAGCCCGGCAGAATCCCGCCGGCCATCTGCCCAACGAACCCCGCCGGGTAGTTCGGAATCGTACCGCTGATGAGTGTATCGTATTCCATCACCAAGGCGCGATCCGACTCGGTGGTAAGGAAATGTTTTAGCGTCAGCACGAGACGCGACGGCAGGTTGTAGGCGTCCGTGTTGAAGTAGGCGTTATGCCCAGCCTCTATGGTCGGAATCGGTTCCGGCCATTCGGTTGGCTCGCCCTCGCAGTCCACGCCGATCAACGGGATGCCGAGCTTTTTGTAGCCGCTCCACAGCATCTCGATCACTGGCGCGGCGCCTGGATAACTGTGGATATAGGCGACGCTCTTCATCCGCAGACGTGTTTGGTCAGAGCGCGCGAAGCCTCAAGCGCGGCATCCATTCCCGGCACCACCGGATTCCAGTCGTCCATCTTTTGAATGAACGTCATGCCGTGGCTTTCTGGATAATGAACTCGCACGATATGGTCTGCCGCATCGGCAAAAAAGGCGTTCACACCCTCCACTGGATGCCCCCAAACGATGCCGAGATATTCGTCGTGCCTCCACGATTCCCACTCCGTGTCGTGAAACACCGCCCATCCTCCGACGCGAATCTTCGGCCAATAGTGGAACAGCTCCGCCATCACCTGCTCTTTGATGTGCAGCGTGTCGAAAAACACCATGTAGAGCGGCGGTTCGATCATGGCTGCGGCGCTCACGCTGTCGGTCTGGAGGTAAGTGTATCGCGCCGGCGCGGCGAACCCGCACGGCGCCGGGTCAACGCCGATCACGCGGCATTCCTGTCCGTAGGTGGCATCCATCATCGTGAAGCTACTCACGCCCTCGCGCACCCCGAGGTCAACGAGCACATCACCCGGCACCGCGCGGGCCGCGGTGCAGAATAGATGCGCTTTGTTTGGCCCGAGATCGTCCATTAGTGGGTGAGTCTGTGGTCGAAGCAGATCACGCGACCGTTGAAGGTTGGCGGTGTGGTACTGGCGTCAACGCCTGGCGCGGCCCCCATGTGTCCATGCGCGCAAAGGTGGTTAGGCGTTGGCGCCCAGTCAAAGCCCAGACGGTGAACTGCCGCGCACATGCAAAGCTGGATCTTCGCGTAGTGCTGGAAAGCCGGGTCGAACTCGGGCCAAAGCTCCTTCCACTTGTCAAACAGCGCCCGATAGGTTGCCACTCGGGCAGCGACGAAGCCGGTGTTGAACACCCGCACGTCGTCGTAGCCCGGCGGTGGCCCCTCCGGGCGCATGTAAAGCATCGGCAGCTCTTCGTCGAACAGCTCCTCGCCGTGTTTGTTGTAACAGGCCGAAACCTGCCCTTCTTTCAGCCCGGAAAGGAAAGCCAGTTCATCGTCGGCAATCGGGCGGTGCATCCGCATGTCGGCATCGGTAAAAATCACCGTCTCGCACGCGGGGATGTGGTCGAGAAAAAAGCCGGATTGCAGGATGGCCCCCATCATGCCGTAGCTCGGGGCGTCCACGCCGATGTTGAGAATCTTGAGCGGGATGTTGCAGTGCCGTTCCAGCGTGTCCCGATAGGCAGGCAATCGCGCGTAATCGAGCGTGGCGGCGGTGGCGAGAAGCAGGCGAGTCATGCCGTTGTCTTTCTCGCAGACCGCGCCTTCGCCATGCGCGCCTTGTCGGCCGCAATGCGTTCCGGGGTGCGTGTGTCCTTATGTGCTTTTGCCTTCTTCTTCGGATTGATTCGTTTCACCGAGGTCTTGAATGAATTGGTGCGCTGAATTGGACCTGGCGGCGCGTGATCTACCGATACACCGCCGGCAAGGATCGCTTCCATCTCAGGAATGTGTGGCGCGATCGGAGTGTGTCCGCCCCAATACTGCTTCACGGTAATGGGCGGCGGAGCGGCCTCGCTCTGGTTGTGCCAAGCGAACGCCTCGCGATGATGGAGCCATGCATACATGCCGAGCATGTTCCAGTCGGCGAAGTCCTTGTCTGTCTCCACCCACTCGGCCATCGTTTTTCCGTGGCGCTCGTAGCAGAAGATGCGGAACGCGGCGTAGAGCCAGCGCGGAATCAGCTCCGGGTGCCGGCACATGAACTCGAATGGAGGCTCCACCCCGAAGAACTTGCTCATGCCGCGCCGCCACCTTAGAACCGCGTCGCCCTCCTGAGATACTGCGTCGCCCCATGTGCGATAGAGCCACAGCGTTTTTCCGTCCCGAATGTAGGTCTGCGGCGTCACCGGCAACACAAAGATGGTATCGCTATCCGTCGTCAGGATGTAGTCGGAATCCGTGTATAGGTCTGCGTTGAGCTTGTGGACCTGCATCGCCTGATACGACTCCACAGGCTGTTGTCCAATGACCACCGTGCGGCGGAATCCGCTGCAATACTTGTCAATGGAGCGCATCGCATAGGTGTGCCAGTCCGCCACCTTGTCGTAGGTCTTGATGAAGATGTCGCAGGACAGTCCTGTGTGGCGCGGCCGAGGTAATGAAGGAGGCGAAACCAAAAGCCCCCCGCCCAAGGATTTCTCACGAGGGCTTTCCGCCGCGCCGGTTCCGAACAGCTTTTTGCGAAGGAGAGAAATCAGCCTCAAATCCTTGCACGTATGGAAGATTGCCGCCTCGGGATTCAGCCACGATAGCGTTTCGTCCCGGAGAAGTTCCTGCTCCTTTTTGTATTGGAATTGGAATTGCCGAGATACGTGCAGGTTTGCCACGACCTCCGCCCCTCCGGCGGTATCGAACGAACCGGCCTGTAATCCCCTGGCTTCTGCCGGGTCTTGCGGAGTCGGGGCAGAGAGTGCGGAAGGAGCGAAATTGCGAACATCGCCCCACACCCCGACGCCATTCATGTGGGATGCCGGGGTGCCTTTGTATTCGAGGTAGCCCATGAACTGCTTGCCGCACGTTTTGTATTCAGCCTCGATGCTGTTGAGCCAGTCGGGGCGCAACGGGATGGCATCGGTTTCCAAAAACAGGAACGGTCCCAACCCCTTGTGTTCGATGTAAATACAGGCGTTGAAGAAAGCCCAATTCTGAGCCCACGGCCAGCCGGTTGAACACGGCGAAATGAGCGTCGAATCGACTGCCAAAAAACAGGACGCGCCGATAGCGATTTCCGCATTGATGTCCATGCCTTCGTCCGCCACCAAAAGCAGTTTGTGCGCAGACACGTTTCCAAGCTCTGCGATCCATGAAAGCAGCGCGCGCGCGAGGTGTTGGTCTTTCTGGCCGTAGGGGATGACGACTAGCATGGGTTATTCGGTGGTGTCTGCGGATTGCCCGGCTTCCGATTGGTGCGCGAGCTGCGCCTTGCGCTGTTTGGCTTTGCGCTTCCAGAGATTTCGAGTTTCTTCGCTCGCATCGTCATAGCCCTCGCCCTCGCGAAGCAGTGCGTCGATTTCGGAAGCGGTTTCGGCGGCGCGGATTCGGTCTTTTAGACCAAGGATGGTAGTGGCTTTGTGTGGGAGCTTCATGGGTTTCCGACTAGGTTAATAACCTCGCGCATTGGATCGTCGGTTATGTTGAAGTTATGCGCCCTGAGTGCACGCAATCCAAGTGGCGTTATTTTTATAATAAATCTCCTTCCGTCCGCGCTATCGCGATCCGATGAAATAAAACCACAGCGCCGAAGTCTGGAAACAACACCAGAAATACCAGCCATCGTAACGCCTGTTTTCCGCTTCAGCACGGAGGCGGATGTCTCTCCCTCGGAGAGAATCCGCAATACCTCCCTTCCGCCCCTTCGCACAGGAGATGCCGCTCTGTTTCTTTCTCCACGCCTACCCCTTTCTGTGCAATCGCGCATATTATCCAACTGAGTTCCGTGCAGCAAATGGGCAGGATTGCAGCACGCCCGGACATCGCAAGTGTGCCTCACCAAAAAGGTGGTTGGTATTCCTTTGTGTTCTGAAAAAAACGCAAGGCGGTGTGCAAGCCACATCCTCCCATTAAATGAGAGCACTCCGTATCCCGACTGCGACTTGGCGCCCATGAAAATCCAACACCCATTTTCTGAAAATGCGCATCGCTCCCGCAGGACTTCGATTGCTTTCTTGGCTGATTTGCTTAAGAGCTTCATGGCGTTCAACGCTCGGCTGGTGTTATCTGACTATTATTTAATAGTAGCGTAATGTCAACACTCACGTATGAAAAAGAAATGGCAAAGCCCACAGTCGTCACCTATGGCCTCGAATCGGAAAAGGGAGACGAGTGGTTGAAGCAGGTGCTTAAACAGCCGTGCCCGCAATTCCTGATTGAGCTACAAGGCTTTGGCCGAGTCGGCGGCACTGAATCCCTCGGCGGGATCACAAAAGAGCAGCACGCCAAGAATTTCATCCAGGCGCATTACCCGTGGGTGTGGCAGCATTGGAACGACTGGCTTGACCTGATCTTTTGGGCGTGGAGCAACTACGAGGAAATCGGTGCTACGGGCTGTATGAACTGCGTCGCTGGAGAGACGCGCCTGATTGATCCTTCAACCGGCATTGCCACTCCAATCAAAACACTCGCGGAGCGCGGAATTTCGCTGCTGGTGATGACGCTCGACGGCACGGTTCGCGCGTCGGTCCCGTTCCTAAAGGGTGTGGAACAGCTCTATGAAGTGACACTTTCAGACGGCTCGCGCTTCGTGGCCACGTCAGGCCACCGCGTGCTCAATTCGGATGGACATTTTGTTTCTGTCGGTTCTTTGCGTGCCGGAGTTTCACGGCTTCTCGGATTCGATCAAACCCCTCCGGCGACCACTTCGGAACGCGCCCCTTCATGTGGTTTCACAATATGTGGACGCCGCGTTTTGTCCATCCGAAAAACGCGAGTTTCCGAGTTCTACGATTTGCAGGTTCCGAACGCGCATCACTACTTTTCCGAAGGCGCAATTCATCACAACTCGGGCAAATCGTACGGCTTCTCCCTTGCGTCATGGATGGAATGGGCGGCGGCTCCGACGCAAACCGCATGCGTGCTTTCCTCCACTACAAAGGACGCCATCCGCGCCCGTCTTTGGACGCATATAAAGAAGCTGCGCAACGCCATGTTTATCGACGGGCGGCAGGTGCAATACCCGTGTCACCTCGTGGACTCACGCACGATGATCCAGGCGGCAAAGGGCGATGATATGCACGCCATCATGTCCGTGGCGGTGCAGGGCGGAAAGATGGAGGACGCCATCGGCAACATTCAGGGACGCCACCCACAACGCATGGTCGTGTTCTGCGACGAGGGCGAGCAAACGCCGGAAGCAATCTTCTCAGCGCGATTCAACCTGCGCGGCGGCACAAAACTGTTCCGCTTTGTGTCCGCGGCGAATGCAGTCAATCCGTCCAGCGCCTACGGCCAATTCATCGAGCCAAAAGCCGGCTGGTCTTCGGCGCGAGATTCCGATGAGCAATGGGAATCCAAGACTGGCATAGTGCTCCACTTCGACGGTCTTAAATCTCCGAACGTGCGCGCCGGTCGCGTGATCGTGCCGGGGTTGATCCAGCAATCCGACATCGACCCGATCATCGCCAGCAAGGGGGCGGATTCACTCGAATACTGGATGTATGTGCGCGGCTACCCGCCGATGAGCGGCGTGCGCAACACTGTGCTGACTTGGGGGCACATCCTCAACAACAAGGCCAAGGAGCCCGCCGTGTGGCAGGGCGTGACGCGCTGGATTGCGGCGCTCGATCCGGCCTACACCAGCGGTGGCGATGCGTGCGTCCTACGGCTCGCGCGCATCGGCAAGCGCACCGATGGCAAGGAAACGCTCGGGCTGGAGCCTCCCATCAAAATCAAGTTCGACGAGGGCGGTGGTGTGCCGATCGAATACCAGATTGCAGACCGGGTAAAGGAAGAGTGCGAGGCGAGGCAGATTGCGCCGGCTGACTTCGCAAT
>ERZ650310.428-NODE-428-length-12607-cov-5.733270_pt1 | contig 12607 bp, 18 predicted proteins | sample MGYA00376246_ERZ650310 | MGnify/ENA primary metagenome ERZ650310 (study PRJEB26733, sample SAMN07839286) | wastewater metagenome | biome: small river; feature: stream; material: water | place: USA: North Carolina | collected 2016-03-01 ...
TGTTAACTGCACTTGAAGGAAAAAATCTCGCTGTTCTTCAAAAGGAGTGGCCAGCAGAAAAAGTCATAACCAGATTAGCTGAATCCATACGAGAATTCCATAAAACTAATTTTGACAATTGGAAGCTTGGCAATATAGCGGAAAAACGACAAGAATGCGTCATACCCGGACCATTGGTTCCCTCCCTGCCAGAGCCAGTCCACAAGGCGAGCACACTGGATTCCAAGATTGGCGGATCTTGGTCCAAGAATCGATTTCGCCAAACTGGCAATATCGGAAAAATCCCACCAATCGTCCCGAGTGGCGGCCAAGGTGGCGGCATTAGTAGCGTCCCGAGTGGCGTCCCGAGCGGCTTCCCGAGTGGCGTCCCAAACGGCGTCCCGAGCGGCGCCCCGAGCGGCGCCCCGAGCGGCGGCCCAAGCGGCGTCCCGAGCGGCGTCCCGAGCGGCGCGCCTGATGCTGTCATCTCCAGTCATCAGATAGTCCAGCACAACGTCTGGCGGATCCCACAGATGCGCCACGGAAAGCGCTTGCATGCGGGCGAACTCACGCAACAGATCAGTTGCGTCCATACGCGTCACAATCACCCGCTCGGTGCACACCATCTTGTCGTCAGCGTGGAAGATGCCTCCAGAACAGCGGACCAAGCACAAGTTTGGCCCCGGCGCGTACTTGAGCGCATCGAACGGGTCCAGGCTCGCGTGTAGGCCGGACTCGCATAGAACAGGCTTCCCAGGATGTATCAGCGGAACCCCATCGGCAGGAACGGGGCGCCCGTCGCGAAGCGTGTCACCAACAAAGTGCCATGCAGTGGCGGCATTCATTCAGCCTCCGATGAGCGGGATGAAGTGGTCGAACAGGACCACGGACGCGCCGTACACAACAGCCACGACAGCCACGGCGGCAGCCAGGTCGACTAGGCGGGCCAGGGTGTAGCCGATCATGATGAACAGCACGTTGGTGACCGGCGCCATGGCGCGGTCGATGCGTTGGAGGTAGGTCAGCATGTGGCCCTCGCGTGATAGGTGGCCGTGCGCAGGTGGTCCTCGCTGTCCTCGATGGCCAGGTCGATGGCGTCGAGTTGCCTCGTCATGTAGTCGGCCATGTCGTCGATCATGTCCCAGTTGTCGGCCGGGTTGGCCCGCATCAGGTGCAGGTGAGGAGGGACGTCGTTCATGTACTCGACATCCTCGGGGGTGTAGTGGGGGTGCATCAGACATTCTCCAGGTCAGTGACTCCGAGCTTCGTCAGCTCGGCGATGAGGTACGCTTCGAGGGCCTGCAGCATGTAGACCCCAGCTTCGTACCGGATGGCGAAGGGGGTCATCCCCCCAACGGCGATGTTGGTCGGCACCCCGGGCGAGTTGCGCTTCATGGCGTACCGACAGTCGTGCAGGGCTTTGGCCATCTGTGCGGCCTTGTCCAGGTTGAAGACGTTCACTACGCTCTCCTGGAGCGCACCAGCATGCGCTTGTACTGCCGCTTGCCCATGGCGCGCAGGATCTGGCGCTCCTCGTTGCGGCGCGGGTTGGTGTGCTGGCCCAGGAACTGGGGCAGGGGGTGCTGGGGCAACGTGGTCACCAGCTTGGACGCGGCCGCGTTCATGACAGCGGCGATCAGGGCTTGCATGGGGTTCACTTGTTCTCCTGTCTTGATGGATGGACACACTCTAACACGGTGGTATCAGAGTGCAAGGCGTGTCAGTACGCTTGACTTGCGCACTAGGAAAAGCACCAGGCTCGTTGCCGATGAAGCTCGGCGTTTGTGACGGGCCGCTGCCTGGCGGACACCCGGCGACGCTGCTCAGTCTATGGGCAGCTGTGCTCCCGCGCTGTCAGGGCGCGGGCTCAGTGACTGGTGCGGTCAGTCCTTGAACCCAAGGACAACGCGGATGCGCTGCTGTGCCTCGAGCTCGCCCTGGCGCTTGCCCTCGATGTACTGGCGCCGGCCGTACTCGAGGATTTCGTTCATCACCACGGGCGTGGCGTGCACCGGCAGGGCGAATTGGAGCGTGCCCTCCTCGTCCCGCACGTCCACGCTGGTGGGGTTCTTGTGGGTCGGCGTGGTGCGCCAGCCCATCGTGGTCACGAGGGACTGCGTGGTGGCGTTGGAGAACTCTCCAGGTGCCTCGGCCTGCACTGGGTCGCCGGCAAGGGCGCGCAGTCGCTTGAGGGACTGGGGAGTGTAGGGGTCGGTCGTCATGTGGTCTCCTGAAAAGCTGCCGGGTGATGCGCTCACCCGGCGAAGCGGCACTCATGTCCGTGATGGTGCGGCACGGTCGCTCGTTTGCTTGTCCACCCTGGAAGTCCCAACAAGGCACGCCGGTCGTCAACAGACGCCGGCCTCAGTGTGGGCTTGTGCTTCAGCGGTGGTGATGTCATTACGTGCTGCTGGTTTGACTACGGCAGCGACCACAGGTGTGGTCTGCGGCGCCCGATGGGGCTCCAGGTTCTCGGTTAATTCAGCGCGCCGAGTCGCGCATCGGTATTCGAAAGTTGGCTACGCGGCCTCCTTGGTAGGACGGGTGGTTGAGGGCCTGGCGGTTTGACGCGCCAGGTGGATGAGCACGGCAGCCCGCATCAGGTGGGTGCGGGTGACCCCCTTGACACTGGCTGCGGCGCCGATGGTGGCGTGCATCTGGTCAGACATGCGCACCTGGATCTTGCGTTGGGGCGCATCGGGCATGAGCTGGGCCTTGGTCGGCACTGTGGCTGCGGCGCTGAGCGCGGGCAGCTGCGCCTCGATGGCGCCCCGGATGAATGCGGAGCGGTTCAGGCGCTTGTTGTCCATCCAGGTGATGACGGGGACGGGCAGCGGCACCAGCACGAGGGGGCCGCCGGAGATGTTGCTTGCCTTGACGCGAGCGGGTGGGGGATCAGCGTCACCCGGCACGGGGGTGTGACCGATCAGCGCGGTTTGCATGAGCCAGTTGGTTGGGCTGGCTGGCGCGGTCCAGTCGCCGGTCTCGGGGTCCCGTACATACAGCACCCGGCCATTCTGGTAGGCGCGCTCCAGCAGCTTGATGCCGACGCTGAAATACTGGGCGCGCAGTTCGGGGGGCACGTGCACGGCAACGGCCATGCGCTTTGCCTGCTGGCCTTCGGGGATGGATCCGGGGCCGCGGCGCGGGGGCCAGGAGTAGCTTTGCCACGCGGCCTGCACTGCCGGGAAGGCATCGCGCAGCACCTGAATGGCGGCATCCCCGAGGGTTGAGCCGGACGCGGCGGCCATGTGGCGGAGCGCGCGGTGCGCGGCGACGGGCAGGTTGAGGGTGGTTGGTCTCATGACGAGCATGGTGAGGCGTTGTGGGAGGGGGTAATTTCTACAATTTGGCCTTGCAATTTCTACAATTTGGGGTGGTAATTTCTGTTGTTTTTTTGCGTCACTACTAGGCAGCTACCGTCAGAATGATTTTTTGTGGAGTTTCTGCGGTTTTTCAGAATGAAAGGAGGGGGTAAGAGAGTTAGTTGAGGATGTATGTAGACGTAGTGGCTATGCATACACGGCAACTAACAAGCTTACCCCCCTCATTGAAAAAACGCTATAGCAATTACACATTTATTAAAAAGAAATCTATCTACTACTACCTGCCTAGTGAAATGCCGGGCCGTTTGTAATTTCTGCTCGTGTAAGACCGCTGCAGGATCTCAGGCACGTGCCTACTAGGCGCTAGTACCCAACGCGAGAACAGGCTCGCTGCGCTCGCGTTGAGGCCCCGTTTTCGGGGCCAAAAAGGACCGTGTCGCCCCTCAAAACCGCCTGCTTTGCTCCCGTTGAAGCATGCGCGGGGTCCACTCGCACCCCGAGAACCAGACTTCGGCCGTGACGGCTTTGGCCTGCCCGACGACGCGGCTGCACGTCGACAGGTCCACGGAGCGCACCGAGCCACTACGTGCTAGTGCTGCGGAGATGCTGGGCCCCGGCGGGACCCTAGCTGCTAGTAGGGGCGGCCGCGCGGCCGCCAGACCTTGCGTGGTGTGGATCATGGCGGGCCCGGGTTACTGCGCGGCTTCGGCGGTCTCGCCGACGACTTCACCATCGGCCGGGGCTTCGACGGGCGTGGTGGCCTTGATGAAGGCGTGCGCCAGCATGCGGGCTTCGGCCTGCTTCGCATTCCAACCCTTGCCCTCCTTGGGCTCGGCGCGCAACACCGCGTTGGTCAGCGTCATGAAGGCCGACTTGTTCGCCCAGGGCGTGCCGATCAGCTTCTCGGCAGCCTTGCCAATCGCGGGGAATGCGGCGCACAGAACGTCGCTGGCGGCACGGTAGCGGCCGCCCACGGCCTTGGTCAGCGCGGAGTCGACCGCGTGGATCTTCAGCTGCGCCAGCGCAGCACCGCCCTTGAACACAGCACCCTCGGCAGTAATGGTGTGCAGGGCGCCTTTCTTGTCGGTGAACGTCAGTGCGTGGACGTCAGCAGCGAAAACGGTGATGTTCGACATGGTTCAATCTCCTAGATGAAAGGTTAGATTACTGCGTCAATCCATGGCGCAGTAGATAACCCCCGGACTACGTGCACTATGCGATGGGCTGGGCGATGCGATCGCGCGGCTTTGCAGGGAGTGCGTCATCCGGGTCTTATCCCGTTGCCCCCCTGTCGCCGGGGCAAGATCGCCAGCATTGATGCTTTCGCCACCGGGCCGCGCATGCGCAGCGGTAGACCGGGCTGACCGCTGGCCGGGCATTACACCGGGGCGGCGCGTGAAGCACTCGTCATGACGCGCAGGAATGGCGCGGGTGAAACGACGCTGGTGCGAATTGTTAAAGATCTGCACGTACTAACCCTGTGCGTGCGGTTACCAACGCGGCCTTGCGGCTGTGGCTACCGGGCGCGGCGGGCCTTCCGGGGCAGGCTGCCTAGCAGTCCCTGCATACATGGCGCGTTGTCAACTGACCGACCCCTGCCTGACCTACCCGGGGGGTGGGCCCAGTGACCTGGCGGGGTGGCACCCCCCTCACCTCCGCCTCATAGTCCGGGCCCAGTTTCCCATCCACTCTTACACCCCCTATAAGACTCCCCCCACCCCCAAAAATTTGGCCGCCTCCTCCACCAAACCTCTTACACCCCTAAGTAAGACTCCACCCCAGCGCCCGTCCCAGTTGCCACGCCCCTCAACAACCCCTACACTGCGGCGTACGACTCGACGTCGCCCCCAAACGTAACAAAGGACTACATCCCATGAAGCGCAACCACCGAGGTTTCACCCTGATCGAGCTGATGATCGTCGTGGCCATCATCGGCATCCTGGCCGCCATCGCGCTGCCGGCGTACAAGGACTACACCATCAAGGCCAAGATGTCGGAAGTCCTCCTGGGTGCCAGCCAGTGCCGCACGACCGTCTCGGAGACCTACCAGACAGCACCTGCCGGCACGACCATCGCTGCCGACAACTGGGGGTGCGGTGAAGGGGTGGCCAACGCCACCAAGTACGTGGCTCTCGTGTCCACTACAGCCAACGGCGAGATCACGGTAACGGCCCAGGGTATCGACTCCACCGTGGACACCAAGTCCATCACGCTCACTCCCCAGGACAAGGACGGCAACCCACTGTCGACCACCGCCATCCCGACCCAGGTGTACCAGTTCAAGTGCAAGTCGGCCGCCAGCAACGGGGTGCCGCTCAAGTACCTGCCGGGGTCGTGCAAGTGAACACCAAGATCGAACACTTCCCCGTGTCGACCGAGACGCCGCGCCAGCGCAAGTGGCGCGTGCTCAGGGAGTCCGTCTACCTGGTCATTGCCCTGGTGCTTGCAGTGGCCTCGGTGCTGGGCGTGCTGAATCCGGTCATTGGCACATGAGACCCCGTGCGCGGACGCACCTGGACAAGTTAGCTCGCGCACACTTACACTAGGCCGCATGACGGCCCTCGCCACGTCCACCCCTGTCGACTCAGCCACGAGCCTCCTAGCCCAGCTACGCGACATCAATGCTGCCAACGCGCTCATTGCAGCCAACGCGATGACTCCCATCGTGGAGCGGCTGGCCATCGAGGGTGCGGTCACTCCGGATCTGGACCTGGCGCGCAAGATGCTTGAGTCTCTCCAGAAGGTGGCTGTGCACCCGGAGAAGCAGGACGCTGCCAAAGCCACGGCCAGTGCGGCCGCGGCGATCCTGCAGATCATCCTGGATGACGACGTGCCCCAGGTGGCTCCGCCCAAGCGCGCCAGCCGGCAGCTGCAGAACGTGGAGGACGCCATCGAGGTGCCGATCGGGTCTGTTTCGGACTCTGCTGCGCCGGCGTACGCAGACCCCGCGCTCGAGGATCTGACCTGGGGTACTGACCTTTGAAGTTCATCCCGAGCCCCACCGGCAAGCGGTTCATCCGCTCTCGGGCCTACGGCAAGATCATCATGGGACCTGTCGGCGGGGGTAAGTCGACCGTGTGCCTGATGGACCTGGTGGCCAGGGCGTACACGCAGGAGCCGCACCACGGCTTGCGCCGGACCAAGTTCGCCATCGTGCGCAACACCGCTGCTCAGCTGGCCAGTACCGTGAAGCCGCTGATCGACGAGTGGCTGGTGAGCATGCCACTGCAGGAGCACGGCGCCGCGCTGGGGAGTTGGAGGCTGACGGAGAAGACGTTCGAGATCCGTGCCCGGGGTGCGCCGGACGAGAATGGTCAGCCGACCGAGATGTTCACCGAACTGCAGTTGCTGGCGGCGGACACGCCGGACGACGTGCGCCGGCTGTTGTCGACCCAGTTCTCGGCAGGGTGGGTAGAAGAAGCGCGCGAGATCGACGCCGAGGTGTTCAAAGGCCTGCTGGGTCGGGTGGACCGGTTCCCAGCCAAGGTCGCCGGCGGCGTGACGTACCCTGGTGTGATCTGCAGCACCAACGCGCCCATGGTGGACACGTACTGGCAGGAGCTGATCAGCAGCCCGCCGAGCAACTTCGAGGTGTTCGTGCAGCCCGCCGCCGTGCTGGACGACGGCAGCTTGAACCCCGAGGCCGAGAACTTGGTGTACCTGTCGGATGACTACTATCCGAACCTGATGGCGGCCAACACCGAGGAGTGGGTGAAGGTCTACCTGAAGAACCAGTTCGGCCCGGGCAATGCCGGCCAGCCGGTCTACCGGTCGAGCTTCAGGCGCGCGTTCCACACAGCCACCAGCCCCCTGCTTGCGATCCCGAGCCAGGTGCACCCCCTGATCGTGGGGTGTGACAACGGTCTGCAGGCGGCCGCGGTGATCATGCAGCAGGACGCCCGAGCGCGCGTGAACGTGCTGTCATCCGCCTATGTGCCGGAAGACGTGACCATGAGCTTCGACAAGTTCCTGGACACTCTGTTGATCCCGCACCTGACGACCAAGTACCCGAAAGCGCCGCGCAGCCAGTTCATATTCGTGATGGACCCGGCGTGCTTTGTCCGCAGCCAGCGTGATGAGTCGACCCTGGCACAGTCGGTCCAGGCTCGGGGGTACGCGGCGGTACGCGCCAGCACGAACGACCCGGAAAAGCGCATCGGCGCGGTGGACGGGCTGCTGACCCGGGCGATCGACGGCCAGGCCGGCATGCTGATCGACCCCGAGAACACGCACCTGCTGAAGGCGCTGGAGTGGGGGTACCGGCACAAGAAGTCCGCCAGCGGCAGCATGTCCACCGCGTTCGAGAAGAACCACTACAGCCACGTCGCCGAGGCGCACCAGTACGGGTGTTTGCACTACAACGCCCAGTTCAGCCAGACGCACGCAGCTGGCCGGGTGCACGCCCGGACAGTGAAACCGAGACCGTACGCTTACGTTTGACGTGAGTGCGGGCTAACCTGATAGACTATACAGATGGCCGCCTTCGGACTCGCTCCCCCGTCCTCGCCAGTACCTGGCGGGCCCGTGGCTATGCCGGCCCAGAAGGCCCAGGTGATCAACATCGGGGGGTTCCTCCGGATGGGCAACCAGGCTGAGGCGTTGCGCCCCGGGTTGGAGCAGGCCCAGGCCGCGCAGGCGCGCGAGGCCGCGGAGCAGGCGCAGTCCCAGCCGGTGATCGTCGGCCTGGCGGCCAAGGTCAAGCAGGCGTTCCACGACGCCCAGGCTGGCAAGCTGGTGATCGAGCAAGAGATGCTCGAGGCGCTGTACGCGCGCCGCGGGGAGTACACCCCTACCAAGAAAGCGCAAATCCAGGAGCAAGACCAGCCGCTCATCTACATGATGCTGGCCTCGGGCAAGATGCGCCAGGTCGAGAGCCTGATGCGCGACGTGCTGCTGGGCACCGGAGCCGACAAGCCCTGGACGATCCAGCCGACACCTGAGCCCGAGATGCCACCCACGGCGGTGCAGACGGCTGTACAGCAGCTGATGGCGGAGATCCAGCAGGCCATGATGTCGGGGTTCCCGCCGACCATGCAGGCGGCGCAGGAGCGGTTGCGACAGATCCGCGACGAGATGGCGCCCCTGATCATGGAGGAAGCGCGCAAGCGCGCCGATCGGATGGAGCGGAAGATGGAGGACCAGCTCATCGAGGGCGGGTTCATCGACGCCATCGACCAGTTCATCACGGACATGGCCACGTTCAAGACGGCGTTCCTGATCGGACCGGTGCTGCGACGCAAGCCGAAGCTGACCTGGGGCGAGAACGGCGAGCTGCAGGTGACCGAAGGGATCAAGCTGGAGTGGGAGCGCAAGAGCCCGTTCGACGTGTACCCGGCCAGCTGGGCGTCGAACATCCAGGACGGACCGCTGTGCATCAAGCACCGGCTCAGCCGTCAGGCGCTGACCGAGATGATCGGCGTGGAAGGGTACAGCGAAGCCTCGATCCGCAAGGTGCTCGAGCAGTTCGGTACCAAGGGCCTGCGCCAATGGATGGCTGTGGAGTCCCAGCAGGCCGTGGCCGAAGGGAAGATCTCAGGTTACGCTGAGCACAGCGACCTGATCGACGCGGTGCAGTACTTCGGCGCTGCTTCGGGCCAGATGCTGGTCGACTGGGGCATGGAGCGCAGCCAGGTGGCGGACTTGGCCAAGGAGTACCAAGTTGAGGCCTGGGTCATCGGGCCGTACACGATCAAAGCCGTGCTCAACGCAGACCCGCTTGCACGGCGCCCGGTGTACTCGTGGAGTTTCCAAGCTGTCCCGGGATCGGTGTGGGGCAACTCGCCCTACGACCTGATGAAGGACTGCCAGGACATGTGCAACGGCGCTGCGCGGGCGCTGGCGGCCAACATGGGCATCGCGTCGGGGCCTCAGGTCTGGTACATGGAGGATCGCATCCCGGCTGGCACGGACGTGACTCGGATGTACCCGTGGAAGATGTGGGCTGTGACGTCGGACCAAACCGGGTCGACTGCCGCGCCGATGGGGTTCTTCCAGCCCACCAGCAACGCCAACGAGCTGATGGCGGTCTACGAGCGGTTCAGCCTGCTGGCCGACGAGTACACCGGGATTCCCCGGTACATGGCGGGGTTCAACGGCGGCGAAGGCGGCGCAGGGCGCACGGCTTCGGGGATCAGCATGATGATCTCGAACGCCTCGAAGGTGATCAAGCAGGTGCTGGGCGGAGCAGATCGCGCGATCAGCCAGTTACTGGACCGGCTGTACTACCACAACATGCGCTACGGCGAAGACCCGGACCTGAAGGGCGACGTCGTGATCGTATCCCGCGGTGCCAGCTCGCTGGTGGCCAAGGAGTCTGCGCAGCAGCGGTCCAACGAGTTCCTGCAGGTAGCCCTGGGCAGCCCGATGGTGGCCCAGATTCTGGGCCAAGAAGGCGTCGCCGAGCTGCTGCGTCCGATCGTCAAGCGCCTGGACCTGAACGCCGACAAGGTGGTGCCTCCGCTCCCGGTACTGCGCCAGCGCATGGCTGAGCAGGCCCAGCAGATGATGCTCCAGAATGCCGCCGGCGCGCCCGGACAACCCGGTGTGGCGCCGACGAAGAAGCCGGGGGGCGAGCAGCTCCAGGACGGCACGCCCACAACCGACCAGTTTGCACCACAAGGAGCCTGACATGACCAAGATGGTCCGGATCGAGAACGCGGACACATCCGCCTACAAGGTGCTTGTCCAGGTCTGGGACAAAGGGTACCCGGAAGGAGAGCCGGACCGACTGGTCGAGGAAGTCGTGCTCGGGCACCCCACTGCAATGACCGGGTCCAATGTGTTCATCACCAGCACCAGGTACCTGGTGGTCAAGGAAGGAGTCTGACATGGCCAGCAAGATGCCGTTCAAGCCGTTCGAGAAGTCTGCCAAGGACAAGGAGTCCAAGGGCATGAAGGAAGGGTCTCGCAAGGAAGAGGCCATGGACCGCAAGCAGATGCCTATGAAGATGGGCAAGAAGAAGTGCTGACATGACCATCCTTAGAGAACTGCTGCAGGCCATTCGTGAACTGACGGCAGAGCTGCGCGCGTATCGTGACCGCGTTGACCCTCAGCCTCAGCAGGGCGGCGGTGGCGGCGGCCCGCCCCCCGTCAAGTGATCCATGGAGCAGAAAGATCCGCCAGACTCGCAGCCCTGGACGGAGTCGGACAAAGCGGACCTGGACGCTCTACTGAAAGAGCGGAGGCACAGGCAATGGCTGGCGGACATCATCATGCGCTGGGCCAAGTGGCTGGCTGCCGTGGCGCTTGGACTCACGGTGGTCTGGGACTGGATCGCAAAGATCATCAAACAGGCGGGCACGCCATGACTGAAGCCTTGGACCGGTGGTTGCAGCGCTGGATGTGGCTGGCGAACCTGACCATTGTCCTGGCCTTTGTCATCATCGCCACCTATGCAGCTGATCGAGCGCCGCCGTACAAGATCTTGGAGAGCGAGCCGTTCGAGATCCGCGCCGGGCAGACCGGTGTGTTCAAGGCCAAGGTCTGGCGCGACCCCGGGAGGACATGCTCTGCCGACTTCTCTCGGTTCATCTTCGACTCGGCAGGCGCGCGGCACGACCTGGGCAACTCGATGGCCACAGCCAAGATGATCGCCGACATGGAGCGTAAGGCGCCAGGGCGCCTGACTCTTTCAATCGAGATGCCGCCCGCACTAGCGCCAGGCCCGGCGACGATGGTCACGACGCTGCACTACAAGTGCAACAAAGTCCACGCAATATGGCCCATCGAAGTCACGACCGAACTGCCGTTTACGGTGCTGCCGTAGGGCTCCTGGCGCTAGGCGCTGGGCTTCACTACGGCTGGGCGATCGTGCCGGCTGAGCACGCGGCGCAGGTATGGAACATCTGCGGAGCTGTAGCCCGTGCGGCGCTGCTGATCGCGGTGGTGTACCGCGTGATGCACCCGCTTGTTCTGACTGTCGCGGCGTGGTGGCTTGCGGAAGAGGCGCTTGTTGCCGGCTGTAGCGCCCTCTACATAGTGCGTCCGTGGCCAGTATCTGCGGGGCAATCTCAGTGCTCATCGTTGATTGGGCTGGACCTGGGAACCCTTGGTGCAATGGCTGTCATGCTCATTGTTGTCTACGCAACTGCAACTGTTTACAGGTGGCAAGATGAAGCGGAATCGTGATGATCGCGGGCATGAACGCCATCAAAACCTACCGCCGATTCCGTCTACGGTCGATCCAAGTTGCTGCCCTGGCAGTTGCTGTCGTTGCGGCCCTTGCTGTGCTTGTTGAATTCGCGGCCTGGCTGTCCGGCCCGTAGAGAACAATGAGCAACATAGCCGCGTTCCTGCGCGTCATCCGGGCCGGCGAGTCGTCGCAGGACGACTCAGCCTATCGGATGATGTTCGGCGGCGGGATGTTCGATGGGTTTGCGGATCACCCGCGCCAAGTCAACCACGCAGCAGGGTTGTCCAGTAGCGCAGCTGGCGCGTACCAGTTCCTGTCCAAGACGTGGGACGAGTGCAAGGCCGCGCTGAATCTGCCCGACTTCAGCCCGGACTCGCAGGACAAGGCGGCGGTATTCCTCGTCAAGCGGCGCGGCGCGTTGGCTGACGTGGAGTCTGGTCGTATCGAGCAGGCGATCAAGAAGTGCGCGAAGGAATGGGCCAGCCTGCCAGGATCACCGTACGGCCAGCCGACACTGAGCATGGACCGCGCGCTGAAGATCTACAAGCAATACGGCGGGTCGCTCGAACAACAACCTGAAAGCAAACCTATGGCACCGTTCATCATCCCTGCGGTTATCGAGCTTGCCAAGATGATCCCCAAGCTGGGCGGCATGTTCGGCGGGTCTGAGGTAGCGCAGCGCAACGTCAAGGCGGCCGAGGTGGTGATTGACGCCGTGACCAGTGCCGTAGGGGCGAGTAACGCGCAAGAGGCGGTCGAGCGGATCCAGGCTGATCCCGCGATGAAGGCCGCTGCTGAGAAGGCAGTCGAGTCTGTCTGGTATCAGATAACCGAAGCGGGATCGGGTGGTATCGACGGCGCGCGCAAGGCTGACGCTGTTGCAACTGCCGGCGGAGACATGCTCAAGAGCCCCAGTTTCTGGGTGTTCGTGCTTCTGTCGCCGCTGGTGTATCTGATCGTGCTGAGCCTGATCGGCATCATCGGGACCGCAACATGGTCTGATGATGTCCGGGCCGGCCTGGCCGGCAGCTTGATCAGCGCGATCATCGGAGCCGCCACCGGGTATTACTTCGGCCAGACTACCAGCAGAAATCGCACGCCCGCGCAATGAGTGGCGCGCGCCAGTCCGAGTTGGTCCAGCGTGGCATGGCAGTTACTGACGCTCTCTGG
>ERZ650310.429-NODE-429-length-12598-cov-42.399027_pt1 | contig 12598 bp, 25 predicted proteins | sample MGYA00376246_ERZ650310 | MGnify/ENA primary metagenome ERZ650310 (study PRJEB26733, sample SAMN07839286) | wastewater metagenome | biome: small river; feature: stream; material: water | place: USA: North Carolina | collected 2016-03-01 ...
CTCTCAATTAAACAAAAAGGAAGCTTATCACTTCCTTCTTAGATTTACAACCTACCTTTAAACACTTAGCGCAAAGAACTTCTCTTTCACTTTCTGACTGACATACTTACCAACATCTTTAGGCTCTAAGCTATTGTCTGCCATAGTATCAATCTCCTCTTTCAACACATCATTCATCACCCACTTGATAACCTCACCAAGCTTTTTAATGTCAACACTCTCACCATTAAATACATTCTCAATGGCTTGGTTAAATCGGCTATCTGTCACTACACTATCAGCAAACTCAACAGCACTACCAATCTTTTCCACATCAACAGATGCTAATGTTTTAACCTTACTAGACGAATGTTTCTCCCCTTTCACTTTGAAGCGTAACACTTGGTTGTTCCATTCTGCTGTCCATACCACACCTTCACCAATACCGCTAACGCCGAAGGATTTAGCTACGGGGCATTCATTCTCTACTGCTTCTGTAATCTCAGCTAATTTGTTTTGCACTAACTCTGGGCAGTTGAAGTCAATACAGCAAAAGTATGTATCAAACATATCTACAGGTAAGATATTATTCTCAAGGCAGTTATAAGACAGTGAGTGTATACAAGCTACATCAATAAATTCATCCGTACATTCCCACAAATATTTATCCCCGTTTTCTCTGTACAAACTAAATACATAGAAACATTTATCTAGTTCTGATATACCAACACCCTTCTGTACGCCTTTACCTGCCCACTCACCATATACATATAATGTTTCATCGCCATCAATAATCTCTTCAAATACTTTTGTAAGAAATTCCTTCTTACTTTCCACCCAAAATGCAAAGCCAGCATTATCTTTTTCAATTGATAAGATACGCTCACGACTTTGACACCACAAACCATCTTGCTTGCTATAGCCAATAGCTGCGTTTGTACCGTGTAGCTTCACTGTACCTGTAAATGTAATTGTCGGTAATTGACGTGTGTAATCGAAGATTGGCTTACCTTCTTCGTCTTGCCCTACATAGCTGCTTGTATCTTTCACTTGTTTCACGACTGATCGGAATTGTTCAACAGAAGGAAACCGTTTAAATGTTTTCACGTTTGTTCTCTCTTTGTTTGTTAGTGTTTGAATATTACGTCCTTGTAATGTGGTTGTCAATCAGTAATTTCTACTGTATAGTTTAGTAATGCTTGGTATGCTCTAGGGTCAAGTTGGTGTTTGTACTGTTCAACCTCCTGCTTGATGTAAGCCTCTTTAAATGTTTTGTAAGCTAAGAACGCCTCATCTACTGTAGAGTATCTTCCTATAAACTTTGAAAGCTTGTTACCTATCTTACATTGTGCTTTATATTTCTTTCTTTCTTTATCTAAAGAAACACCTAGAGGATAGTCCCCTCTGTTGACATTATTTCCGACTATAATCTTGTTTAACCTTTGAGGTATAAAAACACAAAAATCCTCTGAGTAAACTTTATTTCCTTTTACAAGAATGTCTTTATCTAAATTAAAACCTTCTACCCCAAAACCAACTTGAGTCTGACACCATTCATAAAAGAAAGTGTAGTGTCTAAAATTATTAGACGGTGTGCAACCACTATATGATGGGTTTCTAAACCAAAGTTCCTCTGTGCAACGTGACAACATATTCTTCCATGTCTCATATTCTTTAGTTTGTCTGTCTCCTTCCCAAACAGGATATTTATTACCCTTAAAACCAATCCCTTGAACTAGCCTAGTAGTGTTATACATATTCACCCCGATACTGCCGCACAGTAAACTTATTAAAACTCCAAATTATCACTTGCATCGTGTAATCTGCCATCTTCCTTTTGTTTAAGGACATCACACACACCTAAATCACCCCATTCACGATTTTTCAATATCTTTAAACGGATACGACCACGAGTACCATCAGGCATAACTTCATTCTCTACAGCAATAACATTGAAAGCTAGCTGTTCTAAGCCGCCACTACCGCGCAAGTAACCTAGATTAATCTCTCTCCAGTAAGGTTCGGGCGCATCCTCGTTAGCTGTCTTTTTCTTTGGCACATCGTCTACGCGTTTTAAGTGACTTACACCGTGAATGTGGCAATCATTACTACTGACAAATGCAGCTAACTCTGTGAGTAAGATGTCAATATCCTTGCGTTCGTTCGTTGTAGCTAAACCGCTTACAACCATACTGAGATGGTCGATGATAATATGCTTACATCCACAAATATGATGAAGGTACTTCACCTGATTCATAATTCTATCGGTCTGCATAGAGCCGAAATGGTTTAAGAAAAATGAACGCCCATTAGCTAAAACCTTCAATCGTGCATCTTCAATCTGCTCTCTTGTTGCATAGCGTAAGGCATCTCTTCTAAACTCGTTTAATGGCACACCAAGTTCTAGAGCCAACATAGATTGTTGTGTTTTAATCGCCTTCTCTTCTAGGAAGATAAAACCTACAGGAAGTGTTGTTTGATTAAGTATTTCCCAAGCGATTTCCCTTACGCAAGTAGACTTGCCAACTCCGCTAAAGGCAGTCCACAGTGTCAATTCACCTGTTGGGTCGTGTCGAAAACCCTGCATCATTTCCATTAGCTTTGGATAGCGTGTTATTTTTAAACCTACAGGGAGTGGTTTAATCAAATCATCTAGTGTAACCTCATCACCACTAATAATTTTTTCAGGGCTATAAGCTTTGCGTTCAAAAGCTAAACGCTTACCCATCATAACGCCGAAACCTTTTAAGTAAGCTTCGCGGAAGTCATTAACATCTGTGGGTAATTCTACAGTAGAGATGTTGCCTGAGAGTAAGAATGAAGCTACATCTTCTGTTGCCTCTTTGCCTTTCTTAATTCCTTTCAAAGCTTCTTTAGCTGTTGCATGGTCATTGTTAAGACATAGCACCACCTCATCAAAACCACGAATGAAATCTTCATTATGAGCTACGGCATCTTGGGCATTAGCTGTACCCATCGACAAGCCAACAACATTAGGTTGAATCTTACCTGCCCACTGTGTACCCGCAAGAGACTCTAAGATTGAACGTCTTACTGCCCACACTTCATCCTCGCCTTCGACAATGTAAACTGTTTTGCCTTTGTCTTTGCAAACAGATTGTCCGAATAGTTTACAACTAATCTTTACATTACCAACAACAGTGAAGTGGAAGTCATCTTCTTTTGGTTTAGTCCAATCACGTTTCTTGTATCCCGTAACCTTGCCTTCTTTGTTATAGTATGGGTAGTAAGTGGCTGTAATTGTTTGCCCATCTTCCTGACTGACGCTAGAACGAATACCATAATACTCAGCATCTTCTTTCAGTAAACCACGTTCAGGTACAGCAAGAATCTTATATCCTGCTACGTCTTTTAAAGTTTCTTTCTTAAACTCTGTTTTTGCTTCTGTCATTTCTTTACCCTTTTGATAAGCCACATTTCACTCACTTGCCATTATTGGCACTACTTGTTTAATAAAATTTTTAATTAAATAGGAGTAGCAGCTATTCACTACCACCCCACATTGTAACGCCCTAACCAGCTAACCGCCACTTGATAATATCCCACTCTTGGTCATCAAAACACCATGAAAAGTATTTAGCACGCCCACACTCTTTTTGGTCATCCTTCGTTTTAATTTCCACCTTAACCTCTCCATCAACAGGACATACACCTGTATTCTTTGTCCACTCTTTCTTCTCTTTAAGCTTAGGTTGAGTATCAAGCTTCACTTTATAATGCGTAATATTAACAGCAAACACGCCTTCATCAATACACCAAGCCGCATCGTGTGGGTTGTCAATAACAAATTTATCACCATCACTCCACTTGAGCTTAATCTTCTGCTTACGTTTCAATCCTTCTGGACACTTACCTGTTGTGTTCTTAATCCACTTAGACCATTTAGGTTGTTTTGTAGTGACAATATCTTCTTCAACAATATCTTGCTTTACAGTCTGCTCAACAACATCAGCAATTTCCCAATTGCCACCACAAATATGTCCACAACACTGCTTACTGCAAAATCTTGTGTTGCCGTTATCATCTATCAGGTTAAATAAGTTTTCACCTTCATTAAACACGTCATATACTTTAAATGGTGTAACTGAACCATTCGTTGATTGACCTGTAAACCGCGCTACACGTTTAGTCATCACTTCTCTCCTCTAAAATCCAAGTTGTTTTCATATCTAAATGGGCGCAAGCTTTTGTATGTTTAAGACAAAATAACTTAATGCCGTTCTCATCAATAATCTCAAAATACCCGTCACAATCTCGTATAACATCGTAACGCTTGTTAGACTTTAACCCTTGTATATTATCGCCATCTAAGATGCCATAATCAAAATGTGCTGTTTGCTTACTACTCATTTCGCCTCTCCAAGAAAACATTTATATTGATTTTGAACAGCAGACAAAACATCTGCCTTATTTACAGGGTAATCGCTAACATACCCTGTATTTTCATTGATTGTAGGAACGATTGCAGAACTTGTCAAGCAATTATCCGATGCAATAATACGATTAGTACGAATCGTTATACCGATAAAACTCACCTTCTCCTCCAACTTCGCTACCCACATTCCACACAATATCTTCATTTCCGTCATTTTGATGTGTCGTTGCATCAAACTTTTCATAAGCTATTTTCCTGTTCCAAGATGGTTCACTCTTGCAGATATGTAACCAGCCACTCATTTCGTATAAACTGCTGTGACTACGCTTCAAACCTTCTCGTCCACAGTAGGGGCAATCTTCAAAATGTAATTTTGTCATGTTACTTTGCATAGTTAGTCCCCTATTTCTACTTCGTAATTTATCAAGGCATCAAAGGCTCTCTTATCTAGGTTGTCTTTATAAAGGTTTGCTAGTAGTTTAATATGACTCTCTTTAAAACTCTTGTAAGCTAAAAAAGCGTCAACAGGTTTGTCATACCTTCCTATATGCTGCTTAACACCTCCAACACTACATCTAGCCACATACTTTCCACTGTTTTTACACAACACTACCCCTACAGGAAAATCCCCTCTGTAATTATCCCTTTTTGTAAATAAAGTGTTTATCTTGTGCGGAACAAACACACAAGTATCTTCGCTGTAAAATTTATTTCCTTTTACGAGCAAATCTTTATCTAGCTGCCAGTATCTACATTTTCCACTTACCTCTTTGTTGCCAAACCCTATTTGTTTGTTGCACCACTCGTAGAAGTAAGAGTAAGATTTGAAGTTTTCTGAACAAGTTGTACCAATGTAAGTTGGGTTTTTTATTTTACACTTTTCTGTACACCTAACAAGCATACTACACCAAAGATTATACTCGTGTATATGTATATTGTTGACATGTGTAATATATCTTTTATCGTTGTGGCCTATACCGTAAACTAAACTTTCACTCATATTAAAACATCCCCGTACTATTCAAGTTAAGCTGAATAACGCCTGTAACACTTGCACACACTATAATCACAACAAAACTAAATAAAATGTCTTTCAATGTTTCTTGATACATCCCCTTGCCGCAAAAGAATGTGAGCTTGAAAATGTCACTAAAGAAAAAGTATGTAGCTAGTAGTCCACACAGTACAAGTATCATTTGAATAATAATCATTTTAAATGTCCTCTAAAATCCAAGTTGTTTTAAAGCTTAAATGAGCGCAATCTTTTATACCTTTTAAGCAGTATTGTTCATCACCCTCGTCATCAAATATAGAAAACGTGCTCTCATCTTCATCTGTGACATTATATTTCTTGTTTGCTGTCAAACTTATAATATTATCACCTTCTTGAATAATATAATCAAAATATGCTACACGTTTAGTCATTTTAATTCTCCGAACTCAATTAAACTCTGCAAATAATCAACGATAAGTTGTGCTTTGTCATTTGAGATGAAATACTCAATAAACACTGACATATCAATACCATCAAAACTGCTGCAAGAAGCAAGCATAGCCTCTAATTCTTTATGCACAGTTGCATCGTGTTCTTCCTGTTCAGCTTCTTTCTGTGTATCAAAAACACCAATCTCTTTTCCACCTACTACAGCTACCCATTTTTGTTCGGCCATTTCATTCACCTTTATCTAAAGTTTCTAAGTAAGAAGCTATCACTACTGCTACAAGTGCATCATAGTCCTTGCTGCTTAGTGTGTCAACAAATAGATTAATAACATCGTAATCTATTTTTGATGTTTCATTATGCCAGTATAAATTACGAATTTCATTGACGTATGTACCATTGCTACCCTCATCTATTTCTACATTTACAATAAACGTATTTAAATTCCATCTTATACTACCAGCCCAAATAGTCGTTTTAATCATTTTCGTTCACCTCGTAATTTATTAGAGCCTCATAAACGCGGGCATCCAACTGGTGCTTGTATTCCTGAGCCGCTTGTTTTACTATACCTTCTTTAAATGTCTTGTAGGTTAAGAAGGCTGCTTGTGGCTCTTGGAATACGCCTAAGTGTTGTATCTTGCCACACCCTATGCTACAGCAAGCTATAAACTTCCCACACGGTTTGTTGAAATGTACCCCAATAGGCCACTCACCACGAGTAGCATCGCTCTTGGTAATCATTGAGTTTAGCTTTCTAGGTACAAAAACACAAGTATCTTCTGAATAAAGTTTATTACCCTTAATGAGAAGATCTTTATCTAAGTGCCAACTCTTACCGCTTTCATCTATATTACTAAAACCAAACTGTTGCTGACACCACTTATGAAAGTAAGAATAATACTTAAAGTTTTCGGATATAGAGCAGCCTGTGTAGGTTGGGTTTTTATCCTGCCCCTCCTCTGTACAACGAAACAACATATTCCGCCACAAACTGTACTCCCTAGTGTTTTTACCGTCTACTTTAGCACGATACTCCCCATCATTAACACCAATACCACAAACCAATTCATTCATCAAAAATACCCCAATAAATCACTATACATAATAGGTGTAGCCCACACCTTACCAACTTCTAAACACCTGCCCTTAGTCCACATCATCACGTGTCTGTGCGTATCAGCTAAATCGGGGTTCTTTAGGTTGACATTACTCAGATGCTCATCAGTATACAACAAGTAATCAGAAAATGCCGCAGCACTATTAAATACTTTCCAGTCTTTTAGGAAGTTTTGTAGTGTTACAGTACAACCTTTGTCATCTCTAGCTAAAATGAAGTGGCCGTCAATGCTTGGTGTAGGTGGGACATACTTCACTATTCGTAATACGTCTTGACCGTTTGTGTAAAGGGTATGTAGGTCATTCATTTTTATCGCCTGCAATCACCAAATCAATCAACTCTTTGCACCACTCAACAGGAATATCCATCTTAGCTTCCGTATAGCGGTGCATAGCTGCAATAATATCTTGACGGCGACAATAGTTTAAATGTTCCCAATAAATCTTTCGTGGTTGTAAGCCGAGAGGGGGTTTAGTGGGAGTCTCTTCAAAACACTCTTTAGAATACCTTGTACTAACACCCCTATCATTTTTCACTGTGTAGTGAAAAGCAACATCTTGCTCAACTTCGTAAGCTGTCCCTACAGTAATAAACTTATTGCCTTGTAATGTTGTACACATAACAATTTTACCTACATCACTCATACTGCCACCCCCAATTTCTCAATCACTTTACTAAACATTGTATCGTCCCCCACCCATCGTTTCATATAACCCATCTGCCAATTCTCATCTGCTATTTCTAGCCAGCTCTTAACCATAGGTTTGCCATCCCAACTTATATACTCAACGGGTTTAGGATACCACGACTTATAGGTATCAACAATAGCTTGCAAGGCTTCCTTATCGGTCTTACAACCAGCTAATACTTTGTATGTTGCTACATCACCCCACCGTTTACCTGACAAGAAGCTTGGTTTCCAATTATCAATTTGATCGCCCCCGACTAGCTGGCTATACAACCACATACGCCCCTTGCCCGTCAAAGTAGGCTTAGACATATCTTCTTTCCACTCTAAATTACCAAACCCCTTAATAGTCATTGGCAGTATCATCTTATCGGCATTAAACAGATGCCCCTCAACTTGTAAATGGTCTTTATCAGGCGTTACGCAAATCAATCTATCCTTTTGACTCTTAGTTTTATTCCACTCTTTGAAAGCTGTAAAACTATCAATACTCAACCAATCATCTGCTTCCAAGTTGTCAGTAGCCAACCTAGCATTATGATGTTCAAATAACAACTCTTCAATCATATTGATAGCTAAAGGTTTGAGATTGTTTCTGTTACCTTTGTACTGCATAATAGTAGCAACTTTATGTCTAAAGACCTCTCCCCTGCCAATATACCCGTAATACTCTTTCCCTTGTAAGTGTTTAACAATCCCTTTCACCTTAGCATCCAGAATAGCTTTAATACTTGTAAACTGTTTTAATGTTTGAACATCTTCAATGGTGTATTCATCAATACTGTGTGGGCTATCACGTTCAGCATTAAACTCAGCTAACCAACCACCTTTTCGGTTAGCCCCATAAAACTCTGTACGATTAGCAAAACGTAGCTGTCCGCCGTTGTTAACATGAGAACAGATGATGTGACGCTCTTCGGAAGCGAAGCCAACAGCATACTTAATACTATCATAGTCGAATAATACTCTAGTCATTTATTTCCCCCAACAAATTTATTATGAATATAAACGGAAGCAAGCATACCAAAAGATGCACCACTTCCTTGAGCTAACACTGTATGCCAGCCATGTTGTACAATAATACCTACTACGGCTACATCTGTCAATGCTAGTAGATAAGATGTAATAGCTATCATTGTGTACTTACTATGTATTACGTTTTTCTGTTGCCAACCTCTTAGGAAGATGGCTATGAAGGATACTAGGAAGGCTGTTAGTTGGATTGTCATTGTTGCTCACCAATCAAAACTAATAATGCTTGTTGCAACACCTTGTCTTTCTGAATAGCGTTCAACAATAGCATATCATCAAAATAAACCTCATACACTTCTTCATCTTCAAGTCCATCATATTCGACTTCTCTGTAAGAGTTAAACACAGCTCGTCTGAATGTATTTTTAGCTTCAACTAAGTTCACTTACCATCTCCAATCAACACCAACAAAGCTTTCTGCAACTCTTTATCTGTTTTAATCTTAGTGATAAATATATCACTCACAAAGAGCCAATCATTATCATCCTTTACATAGCATTCTTCAATCTTATTATCAACAACAGTTGCAGCATCTTCCTCGCTCATCTTAACATCAAACTTGGACATATCAGCAGCCTTGAAATAAGTTTGGTAATATCTAAACTTTTTACCATTATCCCCAATAACAGCTACACAAGGGATGTTACTAGCACAGACATAGCTTTCCTCAACTACATAAACATTATCCTTCGTAACATTCTCTTTACTCATTACACAGACCACTTGTTGTCCTACTTTAAACTTAGGTTTTAAAGAGTCTGTAATACTGTCGCTTAGGGTTGTTAAATCATTGTTCATTACACTTCCTCCACTACAGCTAAAATACAGTAATCACTCTCACAGTCTTGTTTTCTTAAATACTGTAACAACATTCTTGCGTTAGCTACTGACATACGGATAGAGTGTTGAACATAACTATTAACACAATCATCGTATTTAGCAACAAAGAAGCTAAAACATTCGTATTCTTGTTCCATCACATCACCACCTGTAGGGTTTGAATTACACGGTTAATTTCATTCTTGTCATCATCGTTAAGCTTTGTAGCTTGCTGGAATCCTAAACCAAAAACACCTTGATTGAATATCTTACCTAAGAATAGCTTCTCATTGGTGCAAACATCAATTGTGTTTGGTTCTGAGCCACGTTCGTATACTAAGTTTAGTTCTTTCATTTTACACCTCGTTCAATTGTTTTCTTAAACACATTCATTGCTTGTTTTGTTGTAAACATCTTACTGCTTTCAACTTGGTTTTTAAGTTGGTTAGCAAAGTGGCAACACACAACAACATTTCCTTTCTGGTAAGGCTTACTACTATCAATTCTGTCAATAGTAAAATCTGTTGGTTGTGGTTTTCCTGTATCAGTTTTAGTCTTAGTTAGCAATACACCAGTATAATAGCACTTCTTGGCTTTAAGCAAGTTACGGCAACTAACAAAACTAAGTTTAAATTCGATACCTCTTTGCTCACAGTTGTTTGATTTATTCATCATCCATTTTGCTACATATAAATCAAATTGTTCAGGTGTTAAAGAAGTGTAGTAGTCGTTGTTTGTTTTCAATGCCACTTCTTCTTTAATTGTGGCTGTGCTTTTACCTAGTCTATTTGGTATCATGTTACACCTCCAACACATTACGTTTAATAAGTTCTTGTACAACAAACATCTCTGCATCAATCAAGCTTAACTTGCTTGTCTCTATTTTATCACAATTATTTACACTAACGAAATTATCGTTGAAGAAACAAAACACCCATAAGTTTTTCAATAGGCTAAACTTACCGATGTACTTCTCCTGATCTGTTTTTGTAACATAACCACTACTATCAATAGATAGCAATACTTTGTCATCAACTTTGAAAAACACAGTGTCAGTGCTTGTATTAATAGTTTGTACAATTGATTTGTTGTTAACACGAATACCGCCTAAACAAGATATAGCCATTTCATTTCACCTTTATTGTTGTAGCAACGATGTGTTGCTTGATGTTTGGTATCTTAGTTTGTTTGTTTTGTTGTGTCAACACAATTTGTTTGTTTTTGATAAAAGAATTATTTTTAGTTATATTACACAATTCTACACTTATTTGTTGTTAAGTGTTTATTAGTGTGGTACAATACTGTTGTAGGTTTGAAACTTCCTTCAATCTTACAATTACACTATTCCGCCGCATATATACTTGTCAACGGAAAGTGTAGAATTATTTATAAGAGGGTGCTATGGGTAGAAAAAGTAATGTAAATCAAGTAGATAGACAAATTGCTGTCGAATTAAGGGCAAAAGGTATGACGTACAAAGAAATCGTATCTGAGATGGAAAACAGAGTCACAATTGATTGGTGTAAGCTTAATCTTAAAGGTGTTGTGAACGCTACACCAGAGGCTACAGTAAAAGAAACAGTGTTAAGTATGGCACTACGACCACAAGGAGTCACCTACTATGAGTGTTGTAATGTGTTTGTTGAGCAAGGGCTTTGCTATGAAACAATAAACGAAGAAGAAGATGGTGAGAGAACAATGTACGATACATACCAAAAGATAAAGCGTTCAGTTAAAGACAAGAACAGTGAAGCAGTGTTTAGACCTGTATGGCTTGACCCAAACAACGCGAAAGAGTGTTTACAAGAGATGCTACAAAATGCGGATAATCTTTATAATAGGTTTCAAGGTTATGTTGATGATTATATGATTGCAATGTTTCCAGATGACTATAATAACAAAGAGATTAGAAAAAGTGTTGAGTATGAGCTATCTGCATTGGGGATACCTTTCAAGATAAAAGAAAGTGTTATTGATAGGTGTGACAGAAACAGTGTTGTTGTGTTGAAGTTACAAGAAAGAAACTAAATAAGGAGAATTTTATGGGTAAAGATAACGATAAGTGCTACTATGTTTATGCTGCCAAGTACAGGGGTATAATAGTTTATATTGGCAATGGAAAAGAGAACAGATTGCACCATTGCAAAACTGGCTCTAGCCATAATTCCTTACTTAATGAGTTGTGCTTTAGGTATAAGGTACTAGGTGATGAAGAAGTAATAACTGATACGCTTGAAAGTGGGCTAACTAAAGAAAAAGCCGAAGAAAGAGAGGCTATTTATATAAGGAGGTATCACCCAATCGGAAATTCTCAGTTAAAAACAAATGCTAAAAGGTTTCCTGTCGCGTTTGAGGTGGAACTTAGAAGTGTTGCATCTGAGTTAGGGTTGTCGTATATGTTAGATAAGGTTTCGTTTCTTGCAGACCCTTATTTACTTTTGACAAGGCTCGGTGTAACCATAGAAACTAGCCGTTATAACGAACACATAGATTATAACTCGTCCGTATGTGACATTAGCAGTATAGATGGGAAAGATAGGTTAACTATTAAAGATGTTGTTTTTGATGGGTTACTACGCTTAGAACCAACATTCGCAAGGTTTAGGGATACGAATGTGGTAATAAGGAATACAATGCCAAAGCAGTACCAATCTGAGGGTATAAAACCTTATTACTATGAAAAATGTTTAGACTATGCAAAAATAGAGGAAATTTTTTATTCTTTAGGTCTTAGACCTGTAGCTAATAAGCATACTAATAATGGACGAGACGGTATCCCTACTACAAGATATTTAGTGCATGAAGATGAAGGAGCTTATTCCTTGTACGAGGCCACTGTAAAAAGTGTTGTAATGGTAGAGAGGTTTGAGGACTATCATTTTGCATTTAACAGTATGCTCCGAACAAAACAAAATGTTACTAAAAAGGCCGTAGAGGTGTGGAACGATTCATCTGGTTGCAAACCGAGGAAACCTTTCTTTGTATAATAATTCAGAAGATTAGTTGACACCTTAAACAAGGATGTTTAAAATCACTACACACAAACAAATGTTCTTAGGAGAACAACAATGTACACAGTAATGAAAGCTACAGAGATGTTAGCTAACCTATTAAAACTGAAAG
>ERZ650310.430-NODE-430-length-12566-cov-4.506035_pt1 | contig 12566 bp, 25 predicted proteins | sample MGYA00376246_ERZ650310 | MGnify/ENA primary metagenome ERZ650310 (study PRJEB26733, sample SAMN07839286) | wastewater metagenome | biome: small river; feature: stream; material: water | place: USA: North Carolina | collected 2016-03-01 ...
CTCTTCCGATCTCTTTGATTCAATAGCAAGCAATGCCGCGAAGAAGCTAACGTTCGCTAATCTCTGGGCATGGATCAAATCGAAACTTGATACCAATCTCACGATTGCTGGAACAAAGAGTTTCAGTGGTCAGACTGAACTTACCGGACAAGCTGCGACGAATGGAACGAGTGCAATGACTCGTGATCTTGCTGATCTTCGTTATTTAGTTATTCCAAACCAAATTCAGTTCTCTACATCATCTGGTTGGAGTGCTGCTTCTACTGGTGCTGGTGGTATTCAATCCCAAACTGCGGCCACTATTTCTGTCCGTGGGGCTACTACTATTGCTGTAGGTGAGTGTACAGCATATCCTAATACGAGTGCTGAAACATCGTGGAGTATTGGTGCTTTTGGAGGTGTTGGTTATGGAGGTATTGATTTTGGTAAAAAGATTATTTTTGGGGCTAACGTCCATACACAGTTTAATTTTGATGGTTCAAAACAAAACTGGGCTATCGTACTTTCTTCAGCTTCTCCTACTGCGGGAGTTACTGCTATGACCCCCTCATCTGGGGCGCATTATGTTGCCATTGTTTGTTCTAGTGGTAACGTAACACTGCAAGTGTGTAACAATACTACAAAGCTAACTTCGGCGATATTAGATACTCTAGCATCAACGAACCCAGCAATAAATTCTAAATCATATTTTGTAATAATTCAATCTGGCACTGCCTATCTATACGGTAATGGAGTTTTGTTAGGTAGTCGAACTGGGTGCTCTACAACTCAAGTAGCTGCTGCTCAAAAATTCTTCTTTGCAGTTAGTTCATCTGCTGTTGCAAATACAATTAACGCAACTACGAATTTATCAAATCCTCAAGTAATCTGGTCTTAATCCTATGTCCTCTATCCTGAAACCTTTATCCGAAGCCGAAGCCGATCTCGCCGCCAAAGACGCGCTGATCTTGCAAGTCGCCGAAGCGACGAACCATCTCGCTGTAACGTTAAAGCAGACGAACGATCAGTTCTGGTCATTACCAACTGACCGTTTACTCGCTGTCTTGAACGCAGATGTTGCTTCAACGCTCGCTACTTTTGCGGCCAACTCTGCAATCGGGCAGGCAGTTAATGCGAGTCTCGATGAACTTGCTTTGCCACAATACCAGACTCGCGCTCCGCTGACGACTGGTCGCAACGACATTCAACTTGACGGTAATAGCTTTGTTCTTGTGCCAGTTAAACCGGAACCAGTAGCGGAGGTCGTGAATGAATCCGCTTGACCACTTGAATCTAGCAGGTAAAGGTGTTGTTGGTGTTACAGCACCAATCGCAAGTATTGTTGCCACTATTCCCGGTGACATCAATCCTTATCTCCAAACTGTAGCACTACTTGCTGGTATCACAGTTTCAGTTCTCTCAGCGTTATCAATAATCAGAAAGAATCTAAAATGAAGACATTATTCAAATATCTACAACAGGAATCAACATGGCGCGGAATCATTCAGATCTCGACGGCTGTTGGAATCGCTCTTAATCCAGCCCAAGCGGCTGCTCTCATCGCTGGTGGTACTGCTATTGTCGGTGTCATCAATGCCTTCAAAAAGAATTGAAGTCAGCAGTAATAGTCTTAGATCATAATGGGTATTCTCTCAGGGCATTAGCTTTGCAGGATGCCCATGATAATGTCTTTATTACTACGCCAGAGACGCATCCTCATGCGTATGCTGAGTCGATCCCAGTCCCACATGATTGGATTCCTGCGAACGACAAGATCTCGCTGAATAGGCGTTGCTGGTTCAAGGCTGATGCAATGGCATTCGCTGCTGTCAAGCATCTCAATATCGACGCTGATTTCTACTGGTTCATTGAGAGCGATGTTGCTGCCGAGCAGGTTGTTTGGAAGCGACTCTTTGAAAAGCACAAATATAACCAGACAGACCACCTGACGATCTTCTCGTCTACTATCGAGACTGCTCCTGACTTTGAAGGATGGAGCCATTCTGGAACACCTGATGGTGTTGATTTATTTTCATTGTTGTCTATTTTTCGTCTAAGCAAAAGAGCATTGAATGCTTGCATTGATTCTGCTGAAGAACTTCGTGAGTGTTTTGGTGAACTTGCTATCCCATACGTTATGAAAATGAATGGGTTCTCCCATGAGCTTATCGACCCTGATGGATTACTAATGGACGAGCATACGATGTGTGCCTACCCATCAAAGGTTAGGAAGCATCTTAATAAGATCAACCATCCGATAAAATCGAACACGTATGGTGTTCCACGCTAAAATCAATGTCCTATAAGAAATTTCTAATCTGTGGTGATTCTCATGGGAATCTTGTCTGTGAGAAGGCTAAGAAGAAGTTTCTAGCGTTCAAGGTTGATTTCAAACCTAATTATTCTATACATTTAGGAGATCTCTGGGATTTCTCGCCTCTTAGGCGCGGAGCAAGTCAGGAGGAGAAGGCAGACGGTATAGCGGATGATTACACTGCTGGAATCGAGATGCTTGATGAATATCGACCAGATTATCTTACACTTGGCAACCATGATGATCGTATCTGGATGAACTCGACACATTGTGCTGATGGTATTCTACGCGAGCGTTGTTACCAACTTGCTCAGGCATCCGAGGGAGAATTTAAGAAGCGTAAGATCAAGTGGGTTCCATACCATGTCTCACGGTTCTTGCAGCTTCCAGAAGGTGGTCCAAAACTGATCCACGGCTTCCGCGCTACGATGTACCCGGCTAAAGCTCACTTTGAGAACTGGGGACCAAGCATCTGTGGTCATGTCCACAAGCCTGATTCATATGTTGCTCGTCATATCGACGGACAAGCATCTCATTCAGTTGGATGTCTAGCCGATATTAGCAAGATGTCTTATGCTGACCGTCATCCTGCTAAACTTGCTTGGAGACAAGGATGGATGTACGGGTTCATTTCACAGAAGACTGGGCAATGGAATGCTTATCATGTCATCAATGAGGGTGGGATTTGGATCTCACCGATGGGGATCTTGTAAAACTGCACAGACGTATGAAAAAACTGAACAACAATGTTTCTGCTGCTATCAGTAGTCTTGAATGGGCGATTGCTCGCAATGATTATTCTCCTCGCCAAAAAGATGAGTTTACTTCTACTGATTTTGCTGATAAGGCAAATATCTCATTGAGAACTTCTCAGATCACTCTAAAGAAGATGGTCAAGAATAATCTTCTCGTTAGTAGGAGGATTCCTGTTGATGGTAAATCAACTAACCTTTACAGAAAATGCTTACTTCAAAAATAGTTAAAGTTGCTGAGTCTCAAGTAGGAGTAAAAGAAACTCGCCCAAATGGTGGTAAGATGATTGCTGAGTATCAATCAGCAACATGGCTTCCAGTTGGTCCTTGGCCGTGGTGCGCTGCATTTGTCTGCTGGTGCATCAAGACCGCGATGTCAGACGAAAAATACACATTTACTCGACCAGCTACTGCTGGTGCATGGGATTTTGAGAAATGGTGTAAGTCTATTGACCGTTCAGCTATTCTCCATAAGCCTCATGGTGGCATCATCAAGAAAGGTGATATTGTGATCTTTACGTTCTCCCATATCGGTATTGCTGTTGCTGATGTCGATATGCAAGGAGTCGTTCAGACTATCGAAGGCAATACGAATAGCGATGGGGCAAGAGAAGGTGATGGTGTTTATCGGAAGCGAAGGAACAGCTCACAGATCCGTTCTGTGATTCGCTTCACTGTCTAGCCATTGTCTGAAGTGCTTTCAATGCACCCATCAATCCAGTCTGGATATTAGTCTTCTCACGCAATGCCTCAGCAACTGCATCGTCGATTGTATTAGGAGAAACCAGTCGATAAATCAATGTCTCTGCTGATTGACCAGTTCTGATGAGCCGGGCGTTTGTCTGGAGGTACGTCTCGTTCGAGTACGTCAGCGTGTACCAGATTGCGATACGACCTGATTTTTGCAATCCATCAATGCCATGAGATAATGACCTTGGATCTGCAACCCATGTCTTGATCTCTCCTCGCTGCCAAGCATCGAGTCGCTTCTCATCAAACATCTCAGATCCATCAATAGCTTCTAAAATACGTGCTGATTCATGCTTGAATGCAGTCAGGACTAGGATTGGCTCATCTTTGTGCTTGAGTCGTAGCTTTTTTAGTGCCTCGATCTTAGCGTCATGGATTTTGATAATCTCCTTTTCCTCTCCGTAGACTGCACCGCCAGTGATCTGGAGCAGCTTACTGCATAGAGTAGCAGCATTCAGTGCTACTATTTCTTTGTCCTTAATCTCGATTAGTAACTCTTTTTCCAGCTCCTTATAAACTTTCCTTGCAGATGGTGGCAATGTAACGATTTCATCAATTACTGATGATGCTGGAAGATCGCTGTCATCTCCTACGATCACCAAGCAAAGGTCGCTGAGTAGTTTATCAATCTGCTCCTTTGCTCCTTGGCGAAGTTTGAATGAATAACCCATGAAGTCAGCTTGGTAAAAGAACTCATTCTTGTATGCTGAGAATGACTTTCCTAGCCTTTGCCCATCGTCGAGTAGCTTGATTTGTCCATATAGATCTAGGTAGTCGTTAGGAACTGGTGTGCCAGTCAGTCCGATTCTATGATCGAACTTCTTGAGATGCCGTCGTAGCACCTTGAATCTTTTACTTGTTGGATTCTTAGCTAGTGACAACTCGTCAATGACAATCGTGTTTACTGGCAGAGTTTTGCGCTTGAACAAGAACTCCTCTTTGTTGAGTAGCATCTCAGAGTTGATGATATAGACATCAGCAGATCCATCTTCCCACGCCTTCATTCCTTCCTTGGTGCGTAGCTGGGCAATCTTCATCCAGCTTGAATGTTGCCATCTGGCAATCTGCATTGGCCACGTAATCGAGCAGACACGCAGAGGCGCGACAATGAGCGCACCTCTGCTAATCCCTGCTGACATCAAACCATCCAGCACCTTGAGCGTACAGACGGTCTTTCCTTTTCCCGGAGAGACAAATAGTGCCGATGACTTCCGTTGCAGACACCAATCGACCATCGCTGGTTGATAATGGAATGGTTTGAATTCTTCGCTCATAGGAAGTTGTTAGATAGCATTCTTTTTGCAATTTCTAGGTTATCAGTGTATTCGGCGAAAAACCCATCAGCTCTACGATCTTCTAGGAATCGTTCTTGTAGTTTCGTAGGTACTTTCCCTTTAGCTTTGAACTCAATAAAGATAGTTTTACCATTCTTCATAAACAGGCGATCTGCTTTTCCACGATCACTTGGTCCTGATAGTTTCAATACTGCAATGCCATTCTCTTTTGCGAATGCACAAGCTGCTCGTTCGATTTGTGATTCAGTCATTTGCTCTTAACCAGATGATTGTGAATGCTGTAATTATTGATACAAACATCACTGTGCAACATATTGCTCCGATTATATCGTTTTGATTTTCCATGTTACTGGCAAGATTCGCAGGTTTCGTCTCCTAAATTGCAGGCTTTTGTTCCATCGAGTTCTTCCCAGTCCCAGACATCATCATCAATTACTGGAGTATCTTTGATAAACATTCCATTAACCATCTTCCCTGTGCGCTTTGAGATCACATCATAAGCTAGTTGAGCGCATTCCTCAATGGTTGTTCCTGCACGTTCAGCTAGCAATACTAACACAACGAAGCAATCACCAATACCATCACGAAGTGCATCGTCGTCTTTTGCGATATATGCTTCAAATACTTCAAAGTATTCTTCTTTTAGCTTGTCAATTTGACCTGCTGTAGTTCCTTTTCCATTCTCTCCAGTAATTCCCTTATCTAGTCCCCACTGGCGGATATTTTCAATTAGTTTGTTCATTTTGTTTATTGGTTAGTTGAATTAGTAGATCAATCTCATGCTTTGCCTTTTCAAGGTCTTGGATTCCATTCTTATTCTTCCATCGGCAGATGCGCTTTATGATACATCCTTCGAGGAATGACAAGTTATTTTTCTCAATAAACTCGACTGGTTGAATTGGAAGATTCTTGTAATGAGAACCTCCTATTTGGTTATTTAGTGCGTCCATAAATTTAGTTTCCGTACTCAGCGAGTCCGTGTTCTTGTAGCAGGGTTAAGCGTTCAGCATTCTGTTTGCGAAGAATAGCAAGTTCTTTGTTAAGTTCGTTCACTAGAGTAGCTGCTTGTAAGTATTCCTCTCTGCGAACGCTTGCTAAAGATACCCAGCGATTCCGATCATCGACGAGTTCGCTATGGCCGGACTGCCAGATGTGGCATGAGCTGACAGCTTCGGCTAACTGATTCCGCATTTCGTCTAACTGATTTTCCTGTAGCTTATAAAGATCCCGTCTAAAGGCTAGATCGAATAGAGCTTCATCTCGTTCATGTTCAAAATCTCCTGCGCGATCTGCAAACACAACATAATGGCCGTGGTAGTCAGACCAGAATTTAGCTTCATCCGTTTCCGGTGTCCGGTATCCTGTACAGGATTCAGTGTTTTTGTTTGGAGTATCAGTCATTGTGTTTACTGTTTGAGGATAGAGGTGATTACTGCTGCCGTAGTGCAAATCATTACGACGCAGAATACGGTTGCTGCTAGTGTATTTGGGTCAGTCATTCAGGTTTCAGGGTTCGGGTTAATGCTTGCGAGTACACAGTTCTATTACCTGCATCTCGATTGACGCAGAGTCCTCCCTGTAATTCCCATCCGTATTCTAGTAAAATAGTGACGTTCGCTTCCAGCGTTCTTGCGTCTGGTGCTTCGATGATTTGGTATGTCATTCCGGTTTCAGGGTTCGGGCTTCGAGCACCTCCTGCACGGTGATGCGTTCCCAACTGTTATTCTCATTCATCCAACTATGCGGAATCTGACGTTGGATACCTTCTCCATTTTTATGTATCCATACATCAAACGTGCGCGGCTCTGGTTTCACGCGGTAGTATTTTGCTGAGTATTGTAGCTCTACTGACTCCGTATCTTTCCACCCGTCTTCTTCATAGTTGAACTGAATTGTTTTTCCATCAGCTAAAGCCTGCACTAGCGGCAGGTATTCGTGTGCGTTTTGTGCGTTCATCGGTTGTTAAGTTTGTGATATTGTTTCTTAGCTTCAGTAAGCATCTTATAGATTGTATCCAATCCATCTAACGGTGCATATGGATGTAATTTATTCAGAAGATGGATTGCTAAGTTAGCAATAGCGTATTCTTCTTCACTTCCAATTTTACCGCGATAATATGGCTCAGAGCAAACAACCATTGAGAACTCGCCGGGTCCGACGATAAAGAGATGCACGGTTCCTACGTGTAGCGACCAGCGTTCGATCTCTGGAATATAGACTGGATCGAGCTTCTCGATCTTGGGCTTTTGGTTACGTAGTCTAGTGCAGCGTGAGCATCTGCTCATCCTTACTCCCTTGTCGCTGATGTCAAAGTCGCGTACCGACTTCCAAGTTGAGCAGGTGTGGCAGAAGTCTTTCTCAGTGATGCTCAGACGCGCCTTCTTCTCCTTCTTGCGGCACTCGATGCACTGAGTGCGGTGGCAGGCGTAGAATGCCGTTACAGGCTTATCCTCCTTGCAGTTCCGACACCACTGAGTGGTAATCTTACCTAAATCTCTTAATGCGTTTGTTTCGTTTGTTTTCATTCGGTTGTTTCGTTTATTTGTTCGACCAATTCTTCGATCCATTCTTTGTTTCGATCTGTTTCTACCGATTTACAGTAAAAACAGCGGTAAGACCCATCATCTTGCTGATCCATGAATGATCCACAACACTCTGGCGGCACATCAAACTGATTGTTTTTCATGGAAGCTCGTTATAGATCGTCTCATCGTGGGAGTCGAAGTCTGGATCGTCATCCTCATCGTCGTAGACTGGTTCTGGCTCTTTGTAACAAGCTGGGCAACTTGTATCTTCTCTTGGCCAATCTCGTCTTCCGCAGACCGTGCATGGCCAATTCATAGCTTTCCTCCAATCCACTTTGCTAATGCTCCAAATGGATTCATCACAACATCCATTATCGCCTTGCGCTTCTTTTCTTTTGCAGTTCGCTCACCAATCATCTTGGTGATCTGCATCGTTAATTTTGGATCTCTTCCGATTATCTCTAATTTCATTGTTCTTGTTTTTCTGATTCGACGATCAAGTCAAATGTTTCCTCTGAGAATGTGACCATCTGTTCATCATCAATCTCAGTTGGGTGGTCAATCTCGATCACGTTCACTGACATATTAGAATTTCTAGCGATCAACTCCGATTCCCGGATAGCAGCTCTAAAGTCGCTGCTTGTCCAAGGAACGAAGTGTTTGTTCTCAGTCATCCGAGCGTGCATAGTCCAGATCCTTGATCCGATTGGTCGGACAAAGATGATGTACCATCTAGCTGGGATCTCGTAGGTCATTTGGTTGATACGACTGTTTTCTTGAATGCTTTGAGGCCAATCCCCGCAGCAACAGCGATAGGATCATCACTTAAACCGGATGTTTCAAGACTTTTTATCCATGCGAGGATATTTCCTCTTTTTGGCGTAATATCAACGAGTTCTGGTGCGCTCAACATGAGCTTATTGAGTGATTCCACCTCAAAATCCCAGACAAAGCGAACTCCCTGAGCGATTTTCGTTGCTGCAAGCTCATCAGATGCTTGGATCTTATCCGATAATGCTTGGCGGTGATCCAGTACTGCTGCGATTCCACCAGTCTCTGCTGCTTCACGGGCTTTCTGAGCGACTTCAAAGGCAATTCGCTCCTGTTCTGCCTTTTCCTCCTGCAATGCTCGCTGTGCCTCTGCATGGAAGCCAATAAGCCCTTTGATCCGGTGTTCTTCGTTCTCAATCTCATCCAAGAAGTCTTTAGCCATCTTGTCGATCATCTTACCGATAATAATGACTGGCTCTTTAATCTCCTTGCGTGATTTGTCGATCAAGATACGCATCTGAGCGAGCTTCCTCATCTGATAGGCGGCATCCGCGCTCTCATCGTTACTGCTAACGCTAAGAACGACAGATGCCTCAGACAAGACACGCTTTTTCTGCTCGTATGCTTCTGGAGAGATCTTTAGATCATAACCAGACCCACTTAAGATCATTGCTGTTGTCTCGTTGCTCATAATACTTCTCGATTAAGCTTCAAACAATTCTTTGTGGTGACTGACAATCCAAGGTTGGCGACGACCTTTCTGGATTGCTAGAAACACTTGTACTCCACTTGCAAAATGGATTGCCTGCATTGTACCAGCGTGACGATCAATGTAGATTTGGAATAGGTTTGTCTTCCTAATTGCCTTGACCATTGATTCGACCACTTTTGTTCTTGCTAGGAATGAATACATTTGTTTTTTAGTTAGTGTTACAGTTTGCATATTATTTGGTGTTTTCTTTTCGTGTTTTCCTAAACGCTAGGAGATCTATTTGACCTGTGCATACGCAACAGGATTTTAGTAATACTCGGCAGTAGTTATAGTAGCATTGTTCGCAGCAATCGGCTGGACATCTACTTCTTTTCTTTTGGGTCGCTTGTTGGATCTTTTGAGTGATCGTCAGAACGGGTCGTTGTTCTTTCGCACTGTCATTGGATGCTCCCAGAATGGCAGTTGGTGAAGTAAGATTGGTTGATCCTTCTTGTCCTTCATTCGGATCGCTATCCATGCCATTTCTAGGTTCTGAGGATCGTTCACAATGCACATCTCGCTGGCGAAGCAGTTCAATGCGTTGTGCCAAGCCTCCGCTTCCGGTGATGCGTTCAGTGGTCGCTGATCGACTCCTTGGCCGTATGGCTGGCTCAGGCTCCGTTCTTCCTTTGGTTCCTCGGTCTTCCGTAGTTCCGGTGCTGGAGCCGAGGTCAGCACTAGAGACTTTGCCAGCGGATTGCTGGGTTTCTGCATTGCAGCGATTTTTTCAGCTATTGTCATTGTCGTTTTAGGTGAGAAAGTTTGCTCCTTTGCAAGACCCACAGGAGCGGTGGAATGTCATTAAAACCTCTTACATGGCTACGCTTTCATACCCAAGAAAATTTGCTGGTTACGGTGTCCAGCATGAGCTTACTACGTACTCATCGCTCACTGTTATGTTAGACTAATATCAACTTTAACAGCCTTTTTCACGTTCTTGATGGTGCAGGATTCGATACCTGCATTGCCGAGCATGATGACCCGGGTTCTATCTTGAACTAACCATCAGAGATTATTCATGCGTATCCCCAGTCGTTTGCTGCTACATCATCAAACGTAGCAAACCAAGGATTAACTGTCTTATGTCCACAATTACTTATAATTGTCTTCATAAACATAGGGCAGTGGTCTTGTCCAGACTTTAACCATATGAATTCATTATATCCCCATGATTCTCTGGCAATTTTGTAGGAATCTTCCATCTCCTCTACTGCCCAAGCAAAGTTCTTATCTGGACTTTTGGTGATGGTCATATTAGAATCCTAAGTTTTGGGTTGCTGGATCAAGAATCACTGCGAGTTCTTTCAGTGCTTTGACTAAAGGAGCATCATCTACCGAATTAGCATTTGCTGTTGGCAACCAATGGTCGATCAGAGCATTTACTCCATCTTCTGGTACGCTACCAAGCTCCATACCCTTGAATTTTCCGACATGAACAATCGTTTGTTGCCATCCGACTGTCTTTACCGGAGCCTTCTGGGCTGGTGCTGACTGTTTGTTTCCATCATACGGCTCACGATCTTTGACGCGCTTATAAGCACCGCTTGGAGTGATCGTATTACCACTCTTGTCTGGAGCAATGAATGAGATCACTGCATAGGTTGTCCCATTTGAGATCAACTCATGCTGGACGATCATATTCACTCCGAATCCGATTAGACTCTCCATATCGAATCCTTTGGATTCAAGAGCAGTAAGCTCTCGACCCATGATCTTCTTTAACTCCTTGCGAAGATTCGACTTCTCATTGAGTGAAGGAGTAAATGGACGACTCCAAACACAGAAGCGACGATCTTCATCGTTTTCTACTTCACTCTCGATCACGATACGAAAAACCTCACGTTCTCCGTATTGCGATTGTACTGTTTTCAGTGGTGTAATATCCACGATCACACCTTTAACCATTCCATCTGTTTCTGGATGTGGAATGAACTCACCTTGCGACTTTTCTTTGATAATCATACTATTTATTCTATTTATTTGTTGGTTACTATTCTATTTATGGGGAGATTATTCTTCGCGTCCAGCACTCATATCCCACGAGAGATACCAGCACTTTTCGCATTCTGAATTGCCAATCTTTTCTTCGCATGAGTTGCAAGTTTCTATTCCAACTTGTCCGAAGATCTTATCGTAATTGTCACGGTATTTGTTGCCGTCAACTTTCCTTGGTGTATCACCTTTTCCTGCACTCATGCGTCGTGTTGGTTAAGCATAAATTCGCTGATGATTACTCCATTGCCAAATGCTGGAGCATACTTGTCATCGTGATGGCGCATCATTGAAAGAGCATCGAAGTCAACAGAAGTTGGTCTGATTCGGAAATACTTACCAGTGATCTTCTTTGCATCGTAGGTGTATCCAGTGTGGTAGTTTTCAGTGCGAATAATTACTGTAGGATCATCTTCTCTTGTCCGAAGTGCAAATAGTTTCTTTTTTCTCATTTCACTGCCTTTCGTTCTAGGAATGCTGCGATCACAGTTTGGTTTCTGAGAGGCGGAGTACGAAGACCAGCTTCGAACTTCACGATTGCGCTTCGAGAGTATCCAAGAGCTTCTGCCAGTTGTTTTTGTGTCATCCTCGCTTGTGCCCTACCTTGTCGGATAAAGTCAGCGAACGTCGGTGTTTGTTGTTCGGTCACAGGGCAAATATGGACACTTTTTCCGTACCGTCCAGAAAAAAGTGAGAAAAAGTGAAAATAATTTTAATCGGCACTATTTCCGCTTTTTTCCTTTACAATCTCAGGGATTTGGAGAATCTCACCAAGTCCTTTGGACAACAGGATTTGAGACTCCTGAATCGAATACGATTACTTTGCCTCGCTACTTGCCGCTGGAAATATCCGGTGGAGTCTCACAAGTAGCGGGGCTTTTTTACCCCAATAAAATGAACCACGAAATCGACTACTACTCTTCAGCCCAAGCATGGTCAGCCAATGCTACGGTGAATCTAGTAGATCTTATTGCTGCTATCCGCTCTGATGAGTTTGCTCCTAGAGTGCTATCAATCCGCCAGCATATCGCTGATGGTCACAAACTGGAGGCTGAGAACCTCAAACGTGCATTGCCATGCGTCTCTCTGAGCGGATGCGTCAATGGTAAGCGCAAGAAGGCATCGGAGGAAGGACGCTTCGCTCACTCAGGACTTCTTCAGATTGACCTAGATGCCAAGGACAATGTTGGATGGTCCATCGCTGAGATGCGTCGGGTGTTGATCGACGATCCACACATCATTGCAGTCTTCACCTCTCCATCTGGTGCTGGTGTCAAGGGTGTCGCCCGCATCCAACCTAACCCAACACTTCATAAGGAGTCGTTCTGGGCGGCAGAACAATATTTCGCTGAAAAGGGATTGGTAATCGACCAAAGCTGCAAAGATCCGATCCGCCTTTGCTTCGTCTCCTACGATCCAGATGCATTCCTGCGTGAT
>ERZ650310.431-NODE-431-length-12550-cov-6.550940_pt1 | contig 12550 bp, 9 predicted proteins | sample MGYA00376246_ERZ650310 | MGnify/ENA primary metagenome ERZ650310 (study PRJEB26733, sample SAMN07839286) | wastewater metagenome | biome: small river; feature: stream; material: water | place: USA: North Carolina | collected 2016-03-01 ...
ATCTTCAAATACATTGAACTAGCAACCGTAAATTATTTAGATGAAGGCTTCACAGGGCTTATAGTAAGGCGTGATTTAATTTCTTCCAATAATTTTATCATCCAGCATACAGGATTTGAATCTCAAACTCAGGATTTAGATATAGGTACGCTGGCTTCTTTTCAAGCCGTTTACACGAAGGCAAAAAATATTGATTTGATTAGCTCTTCTAGCAATGATAGAGATAGACTCGTATAAATTACCAGTTTTTGCTTTTAAAGCTTTTAAACTTTTAGTTTCAACTACTTTTTTTGGCGTCTTCTTTTTCTGCAATTTTTCTTTTGCTTCTTCAATAGCTTGCTGTATTGCTTCACCAAAGCATTTTTCGGCTCAGTCAAGATTTGCATTAAGGCATCTTCTGTCAGCTCAGCCAAAGTGGCAATTACCGGCATGCGACCGATCAGTTCAGGGATGATACCGAACTTGATTAAATCTTCTGGCTCTACCTCTATCAAGAGATCGCTTACGCCGCGGTCATCTTTACCTGGAACGGTTGCATTAAAGCCAATGCCAGTTTTAGCGGTGCGCTGTTGAATGACCTTTTCAAGTCCATCAAATGCGCCGCCGCAGATAAACAAAATATTTGTTGTATCTACCTGCAAGAAATCTTGATTGGGATGCTTGCGGCCACCTTGTGGTGGTACAGAAGCCATCGTTCCCTCAACAAGCTTTAGCAACGCCTGTTGAACACCTTCACCCGATACGTCCCGAGTGATGGATGGGTTATCGGATTTACGAGATATCTTATCGATCTCATCAATGTAAACAATGCCGCGTTGCGCTTTTTCTACGTTGTAATCGCACGCCTGCAAAAGCTTTTGAATAATATTTTCAACGTCTTCACCGACATAACCCGCTTCAGTTAAGGTTGTTGCGTCAGCCATTACAAATGGGACGTCCAACATACGAGCTAAAGTCTGAGCCAAAAGAGTCTTACCTGAACCAGTAGGACCGATTAATAGGATGTTGCTCTTTGCGAGCTCTACGCCGTCCACCATTGCTTTAGCTGGAACCTTAGACTCTTTCTTATCTGAGCCCTCTACCGGCTTGCCATCTTTATCTAGCTTCTCTTTTTTTGGCTTGGGCAAATACTGCAAGCGTTTGTAGTGGTTGTAAACCGCTACAGCCAAAGTCTTTTTAGCGTGATCTTGACCGATTACATACTGATCCAAATTCTCGCGAATCTGGTGCGGTGTTGGTAAAGAGTCATCGCCCTCTTCCTTTGGAAGCTTGGCAATCTCTTCTTGAATAATGTCGGTGCAAAGATCTATGCACTCATCACAGATAAATACAGATGGACCAGCAATGAGTTTTTTTACTTCGTGCTGGCTCTTGCCACAAAAAGAACAATACAGAACTTTATCTGGTGAATTAGTTGTGTTTGTATCGCTCAAAATGGGCTCTGTAAATAATGAATAAGAAAATTAAGGACGCTTCTCGATAACCTTGTCGATCAAGCCATACTCACGGGCCTGCTCAGCTGACATAAAGTTATCGCGATCAGTATCTTTTGCAATTGTTTCAATAGATTGACCAGTGCGGTCAGACAAGATTTTGTTGAGGCGTTCGCGCAAGTACAAAATTTCACGAGCTTGAATTTCAATATCAGATGCTTGGCCACGCGCACCACCCAAAGGCTGATGAATCATCACACGTGAATTCGGGAGCGCATAACGCTTTCCTTTTTCGCCAGCACATAACAAAAATGCACCCATACTTGCAGCCATACCCATGCACAAAGTACTCACATGTGGCTTGATAAATTGCATGGTGTCGTAAATGGCCAAACCTGCAGAAACAGATCCGCCAGGAGAATTGATGTACAGAGAAATTTCTTTATCTGGGTTCTCACTCTCAAGGAATAGCAACTGAGCAATCACCAAGTTTGCAGTTTGGTCATTTACTTCGCCAACCAAAAAGACAACACGCTCACGCAATAATCTGGAGTAGATATCGTAAGCGCGCTCACCTCTACCAGAGGTTTCAATCACCATTGGAACCAAGCCCAAACCTTTTGGTTCTAGATTTTCAGACTGAGAATGATTGTGGATCATTTTGAAACCTCTTATAGGTAAGTGGATTACTTAGTTTAGCTTGCTGAGCTCTTCAAAGGTCACAGCCTTATCGCTTACTTTAGCTTGAGATGTGAAATATTTGATAACGTTATCTTCAAGGACTAGGTTCTCGATATCCTTCAAACGGCTTGGATTACTGTAGAACCAACGAACCACTTCCTTTGGATCTTCATAAGTAGCTGCTTGCTCATCAATTTCAGCCTTAATTTGGTCAGCGGTAGCTGCCAAGTTCTGCTTTTTAACTAACTCGCTCAAGATCAAGCCAAGACGTACGCGTTTAGTTGCTTGCTCAGCAAAAATCTCTGCAGGAATTGGTGCATCTTTAGCATTAGGAACGCCACGTTGCATCAGGTCTTGACGCGCACCTTCAACCAAACGCTCTTGCTCTGAAGCAACCAATGACTTAGGAACATCTAATTCGCACAAGCTATTGAGCTTATCCATTACTTCATTTTTCAACAAAGAAGTAATGCGACGCTTTACTTCGCGATCTAAATTCTCTTTTACTTCAGCGCGCATCTTTGCAACGCCGCCTTCAGTAACACCCAATGACAATGCGAATGCATCATCAACTGCTGGTAGATGTGGCCAGTTAACTGATTTCACAGTAATCGTGAACTCAGCGGTTTTGCCTGCAACATCTTTACCGTGGTAATCAGCTGGGAAGCTCAATGGGAATGATTTGCTTTCGCCTGCCTTAAGACCCAAAGTTGCAGCCTCAAACTCAGGAAGCATGCGACCTTCGCCCAATACATATTCGAAGTTTTCAGCTTTACCACCAGCGAATTCAACGCCATCGATTTTGCCAACAAAATCGATAACCACTTGGTCACCATTTTGAGCTGCGGTATTGGAGCCGCCATCGCCGTGGGCGCCAGCTTCACCACGTGGGTGGTAATGAACTTGCTGCTTGCGCAATACATCTAAAGCGCGATCGATTTCAGCTTCACCAATATCGGTTACATATTTAGTAACTTCAGCTTTGCTAAAGTCACCAATTTTTACTTCTGGCAAGACTTCGAAGAAAGCATCAAAGACGATCTTGTCAGCATCAATCTCACTCTTTGGCTCAAGACGTGGTTGACCTGCTAAAGCAACGCCCTCTTTTTGGGCTTGCTCATAAAACATTTCAGCAGCTTTATCGAATTGCAATTCGAAATCAACTTGCATGCCGTGCTGTTTTTCAACGAGGTTCTTTGGAACTTTGCCTGGGCGAAAGCCTGCCATCTTCATGGTCTTACCAACTTTAGCCAAACGGGCTTCACGCGCTTTTGCCAAATCGGCACGAGCGAATTCCAAAGTCATTTTGCGGTCTAGTGAACCTAAATTTTCTATCTGCACAGCCATTCTCGTCTCTTAATTGAAGATCTGGAAATGTGAAGTCCAAGCCAAGTAGCAATCTTGTGGTGCGAGGAGGGGGACTCGAACCCCCACACCATTTCTGGCGTCAGGACCTAAACCTGGTGCGTCTACCAATTTCGCCATCCTCGCGAATATCCGCAAACTGCCAAGCTTAGACTTCACTCTAAAGACCGTAATTCTACAATGCCTAGGGTTTTAGAGATGGATTTAGGCCTTATAGAGCAAAGCTACCGCATGGACGGCAATGCCCTCTCCCCTGCCCAGGTGCCCGAGAGATTCGTTGGTCTTGGCCTTAAGGTTGACATGGCTAGGGGTAACAGCCAAATCAGATGCAATATTTCGGACCATTTCAGGCAAAAAATCAGCTAATTTAGGCTTTTGGCAAATGATGGTGGCATCGACGTTGCCTATATGGAACCCTGCTGCCTGAACCTTTTGAAGTGCGGCTCGGAGCAAAATCCGGCTATCCATATCCTTAAACTGTGGATCCGTATCCGGAAATAGCTGTCCAATGTCATTTAAACCAGCAGCCCCTAGTAAGGCATCCGTGAGGGCATGCAATAGCGCATCTGCATCTGAATGACCCAATAAGCCCTTCTCATAAGGGACATGAACACCACCCAGAATGAGTTTGCGGTCGGTAACCAGGGCATGAACGTCATAACCTTGGCCAATACGAAACTGCGGAATATAGGGGACACTTTGGGTCATATTAGTTCTTTATCGAGTAGCAGAGCTTAAAAGCAATTGCATTAATTCCCAATCGGCGGGATGAGTAACTTTAAAGTTGCGAGCAGCACCCTCTATCAACAAAGGCTTAGCACCAGCCAACTCGATTGCGCTAGCTTCATCAGTAACATCGGCTTCAAGACGAATAGCGCTTTCGAGAGCATCATGCAACTGCTTTAAACCAAACATCTGAGGGGTTTGAGCCTGCCACAAATGCTCGCGTGGAATAGTTCTTTCAGAGTGCGGAATATTGCCCGCTATAACCGAATCCAGATCTGCTTGCTTCAACGTATCCGCAAGAGGCACAGCCAAGATACCGCCCTCATTGGATGCCTGAACAGAATTGATTAATTTTTCAATGAGCGCTGATGTTATGCCCGGCCTAGCTGCATCGTGAACCAATATCCAGTCATCTTCAGCAATACCCGCTTTGAGCATTGCCGCTAAAGTATTTCTGACTGTTTCTTGCCTGGTTGGGCCACCGGTTGGTAAAAATTGAATTCCTTGAGCGCCGTTGGCAATAGCTTTCAAAATGGGGTTATCAATAAAACCGGGGCTAACGCCAATCCAGATTGATTCAACTTGAGGGGTATTTAAAAAAGCCTCTATTGCATAGCAAAGCATCGGCTTTCCAGCCAACTGCTGAAATTGCTTAGGCAGCTCACCGCCAAGACGTGAACCAGTGCCAGCGGTTGGCAAAAGCGCATGACATTTCTTGTTTGAGAGATTTCCGGAAGCCATACCTGATTCTATAATGAGCCTAGATGTCTGACGTATTAAATCTAGCACCCCCCATACCCGCTCCCCGGGCTGGGCAGCGCTTTACCTTTTCAGGGCTAATTGGCTCTGCAGATGCCGCCTTAATAGCGCAAAATGCCCTTCGCTATCGCGACAAATTCTCAGTAATGGTGATTTTTTGTGCTCAAGCACAAGAGGCCCAACGCCTGCTAGAAGAAATCCCTGCTTTTGCCCCGCAACTGAAAACCAGACTTCTGCCTGATTGGGAAATTCTTCCCTATGACCATTTTTCTCCGCATCAAGACTTAGTCTCTGAAAGACTTGCCACCCTTTATGAATTGCTTAATGGCAGTTGTGACATTGTCTTGGTTCCAGTTACAACAGCTCTTCAAAGACTGGGACCTCCTGGTTTTCTATCGGGCCACACCTTTTTCTTCAGACAAGGTGACAAGCTCAATGAAGCTGCCTTAAAGCTGCAGTTGCAACAGGCTGGTTACGATCCTGTGAGCGCAGTGATGCGCCCTGGTGAATACAGTATTCGTGGGGGTTTGTTTGATTTATTTCCTATGGGATCCAATCTTCCCTATCGATTGGATTTATTTGGCGACGAGATTGAGCAAATACGTGCATTCGATCCCGATACGCAACGTAGCCTCTATCCAGTAAAAGAAATACGGTTACTTCCAGGACATGAATTCCCATTTGATGACGCTTCTCGAACCGCATTCAGAGGGCGCTGGCGGGAAGTATTTGAGGGCGATCCAAGTCGCTGTTCCATATATAAGGACGCCAACCTGGGCATACCTAGCGCGGGAATTGAGTCCTATTTACCGCTCTTTTTTGAAGAGCAATCCAATTTATTTGACTACTTCCCCAGGTCTGGTGATCCCGTTTGGCTTGTCAGCATTGGTGATGTTGAGGAAACTATTAAAGGGTTTTGGAAAGATACGCTTTCTCGTTATGAGTTTCTAAAACATGATTTAGATCGCCCCATTCTTCCGCCTAAGGAATTGTTTTTAGATGTTGATGAATTTTTTACAACATCTAAACCATACGCACGCTTAGCCTTTGAAAAGGAAGGCTCTGAACAAAATGAGTTTTTTGCGGTACCTGATATTGCGGTACATCGTCGGGATGCAGATCCCATCAACCGTTTACGCAAAATAGTTGCAGCAGAAAAAACACGCATCCTAATATGTAGCGATAGTGCGGGACGCAAAGAATCTATTCGACAGCTTTTCGAGGAAAGTAATTCGGTTGCTGGACTAGATGGCAAACCCCTCTACCCATTAAAGCCAGAGGGCTTCGATAGCATTGCCGATTTCATTAAGAGTGACTCGCTGTTTGGCCTGGTAACTGCACCACTCTTTAACGGCTTCTCTTGGCCAAGAGAAAATCTCATTGTTGTAACTGAAGCGGAGTTATTTACGACTACCGCAAGACAGCGACGCAAAGGAAAGGCTAATGAGAATGCTGATCCTGACATGCTATTTAAGGATCTATCCGAACTCAAGATCGGCGACCCGGTAGTGCATGCTGAACATGGCATTGGGCGCTATCAAGGCTTGGTACTTCTAAATCTTGCGCCCCCTAAGGAAGCGCCTATTTTCGAAGAGTTCTTACATTTGCAATATGCAGGCCAAGCTACTTTGTATGTGCCTGTTCAGCAGTTAGAAATGGTCACTCGCTATGCAGGCTCAGATCCGGATTCAGCACCTCTTCATCAATTGGGCTCAGGCCAGTGGGACAAAGCAAAACGCAAGGCAGCACAGCAAATTCGTGACACAGCAGCTGAGTTACTAGGTTTATATGCCGCAAGAGCTATTCGCAAAGGACATGCATTCGAATTCTCAGCCCATGACTATGCCGCTTTTGCGGAAAGCTTTGGTTTTGAAGAAACTCCTGATCAAGCCAATGCAATCGCTGCAGTGATTGGCGATATGACTAGCGGTACACCAATGGATCGCTTGGTTTGTGGTGATGTTGGCTTTGGAAAGACCGAAGTAGCCTTGCGCGCTAGTTTTGTTGCTGTAATGGGCGGCAAACAAGTAGCTATTTTGGCTCCGACTACCCTACTTGCTGAGCAACACGTTGCCACCTGGAAAGATCGCTTCGCTGATTGGCCCGTTCGCATTGTTGAGTTATCCCGCTTTAAAACAACAAAAGAAATTAATGCAGCCTTAGAAGCCATTGCCAAAGGTGAGGCAGACATCATCATTGGGACTCACAAGCTGCTTTCCAAAGAAACGCAGTTCGCTAATTTGGGATTAGTGATTGTTGATGAGGAGCACCGCTTTGGTGTCCGCCAAAAAGATGCTCTTAAGGCACTTCGCGCTGAAGTAGACATCTTGACGCTTACTGCCACCCCTATCCCAAGAACGCTCGGCATGGCAATGGAAGGCTTAAGAGAGTTTTCCATCATTGCTACCGCCCCGCAGAAACGCTTAGCAATTAAAACTTTCGTCCGCCGCGAAGGCGACGGCGTTATACGTGAAGCAGTACTACGTGAAATTAAACGTGGTGGCCAAGTGTATTTCTTGCATAACGAAGTTGAAACGATTCAAAATCGCAAACACGCTTTACAGGAATTGATTCCAGAGGCCCGTATTAGCGTAGCTCATGGACAAATGCATGAACGTGAACTTGAATCGGTCATGCGTGAATTTGTGACACAACGCACCAATATCTTGTTGTGCACCACCATTATTGAAACTGGTATTGATGTTCCTACAGCCAACACCATCATCATGCATCGCGCAGATAAGTTTGGCCTAGCCCAGCTTCACCAGTTACGTGGACGCGTGGGCCGCTCACATCACCAGGCCTATGCCTACCTGCTCGTCCCAGATCCCGAGGCGCTTAGCAAGCAAGCGCAATTGCGCTTGAATGCGATTCAAGCAATGGAAGAATTGGGTTCTGGGTTTTATTTGGCGATGCACGATTTAGAAATTCGTGGCGCTGGTGAAGTTTTGGGCGATAAACAGTCAGGCGAAATTCATGAGATAGGCTTTCAGCTCTATACCGAGATGCTAAATCGAGCCGTGAAATCCTTGCGTAGCGGTAAAGAGCCAGACCTCCTCTCTCCATTGCAAGCCACTACGGATGTGAATCTTGGCGTACCCGCTCTTCTTCCAGATGATTATTGCCCCGACGTCCATGAGCGACTCTCGTTGTACAAACGTTTTGCAAGTACTCATGACTTCTCTGAATTAATGGGCTTGCGTGAGGAGCTAGTTGATCGATTTGGTGATTTACCAGATCAAGCCAAGTCTTTTTATGAAACCCACCGTCTACGTCTTGAAATGACTGGTTTTGGCATCAAAAAAATTGATGCAACTCCAGCGTCTATTCAGATTCAATTTATTCCGAACCCACCGATTGATCCAATGAAGATCATCCAGCTGATTCAATCATCGAAATATATTCAACTGAATGGTCAAGACAAGCTTAAAGTTCTGCCGCAAAAAGACCGCGAGTTTGAGAAATTAGAGCAACGCCTTGATGCCATTAGACAAATCCTCAGACGCCTGAATGAATCTGCTGTTTTAAGCCCAATGAAGACGGGTCAATAATCCGATTATTATTAAGCCATGAGCAATCAAGTACTAGTAGCGATATCCAGAGATCCATTATCTGAAAAGCTGATCTTTTCACTGAAAGATCAAGCTGTACAGTATGGCGTCTCGCTGCACTCCATTGGCGGCCAAGTCTCTAATGGCGCTTACTATTCCGAGCGTTTTGAATCAAGCGCGCATATTGAAACAGCCCAACGAGAGCAACTTCGCGCCTTAGCTGCAAACTTTAATGCAGACCTTTGCTTTTTGAAACCAGATCTCTTGCCGCAAGATATTCGAGTGCTGGCAATGGATATGGATTCAACACTGATTAATATTGAATGCATTGATGAGATTGCAGATTTCACTGGCAAGAAATCAGCTGTAGCTGAAATTACCGAAGCCACCATGCGCGGGGAAATTAAAGACTTCCAAGAAAGTCTTAGGCGACGCGTGGCACTACTTGAGGGCGTTCATGCAGATGCGCTTGAATCCGTTTATCGAGAACGCTTACGCCCCAACCCTGGTGCGACAGAACTCTTAGCGGGCGCTCATGAGCGTGGAATATATACATTGTTAGTTTCTGGTGGATTTACCTTCTTTACAGAGAAGTTACGCCAGCAATTGGGTTTCAAGCAAACCCAAGCCAATACTTTAGAAATTATTGACGGCAAATTGACAGGCAAAGTACTTGGTGACATTGTCGATGGAGCAGCAAAAGCAGCTCATTTAGATGCTGCATGCGCACGACTGGGTTGCACGAAAGCAAACGCTATCACCATGGGCGATGGCGCGAATGACTTAATCATGATGAATGGCTCTGGCATTAGTGTTGCCTACCAAGCAAAACCCGTTGTCAAAGAAAAAGCCGACGCGGCTTTTGACCGAGTCGGCTTAGATGCTGCTTTACTACTGATCTCTTAAGTTTTTACCTAAGAGATCAGGGTAATTCTTTTAGAGACGCTCAAAAATAGTAGCAATACCCTGACCGCCGCCAATACACATTGTTACCAATGCATATTTGCCTTGAACACGATGCAATTCATGGATTGCCTTAGTTGCAATAGCTGCACCTGAGCAACCAATTGGGTGACCCAACGCAATCGCTCCACCATTCACGTTGGTCTTAGCTGGGTCCAAACCTAAACCTTTGGTCACAGCCAATGCTTGTGCAGCAAAAGCTTCGTTAGACTCAATCACATCGATTTGATCCAATTTGAGGCCAGCGCGCTCGAGAGCCAATTTAGTTGCAGGAATTGGGCCTTCACCCATGATGTGGTTTGGCACACCAGCAACAGCATAAGACACTAAACGTGCGATTGGCTTGTGGCCGGCTTTCTTAGCAGTCTCAGCATCAGCCAAGACGAAGAATGCAGCACCGTCGTTAATGCCTGAAGCGTTACCAGCAGTAACAGATCCGCCTTCCTTCTTAAACACAGCCTTCATCTTAGCCAGTGTATCCATAGTAGTGTCTGGCTTGACGTGTTCATCAGTATCAAACACTACATCACCCTTACGAGTTTTAATAGTGATTGGAACGATCTGAGATTTGAAGCGACCTTCTTTGATTGCATTTGCAGCACGACGATGGGATTCAACCGCAAGAGCATCTTGCTCATCACGTGTTAGCTTCCATTTTTCAACCAGATTTTCTGCGGTTACGCCCATATGACCAACACCAAATGGGTCTGTTAAAACAGCAACCATCAAGTCAAGCATCTTGGTGTCACCCATACGTGCACCACTGCGCATTGCTGGCGAACCATACATACCGCGTGACATTACCTCTACGCCACCACCAACGCCGTAATCACAATCACCCAACATAATTTGCTGTGCTGTAGTCACAATTGCTTGTAAACCAGAGCTGCACAAACGGTTCAATGCCATCGCTACGGACTCCATCGGAAGACCCGCTTGAATCGAGGCAACGCGAGCGACATAGGCATAACGGCTATCTGTCGGAATCGTGTTTCCAACAGTAACGTAATTAATTAATGCTGGATCTACACCAGAGCGTGCGACCGCCTCTTTCATCACAATGCCGCCGAGCTCTGATGGCTCTAAGCTGCTGAGGGAACCATTAAAGGTGCCAATTGCGGAACGAACTGCACTTAAGACAACGACATCACGACTCATATCAATCCCCTTTGCTAAGCCCAATGATTGGGCTGACTTTGTACTAAATAAGTAATCCAACTATCAGTTTTATTGCATTCGTCAAGTTTCGGCTATTAGGTCATGCCCTTGGGAGCTAACAACTGTTGCGCGAATGATTTCGCCGGTCCGATATCGTTTAGAAGGTTTATTTGCAGGTAAAACACGGACTAAACCATCAATTTCAGGGGCATCCCCGATGGTTCTGCCAATTCCGCCAGACTCGTCGACCCGATCAATCAGAACTTGAACGCGTTTGCCTATTTTTTTGGCAAGTCGTTTAATAGAAATATCCTCTGCTTTTGCCATAAAGCGAGCCCGACGCTCTTCTCTGATTTCATCAGGCACTGGATTGTCTAGCTGGTTTGCAAGCGCCCCATCTACAGGCGAGTAGGCAAAGCAACCAGCCCGATCTATTTGCGCTTCTTCCAAGAAATTGAGAAGGTATTCAAACTCCTCCTCAGTCTCACCTGGAAAACCAGCAATAAAGGTGCTGCGAATGACGAGGTCTGGACAGGCTTTGCGCCATGACAAGATGCGCTCTAAATTCTTTTCACCACTGGCAGGCCGCTTCATTCTCTTAAGAACATCAGGATGCGCATGCTGGAGCGGAATATCCAAATAAGGCAAGACACCATAACCGTGCTCTGAGAATTCAGCCATCAAGGGCAAAATATCATCTACATGTGGATAAGGATAAACATAATGTAAACGTACCCAAGCACCGTAAGTTTTGGCTAATGCACCCAACTCTGCAGTGAGTTCTTGGGTGCGGGTTTTAATAGGACGACCATTCCAAAAACCACTTACATATTTAACATCGACACCATAAGCCGAGGTGTCTTGGCTAATGACTAATAACTCTTTCACACCACCTTCGAATAAGGCTTTGGCTTCGGTGAGGATATCGCCTATAGGCCTTGAGACTAAATCGCCACGCAGGGATGGGATAATACAGAAGGTACAACGATGATTACAGCCTTCACTTATTTTTAAATACGCATAGTGCCTAGGTGTTAATTTAACACCTGCTTCGCCAAATGAATTGGGAATTAAATCAATTAATGGATTAACCGGTTTAGGCAAATGCTTATGCACCGCATCCATGACCTCTTGGGTGGCATGCGGACCAGTAACGGCCAATACACTTGGATGAACAGCAGATACCACATCTTGTCCGTCAGCACCTTTTTTTGCACCCAAACAACCCGTCACAATCACTCTACCGTTCACATTGAGTGCCTCTTGAATCGTATCTAAACTTTCTTTGACCGCATCGTCAATAAAGCCGCAGGTATTCACAATCACTAAATCTGCACCTTCGAAAGATTTAGACGTGGTGTAGCCTTCTGCACTCAGTTGCGTGAGGATTAACTCGGAGTCGGTGAGGGCTTTAGGACAACCTAAGCTAACAAAACCAATTTTGGGTGCAGGTGTAACAACAGGAGAAGCGGCTGAAGTGGCAATAGTGTTGGACATACAAAAGAACTGTTGAAAAATTTAAAAAGCAATGCCACTATAAGAGCAGCAATGTGCAAAAATTAAAAAATGACTCGTGATTTCAAGTGAATGAATGAAATTACAAAAGCCTAGATTGGGTAATTAGGGTTTACCGTTTTTGCGAATTACCTCAAACACATCATTGGTTTGTTTAGTCATGGTTTCTTGCATTTGCAAAAATAAATTTTTGGCTTGCTCGGCATAACCACCCATCATGCCTTGCGACAATGGTGTTTGTAGATTCATCATGGAAGTCCAAACTTCAGGCGTTACACCTTGGGTAGGGGCTGCAAAAGATTTTTGCACATCTAAAAAAGTTTGAATACTGGCGTTCCTCCATTTAACATTGAATTGAAAGAATTTGGAATTTGGCAAAGTGTATATAGCACAAATTCC
>ERZ650310.432-NODE-432-length-12543-cov-361.205397_pt1 | contig 12543 bp, 14 predicted proteins | sample MGYA00376246_ERZ650310 | MGnify/ENA primary metagenome ERZ650310 (study PRJEB26733, sample SAMN07839286) | wastewater metagenome | biome: small river; feature: stream; material: water | place: USA: North Carolina | collected 2016-03-01 ...
TCTATACAACACCAACATGGATACAAACTGGGCTCGGGGCGAGCCGTTGATCACCATGGCCCACCGTGGTAGTCAAAGAAGCTTCATGTTGACTTTGTTGCAAAACAAAGGCCATTTCTTCGGACCACACATGGGAGACTTTGCTCGCCGCGTTCGCAATGACGCAATGATGCTCAACGCGATCCAGCACCTTTATCGTCGGCACATGTTGCTCGACATCAAACAAATAAACGATCCGGAAGAAGCACAAAAAGTATTCCAAGTCAAAAACAAATATATTCAACTTGAAATCGGCAGGCTTTTAGGTCAATAACCGGCGCTTTTCAAACGACCGCGCTCATGTGGTGATACCGTGTGGCCGGTATCACCATAGTAAATTCAACGGAGCACCCCATGAAAAAGTCGTTCATTGCAGCCCTTTCTTTTTTGGCTATGACAGCAGCGCAAGCCAACACCGCGGATGTTTATCTCGACGGTAACTGGTACTTGCAAAGTGGCTGGGCGGAAAACAAATCTACCACAGCCACCATTGTTTCTTTCACTTACTCGATGCCGACCCCTTCTGTTGGCGCTGGTGTTTTCGAAACGTTCACCAGCACCGGTACTCACTCGCCATACCTCGTGCCCGGTGATAACCATTACCAGGTTGAAACTTGGTCGGGTTTGAATGTCAACTATGGTGAGCGTTTTTATTTTTCAGGTCTGGACATCGATTACGTCGAAGCCGACGGGGTCACGTTCAACTCCTCCACGATCGACACCGTTGGCACGTCGCTGAGTGGTGCGTTTGTTCAGGTGGGCTTTTCCGACAACACGTCGCTCAAGTACAACTTGAACGCTACGCCCTGGGCGACTTCGCAGTTTTTCACCCAGACGCCCGTGCAGCCTGTCCCCGAGCCGTCAGCCGTGGCGCTGTTTCTATGCGGCCTTGCGGGTGTTCTGCTTTGCTCGAAGAAGAGTAAAAAATAAACACCCCACGTAAATAGAGTGAACGAGAAAGCTCTCTACTTGACATACTGCGGTGCACACGGATCGTCCAATAACCGTGCAGTGGACAGTCATTCGCGCATGTGACACACAAGCGGCGCCCGTATCGCCAATTGGTCCCGACATGCCCACTGATTTTGTCGCACGCCAATGTTGATTGTTATCGACCGAAAAACGTGAGGTGACCCATGCACTGTGGTCCTGCCAACGTCGGGAGCGTCTTGTTGTAAAAGAGCGTGTCCAATAATGCCAATGTAGCCCAGATCGCCCCAAAGCGCTCGGCAAAAATACACTTGGGGGCACGGATGCCAAGGGGCATCAAAGTGGAAACGACCTGCACACACTTTAATTGAGCAATGGTCACGATGAGTGGAGCTTACAATGCTGTTGGTAGGTGGGTCACGTGGTCTGTCGCAAGCAGTCCGCACCATCCTCATGCACGCCACACAGATCATCGCCATGAGCGTTCGGGTGCCTCCGGATGTTTCAGTGGTTGGGGCATTCCAGACAGATTGTTTGGTTTGCATTCAACCATTGTGGGAAGCGTTAAAACTTACCCACTGGCGGTCTGGGGTCTGTGTCAGCATCCTGTGGTATTTGGTTCCACGTTGGCGTCATAGCCGATTGCGGTCCTGACACAAACCTCAACCACAAAACGCTGGGGGGGAGTGAAGCTATTGGGCGACGTGCTGTCGCGCCGGTGGCTTCACTCCCCCTTCTTTTCTTATGCCGTTATTTCTTTAGCAGGGAATTCTTTGAACTCACCAACACTCGCAAAAGAAGATACACCATGCCCAAACTCATTGTTGCAAACGACAATCAACACTGGAGTGTTGAGCGTCCCGTGTTACTTGCCGTCATCAAAGACATCGCCAGACTGACGCTCATTTCCCCCCAAACCCCCATTAACTTTTTTGGTCCAGAAGGTAAACGACAACAACAGTCCAGCACCATGTTTGACATGGGACTGCCCGAAAATAACTGGGCACACAACGAACAGATTACCGTAGATGTCACGGAGGAGTACGATGTCGACTCTGTGCTGTCAACCGCTCTGGCCAGACCAGAGCACATGCCTATCTTCAGAGACGACCAGCTCAAGGTTTACATCAAGCCTATCTACGCGCTCACAAAAGAAACCATCACGTTCGTTTACCGTGGCTCTGACCGCAACCAAGTTGAACGGTGGCGTTCCAACATGCTCATGCAAATGAGTGCAATGCACACGGTGAACCTCCACGAGGTAGAATACGATTATCACCTCAACGAGCGTTTGTTGGAGTTGGTCATGGAAATATGGCGACTCAGGGAAACCATCGAAGGCTACGGCGAGAGCGCTGCGGAATACTTCACCAAAAATCTCACTCCGCGAGCCCACCTCATCTCCAGCCAAAATGGGGAGACAAAGGTTTGGGCTGTCAAGGAAAAGCAAGTCGAGGTGCAAGGATATTTTGATTTTGAAAAGGTGCCTGAAAAGAGTGAGCGTGTTGGTGAGCATGATGCTTGGAGTGTGAGTTTTTCATACATTTTCGAGTACAGAAAACCCATTGGTTGTTTTGCGCAATACCCCTTGGCTGTGCACAACCAAATGATCAATGAAGACTTCATCACGGAAAAGAAAGCGTACGACCTGGCCAATGTGAAGACCCGGTACAGCCTGAGCGGCATGGCTTTTCTTCCATTTAGAAGTGATGTTCGCAACGCGATTGCTTATGGTCACGAAGGGATGAACATCCCCGATTTTGATGATTGGCGACCAAATGCCGTCATCCCGACCACCGTTAAAATATTCACAGCGCAGGTTCACATCACCCCGGAAGACAAACGAACACTGTTGTCTTTGCTTGATCTTGGAGATATCACAATCCATCAAGAGGTTATCGATTTCTTGAAAGCCGGTGAGTACGCGCTTCTCAACAAACGTTACGCGTCTATTTTTCAGGTGAGTGTCTACGAGGGCGCCAACGAAATGCTTCAGGGGGACTTCGAAGTCACCCCCGAGCTGACGATCCGTGCAACACGCGATCTTTCCCTGAGACGTCTCTATCACGTTCGTTTCTCCCTGGTGACGGATATTCGTTATCTTACAAGTAAGACCATTGACCGCATACAAGCCAACCCGGTGGTGGGTAAACGAATCGCTGATGCCATCGATGCCAGTATTTTTGGTTTCTCTGGTAACCGCCCCGACATCGCCAAGCAGTGCCTCAGTGACGATGACTATACGCTACTCACTTCCACAACACTGCCGTCGTCGTATAGAAGAATGCACAAACCACATTTCATAACGCAGTTTGTCGTGATAGTGAATGTGCATTACAACACCATGCCTTAATTGAATCGGAGTATCACCATGCCTTTGCTCACATCACAAATCAAGCCCAAACCAGCCATTGTTTCTGAGGATGCGTTGGTTGAAAAAGATCAACCAATTGAGTTTGTCAAACCTTACGCCAACGATCATCAACCTGTTTATGTTGACCTGCGTTGGATTCCGGAGAATGCGCTGCTCACCCACATCGAAGGTGCGGCGTGGGTGGTGGATTACTACAGTCAGGTCATCACCAAAGACTCTGACCTTTCTGGTCAACAGCTCACCGCCAGCGGCGTTTACCAGCAGTACACCGCCATCAATGGCATGGAAATGCGGGTCATCACACCACTCACCCCTAACCAGGATGAAGTTACCAAGTCGATGACTGCGGAAGGAGAGGCGGGTGTGTATCCGTTTCTCATTCCCAATGTCGGTGACATGTTCCTGGCTGAGGTGGAGCCCAACGTACTCGGCCTGTTTCGTGTCACTGGCTCAACCAAAAAGAGCATCTTCAATCAAGCGTGCTTTTCCATCACGTACGGGCTCGACACCACCGACCGCACAAAGATCAACAACCTCCGCAGCAAAGCGGTCAAAACGTATTACTACCACAAGGACTACCTCGGTTACGGCAAAAATCCATTGCTCATCACGACGGATGCGCAGGCCCTCACCGACTTGGCCAGACTCTACCCGATGGTGCTCGATCACTACATGAACAGCTACCTCAGTGTGGAGTACAACACCTTCATCTTGCCCAAGCAAACCTACGACATCCATGATCCGTGGCTCACAGCTTTTATTTTGGACAACGTCACAACGGACGAACATCCGAATATCAGAAGGGTGCGACAACTCAACACGCACGGTGACATCTACATGCGCGTGGCCAGTTTCTGGAAAGCGATCAGTGACAGAGAAGTCGCCAAGATGAACATAGCGTTCAGCAAATTCAGCCTTGTCTCGCGCGTGATGTTCGAGAAGATTCCCGCGTTAGCTGGTTACCGATACTCTGGATTTGGCTATGTCATTTATCCAGAAAACGGGGATGTGAACGTTGATGCCAGCAACGCCCTGCGCAGGAAATTAACCGCTTCCGATGTGTCGATGAATGGCTCGTGGCTGACGGACGACAGTCCGCTTTGGCGCGCGTACTCGACCACCACCATACCCACCACACCGCTGTCAGTTGACACCACCGACTCGGAAGAACTGGACCCCACACCGCAAGACGACCCATACGCTTGGGAGGAAAAGCCGCAAGCGGATCGATATGCCGCAGTGCAAACTGACAATTTGACAGCCACCACCAAACATTACCAACTTGTGATTCCGAACGTCAGCACCGCTGGGTGGTATGTTTTCTCTGAAAACTTTCACAAGGGCCGCGGTGAGGTGACTGTTTTTGAGTCGATGGTGATGAATTACATCAAACGGCACAAGGTCGACCCCAAACAGTTGGTGGACTTGTGCAAACTCTACCATGCCTGGGGCGAGTTGGAAAAATTCTATTACGTCCCCATCATGTTGGTCATGATCAAAGCAGCCATGCGTGGGTTTTGAGTTGTTATAGGAGAAAATAAATGAACCCGTTTGACAATATTCCCACCGACCAAATTGTGGATTGGATCGAGCGTCGTGTTTACCTCGTCTCCATCAAGCAAAGCGATAACCTGACCGCTGAGCAAATCAGGATTTATGGCACCCCCACACTTGGCAACAAAAGCTACGACAAGATGATGCTCAGTCAGCCTGTGCATGTCTACCGGAAAATTGTTGAGATCATGGAAATGTACGAGCGCGGGGTGGAAATCACGTTCCCAAAACCAAAAACATGTCACGACATTTACGCGTTGTGTAATGAGCTGCTTATTCGTTATGGCAATGCGGTGCAGTCTGGAAGTAATCTGCGGTTGTATTCGGTCGATGCCATTCTCAAAATCGACGAATTCTTGCGCAAACTTTTTCCATTGGCAGCACCTTTCATTCCAAAAAAGTCATCCAGCGAAACATTTTTATCGTCGTTTTCTTTGAGACCCATTGCAAAAAAAGAAGACGAGAAGGTAACTCGGTATCACCGCAGTGTGGCGCCTGAGATTGATGAGATTCTCTTCGGCAATCAGGCACAAGAAAAACAACAGCCAAGTGATGATTATAAACCGTTCAAGTTTTAAGGCTAACGACCATGTCTTTTGTACCCAACGACGAAGTAGAAAACACACCGCTCTACCACGAGGTCATTGACGTTCTGGTGAAGTGTGATCACAACACGCAAGCCTATTGGACGGTGACATTCATCCTCAACGACAATGGTGATATTTACGAACCAATGCAACTCACGCAGTTGAGCATTGTGCGGGATTACATGGGTGGTTATGTAGACATGGTGGGTATCAGTGCACTGATACCTGCCGGCAAGTACGCGGAGCGTATTTACAAGAACAGAAACACCCTGAGCGCAATATTGACCAGAACGCCTTTGTTGGAGCGCTCCACCACGGTAGATACCACCAAACCCGTGATGAGTGTGGAGTTCACCGCAATACTGAAAGAAAACAAAGGCACTGATCGACAACTCAACGGCGACGAAATCAAAGACGAACGCGCGATGGATTTGAAAATGCTGATCGACGCTGAGTTCCAGCTCTTCAGCAAAGTCGCAGAACAAGTGCGCATCACCACCGTGGGTGGTATCTATAGAAACTGCACAGTCGAAGAGTTGATGCGATACATCATCACAGACACCACGGGTAAATACAAAATAGATAGCACCAAAAAGCTTGCGGGAGTAGACATAGTGCCTACCCACAACCCCGTCAAGCAACCACAAGTTGTCATCCCACACGGTGTTCATCTCTACGATTTACCGGGCTTCATGCAAAAGACGTACGGTGTCTACAATGCCGGTCTCGGTAGTTTTATTCAAGGTAAACACTGGTACATCTTCAGCCTCTTCGACACCAATCGGTTCTTCAAGACCAAGAAAACGTTCACGCTTTACTTGTTGCCAAAGAGAAAGTTCCCCGAAATCGAAAGAACATACCGCATACTGGGTGACGACATCTCGATCATTTGCACGACCACCACTGAGTTCAAGGCAGACACGAATCTCTCGCAGATGATCAATGGCAACGCATCCCGTTTCACTGATGCCAGCAAGGTGATGTCTGGATTTGGAAAAACGAAGGGCAATCGGTTTGTAACGGATAGAAAAGCCAATAACTTTGAAATCAAAACCGATAAAAGCGAAGTCAAATTCGATTATACTCCAGTACACGAAAATAGAATTACCAGCAATCCCTTCCAAGCGTACACCGACATGGCGCTTTCCAAGGGCGGGATATTCACTGTGCTGTGGGAAAACTCTTCTCCCAACATCCTCACTCCAGGCATGCCGTGTCGAATTGTTTATTACGACAGAGACGTCATCAAAGAAGGATATGGGGTGCTGGTATCAGCTAACCACATTGTGCAGAAAGTGGGTGATTTCAATATGCGCAAACACACCACCAATAGCCGGCTTCGGATATTTGCCAATCTGAAATTTGACAAACAGTGACTTGCGAAAAATGCAGTACAAATAGCGGGCGTGAGCCCGCTATTTGTAACGTCACTTCGAATAACCTGGCGTTAAAGGCCGCACATCTTTTCGAAAAACGATTGCTGCATGGGCGAGCGCTCATGAAAACAAACCATGGCACGCGACAATTTATCCAAGCATTCACCAGCCACTTCTTGTTTGGTTTGATTGCCGTTGATGCGAATGATCTTGCTCGGCCCATGTGCTACCGAAGGATGGAGTTCAGCCAGCCGCATGTGTTGCCGCCAGGTCTGTGAAAGACGGCTGAACTGCTGCCATTTTTCCCCCAAGCAATCGTCGTCACCCTGCGTCTTCAGTCTTGCCGCAGCCACTTCATCATCCACGTCAATGAAAATAGTGATATCGGGACGATGACGTAGAAACTTGAATTCGTTCAGCTTCGAGAGATTCTGAATCAGCTCTCCCTTCTCACCCAAAACCCCCTGCAGAACGCGGGTGGTGTCGTTGAATCGTGAACACACCACTACTCGGTCGTGGGCCAGCGCTGGCAAGATGTTGTGCTCCAGGTGATGGACTCTGGATGCCAACATGCAGAGCAGCTCCGTGGTGGCACTCGGTTTATCCGCCCCTCTGTGCGTGAGAATACTCGCCCGAAGCAGTTCGCCAAATACCGTACCGCCTGGTTCTCTGGTGAGAACTGGTGAGCGACCATCACGGATGTGTTGTTCGAGTTCCTCACCGATGCACTCAAGTACGGTTGTTTTTCCAGCGCCGTCAGTGCCCTCGACGGTGATGAACATGCCTTGATTTCTTTCACTCATTTCTAGATCTCCAACGCTTTGGTTGTTAGGAAGGATTAACACTCACCGATGGCGTCGACGACACCACCAGCATGTCAAAGAAAGCGTACTCAACAGGAACACTACCAAACGCTTTCAAAAAGGCGATGGTCATGGCGCACCTATAATCGTTCGATGTTATTTTTGTCAGATCGGATACCAAACCACTGAAAATGTTTTTAGCATCATCTTGCATGTAGTGCAAAAACAACAAAAAGTCAGTGTGTTGTTTCGTCGGAGAATACCCTTTCTTTTCCACGCCGTCCTGGTCTTTGTAATAGTACCCGCCGTTCGTGTAAAAAAGACAACGCGCCTGGACAACTGGGAGACTGTAGATGTACTTCAGTTCGTTTGAACAGATATGCGATTTCTTATCACTTTTTATAGCCATGCTGACAGCGTGAGCGTAGTCTGCTTGACTTATTTTTTGTCGCAAGTGCAGCGCCGCTATGAGCGTTAAGTGTGTGCGACCACTGGGCTTGGCCAGTGCCTGAGGAATTTTGTACTGGTAGAGCATCGAGCCCACACGCAACGCATCCTTGAGTGCATCCAATGCTTTCTCTTCCACTTCTTTTTCCGAGTTTATCATGCGAATGATCGTGTCATTGAGTTCGTGATCGTGCACGTGTCTCAGCACCACAGCCAAGATGAACATGAACTCTTCAGCCACCACCGCAGCTTCTGCAATGTGTTGTTGAAAAGTCTGGATTTTCTCAAAATCAAACCAAAGATGTTCTTTGTTTTTAACCTGTTCTCTCAAAAACATCACATACTCGGGAACACCCATTGGGTCGAACACTTCCCATAAAGGAGCAGCCCCTTTGTCGTGCATGGCTTTGATTTGTTCATGCTCAGTTCGTTGTTTTCTATGTGAGTAAAATTTGTAGAACACATTTGCTCGCCACATGGCGAGTGTGATGATCAAAGCAATCGTGGCATTCTTTTCCATTGGAAATTCGAGAATGTGACCAACAACGCCGTAGACCACGGTGAACGCTGCAGCGACGCAACCTATCTTGATTATTTTGAGCACGGTTTGTTCCTTTGTCGAATGAGTGGATCAACAAATATTTGACATGCATAAAGTTTGAGTCAACACCGTGCACTGGAATACGAATGCCAAAGAGTGTTCCGATCACCCAAACCGAATTAGAGAAGATCAACGCAGCGCTCATTTTGGCATCAACCACCGAGGCGATGGCGTGTATGAGTAAAAGCATCATACCTTTACAACAAGACGGGCGCTTCACACACCACCACTATACGCAAGACAATGGTGATGCGTTCAAGTTGGTTCTCGTGAGAAGAAACACAATCACCACACTCTCACTGATTTACTTAGAGTCTGATAATCTTGACTTGGAGTTATTCAACTCCGTGGTACAAAACGCAACGAGTGTTCTTCAACGATGCGGGTTCAGGTTTAAAAGCAAGCACAGTGCTGCTGTCAAACTCATACAAGCTTCCATCATGTTCGAAACGAACACTGGTGGTGCTGTGGGCTGGGTGGTGCAAGATCAACAACGCACCCAAACACTTTGTTTAGAAGATGGTTTTTACGAAGAATCAAACCCAGGGATTTTTTTAACAGGGTGTCCGAATACTCTGGAGACCATTGTTGGCAACACTGTCGTTCGGTTGTCTAGGTTTTTCCAAATAAGAAACGCCAAAAACCAGTTGTACAAAGATCAAGGTCTAGCATACTCCTTGGTCCTGGCGGCTAAGTTTTTTGTACCCAGCCACCATTTTGAATTAGCGAAGGAAGTTTGAAACCATGACCACCGAATACCACATGTCCGGCGAGCAAGCCAAGAAGACTTATGAGTTCCAGAAGCCGCGCTGGGAAGCCATGCTCAATGGTTTCCAGAAATGGCTCCCCAAGGTCTTCGAAGACATCCTCTACGTCAGTGGCGTGGAAGTGCATCCGCACTGGGTGAAGGCCATCATCGACTATGTCGAGGTCGAGTACCCGCCGATCGGCACCGGGCGTTTTGCTGAAATCTACGTGGACTTCAACTACATCCACCAGAACTACAGCCAGATCAAGATTCTGCGTGACGTGTTGGAAGGCACGGTCAAGAGCCCGCTGTTCTACAACCGCTGTTTCGCTTCCATCACCATCTACGACGGTGAGCAGGACCGCGCCCGCATTCGCATGCAGGTCTTTGACACGCTGGACTCTCAGCTCAAGCTCTTCGAAGACCCCGAGTCGATGCAGTATCTTGTCAACGAGCTGCGTGGCAAGATCCGTGATCATGTCAAGGGCACCCAGCGCCTGAACGACTACATCGAAGCCTCCCGGCCGGCTTTCCCGAAGTTTTCCAATAGCGTCAACGCTTGAGGTAGTGCGTTGCACTGGGTTAAGTGCAACTGTAAAAACGGGCGCCTGCCCGTTTTTATGCCGTCAATGCAAAAAACAACAATCACTCATTATCCAGTTGAGCTTACCTGCTCAACCCTCAACCACAACCGGAAAATCTTACATGGAAACAAAACAAGCAGCTATTTTGCTTGTCCCAGTCTACGAAGACTCGCCAGACCACGCGTTTGGTCCCCTGCGTTATTGGGCCGTCGGTCGTCGCGACAGCGATATCAGCCAAGTCGGCTTTGTGGGTGGTGAAGTTGATCCTGGTGAAAACGCTTTTCAAGCGGCGGTTCGCGAAGCCGAGGAAGAAATTGGCCTCAAGATCAAACCAGAAGACTATCCACATGTCTTGCCAATTTATGCTGGCTGGGACAGCGGTAACTGGGTGACGACTTATCTGTATCCACGCTCCGTCAAGCGGGCCGATCTGGTCTTGGAAGCTGGTTTGTTACCCAGAGCAGTCAGTCCTTTTGAGATGCGTGATAGCAGCACGAGTCCGTTTTGGATTTACAATCGCGGTCTTTTTGATGCATTGAGACGATTTACAGTGGGGCAGTTGGACATCAGCCCAGATTGGTACAACACCTCGGTTTTTACGAACTCCTGAAAGCTACACATGACACACCTTACTCTTTGCCCCACCAACAACCTCGACGAACCTGGTGAATTTGACAGCGTGATGGATGACTTGTTGCAAGCACGCAACGATCCTGCACGATTCTCAGACATCACCGGCAGTCTTGTCAGCATGGTTTCTATGCACGAGGTCTACCCCGTCAGTTCCGGACTTGACCCGGATGTCGACGACGGCTTACCTGTCACCCAAGTCACATTCCCCGAACACGAGTTCACCCCCGAACAAAACAGAGAAGTCGCCAACGCTTTTCTCGGCTACGGCATCAACGTTCGTTAATTCAGGAGAATCACCATGCAAAATCTTCGCGACCACAAAGCAGCAATTGTCGAAATAGCCAACGCCATTGGCCACTACACCTTGGATTTTTCTGCTGAACCCTACAAACGGATCTTGGACAAATTGGAAGAAATCATTTCCCCCGGCTGTGCCAATGCCCTACAAGTTGACGCATTGGTCGGTGAGTTGTACAACCACTGCTTGCATGCCTGCCCGCCACCGCGACAGGGCGAGTTCGGGTACTTCTACCAGGGTGAGTTCGGGTACTTCTACAAAAATAGAAATCTCAGCCTAACAGCGGATAATCTCATCCAAACGTTCTTCAGAAGTTCTAGCATGTTTCTGATACGTGAGCGTGGGCTACACGGACAATTTACCGCCGCCATATTTGAACTTCTCAGATTGATCATGACGACCAAGATCGTTAATCAATTTACAAACACCGCATTCGTCGTTCAGGATGGCCAGCCCAATTATGCCGATAGTCTCGTGACCAAGAGTTACGCCGACCTGGTGAGTGAACAAACTTTACGCAGGATTACAGAACAGGCGCGAGGTGTGCACGGGAGAACCATCATCTCGGCCTTTGCGAAGTTTGTCGACACCGCAGACCCACAGTTGGTTGCGGCCAAAAACATAGTCATCGATAAAGAAGAAACGCTCGGGCTTGGTGTTTCTGGTTATGTGATCTTCGATCAACCAACGCCAGGCCGAGACAAATACACCAGGTCTGGAGCAGTGGTGTTACAAACTTGCATTGACCATGGCTCGTTGGAGGAAAACGAAATGTTCCTTGCGATGAACCAAATGTTTGATGAGTGCGTGGGTGATGATTACCCAGCACTGGCCAACAGCAGGCAAATACGAGCAGCCTCCGCACTGAAGCTCGTGATGAAGTTGATGGCGTGACGCGTGCAATCCAGACAGTAGCTTGATTGCTACTGAACGAAGATGGGAGTCAAATCCCTTCTTTTTTTACCCATCCTAAACAATCTATTGATACCACACCGCCAAATCAGAGAACAAACACAATGCAAGCTAACCATCTAAGGCCATTTGCATGTTTTCAGAATTGCACAACCACATTCTGACGATCAAAAAGTCGGACGAATTTTACGCAGAGTTTTACAGCATATACCAGCAACTCTGTGACTTGGGCTTGATCACTCACAGCCCGCAGCGAACACACATCGATCACGATTCAATACAGATCCACATTCAAACACAAGCGTTCTGTTTTCTGAAAGACCATGCGTTGGTGACATCCGCCTATGTCGCATCGCACAGGTTGAACGCATCTCACCATGGATTATTCCTAGGCATCAGTCAAACTTACGCCAACGCTATCGCGAAATGTAGCTGATGAAAAATAGACGTTCATAAACGGCGGGCACACCACCCGCCGTTTATGCCGTCAATGCAAAAAACAACAATCACTCATTATCAAGCTGAGCAATCTCGCTTAATACCAAACTCAACCTACGTTCGGAGAATCGCCATGGCGTCAAATTTTGACATCAAAAAAGTAAAGGTTGTAACTGCAGAAGATCTGAAGCAATTGTTGGCTAGTCTAAAAAAGATGCC
>ERZ650310.433-NODE-433-length-12542-cov-7.140786_pt1 | contig 12542 bp, 12 predicted proteins | sample MGYA00376246_ERZ650310 | MGnify/ENA primary metagenome ERZ650310 (study PRJEB26733, sample SAMN07839286) | wastewater metagenome | biome: small river; feature: stream; material: water | place: USA: North Carolina | collected 2016-03-01 ...
GCTCATCAGCATTCTCCAATCATTGAATAGCCAGTCTAGGCAGGACAGATTGGAGCAGTAAGGGCTTAAGGCTTATTTATTTGTAGGAATCTACCTACTTATATGTCCCAATTATAGAGACGCTTCAGTTGAACCTCGCCCAAATTTATAGTTTCCAATAAATTCAAGTGCTTAGGTGTAATGGTGCTATGACCAAAAGAGGTGCTGACCCCACTAAATGAATTGCTTGCCACTCTCGTCTACGACTACTTTTTATCGTAGCAAGCAATCTGGTATTACTTGATCTTATCTAAAGCATCTTTTAAGTGCAGAACAGTTTCATCAATGCGCTGTAGTTTTTCTAGGCCAAATAAACCCATCCTAAAGCTTGAGAAGTCTTCTCTTTCATCACACTGTAGTGGAACTCCAGCAGCAGTTTGTAGGCCGGTCGCAATAAATTTCTTGCTATTCTGAATATCTGGGTCTGACGTGTAGCTAACCACTACGCCTGGAGACTGAAATCCTGGAGCCGCTACCGAACTAAAGCCCCTAGCCTCAAGTAATGCCCTCACTTTTGATCCGAGCTCAGCTTGTAATTTTTTAGTATTGTCAAAGCCTAGCGCCTGTGTTTCCAGCATTGTACTTCTCAATATTTTCAAGGCATCAGTTGGCATTGTTGTGTGATAAATATGACCACCATTTTCATAGGCCTCAACAATTTGAAGCCATTTTTTAAGGTCCATTGAGAAGCTGCTACTTTGTGTTTGATCAATCATTTTTCTGGCTCGCTCACTCAGCCCAATCATTGCGCAACAAGGTGAGCTGCTCCAACCCTTTTGGGGTGCGCTAAGCAGAATATCCACCTTGCAGGCTTTCATATCAACCCACATGGCGCCAGAGGCAATGCAATCCAATACAAATAAACCATTGACTGATTGGACTGCTTCACCGATGGCAAGTAAGTAATTGTCTGGAAGCATAATTCCCGCGGATGTTTCTACATGTGGAGCGAACACAACAGCAGGCTTCTCCTTCTTGATCCATGCGACAATTTCTTCTATTGGTGGAGGAGAGAAATAAGCTGTTGTTGAGTTCTCAACTTGCTTTGCCTTCAAAACATGAATATCTTTTGTGATATTTCCAGCATCAAAAATTTGTGTCCACCGATAGCTAAACCATCCATTCCTAAGAATTAAACACTTCTGATTGTTAGCAAACTGCCTTGCTACAGACTCCATTCCAAATGTACCGCTACCAGGAACAATTACGGCTGAATGTGCGTTGTAGGCATCTTTAATAACCCCTGAGATATCTTTAACAATTTGTTGAAATTGCTTGGACATATGGTTTAGGGAGCGGTCTGTATAGACCACTGAAAATTCAAGCAGCCCATCGGGATCAACATGAGGTAGTAAGCCGGGCATTTTATTTCCTTATAATTTGAAATTACTTCGAAGTCGGCATCACAAACTCTGCGCCCTTATCAATACTCTCAGGCCAGCGCTGCATGACACTCTTTTGCTTGGTATAGAAACGAACGCCTTCTTTGCCGTAGGCATGCATATCGCCAAAAAGGGATTTCTTCCAGCCGCCAAAACCATGCCAAGCCATAGGAACCGGGATAGGTACATTGATACCTACCATGCCAACCTGAACCCGACGTGCAAATTCACGGGCAATATTACCGTCGCTTGTAAAGCAAGCTACGCCATTACCAAACTCACAGGAGTTCACTAAATTCAATGCCTCAGTAAAGTTCGCTACGCGCAGGCACGAGAGTACTGGTCCAAAGATTTCTTCTAGATAGATCTTCATGTCGGGAGTCACGCCATCAAAGAGGGTACCGCCGATAAAAAAGCCATTCTCATGCCCTGGCACTTTCAAACCACGGCCATCTACTAATAACTTTGCGCCTGAGGCTACGCCACTCTCAATGTAGCTAGTGATGCGCTCTAAAGCCGCTTTAGTCACGATTGGACCCATTTCAGCGTCGAGCTCCATGCCGTTCTTGACCTTCAAGGTCTTGGTGCGCTCAATCAGCTTTGGCATGATCTTTTCTGCCACATCACCCACTAAAACAGCCACTGATATTGCCATACAGCGCTCACCCGCGGATCCATAAGCTGCACCAATCAAGGCATCAATTGTCTTGTCGATATCGGCATCGGGCATGATGACCATGTGGTTCTTAGCGCCACCCAAAGCTTGGGAGCGCTTACCAAAGTGCGCACAACGCTCATAGATGTAGTTCGCAATTGGAGTTGAGCCTACAAAGCTCACGGCCTTGACATCGGGATTCTCAATCAAGGCATCCACCGCTTCTTTGTCGCCCTGAACCACGTTAAATACACCATCAGGCAAACCAGCATCTTTTAAAAGCTTAGCCATAAACAAAGAGGCTGATGGATCGGTTGGACTGGGTTTCAAAATGAAGGTATTTCCGCAGGCAATGGCAACTGGGAACATCCACATGGGCACCATTACTGGGAAGTTAAATGGCGTTACACCAGCTACTACACCTAAAGGCTGGCGCATAACCCAGTTATCGATACCAGTAGACACTTGCTCGGTGTAGTCACCTTTAAGGAGTTCTGGAATGCCAGTAGCAAATTCCACAATATCAATACCGCGGGTAACTTCGCCCTGAGCATCAGTAAATACTTTGCCGTGTTCCGCGGTAATGATGGCAGCTAATTCGTCGCGATTGGCATTGAGTAGCTCAAGATACTTGAACATGATCCGTGCACGGCGTAGTGGGGAGGTTTGGCTCCAGCTTTCAAAAGCCTTTTGGGCATTAGCCACAGCGGCATCCACCTCTTTACGGCTGGCGAGCGCTACGCGTCTGGCTACAGCTCCTGTGGAGGGGTTAAATACATCGGCAAAGCGACCATCTGTTGGGTTGACAAGCTTGCCACCAACAAAGTGGCCAATATCTTGTTTTGATTCAAAGGCTTGTGGTGCGTTCATAGTGTTTAGCTGTTTTAATTTGTTAGATGTAAAAATCATCATCCCTGCTATTTATTTATAGGGATAACGTATTCATTTTTTAGGGCGGTAAAGTCTTAAATTATTCGGGGTGGTGCCCCTGATTGCTTAAGAGGGTGCGCTTTTACAAATGCGGGGATTTCCATGCAATTTGAGACAATTTTCTCGAAGGTGGGTGTTAAGGTCATATCGACCTTAAAAAGGGCGGCGCCAATTGCATGTGATACCAAGGCTATATCAGCTATGGTGAGATCATCTCCAAATGCATATGTTTTTGATCTAGCTTCTTTGATCAACATTTTCTCAATTGCGCTATTTCCAACGGTAAACCAATGTTGGGCCCACTGAAATTGCTGATCTTCACTGAGTCCCCAATGATCACCAAGAAGCCTTCGGACTCTAGGAACAATGAGTGGGTGAGTATCCGCAATCGTAACCAAAGCAAGTGCTCTTACTTTTGCCTTGTCAAATAAATCCACTGGCAATAGATTCAGAGAGGGCCATCGTTCATTAATATATTCCATAATTGCCATCGACTGGCTAATCTCAAGTCCATCATGGATCAGTAATGGCACCACATGTTGCGGATTTAGTTTGTCAAAACTGACATCAAACTGTTGCCCGGCAGCTAAATCAACGGCAATCTCTTGATACTCAACTCCCTTTAAATTCAGGGCAACCCGCACTCTGTATGCGGCTAGCGAACGCCAATATCCATATAGGGTAACGCTCATTATTTTCCGTCTATGAAGTGGCGAATGGCTTCCATAAACACCTTAGGCGCTTGAAGTTGTGGTACATGGGCTAGACCAGGAAGGATATGCAATTGCGAATTCGGTAGACCAGCCTGCAATTCAACGGACATTGGCGGTGGAGTTGCTTCATCTAGCTCTCCCGCTAACACTAGCACTGGCTGAGTAACTCCAGATAACTTATCTCGAATATCAAGGCTGGCTAGTGCAGCGCAGGCGCCGTGGAATGTCTCAGTATCAACTTCTAAGAATCGTTTTTTTCTGTCCTCTACTAATGCGGGATTTTGCTCTTGAAATTCAGGGGCAAATAATCGACGCATGGCTACATCCGCAATTGCCACTAATCCTTTTTCCTTAACGGCAGCCGACATACCCCTAAAAGCAGCGCGCCCTGGCTCAGAGAACATTGCGCCACAATCAGCTAGCACTAAGCGCGAGGCTAGCTGAGGATGACGAATACTGGTAATTAAAGCAATAAACCCACCATAACCATTGCCTAGGAAAATAGGCTTTTCAGAAAGCTGAAGCGCTTCAATTCCTTTTGCAATGTGGTCTGCAATTACGTTGAGCTCGCCACCAACAAAATCAGAGCCGCCAAACCCAGGTAGATTTAGTGTGATTACTTCGTGGGTTTTCACTAATTCCTGCGCAAGAGGCGCAAAACTACTGCTATCGGCTAGGAGGGAGTGAAATAAAACTATTGGCTTCCCTGCACCAGAAATATCTAAACTTATTTTATTGTCGCCAATAGCGATTGTTTGGTGTGTCATGCAGACCTCTTCTATTCAGTATTAGTTTCTTAATTCAAACGAGGCTGGCTGGCAGTATCTTTGTACCAGTCAAACGGTGCATCATCGAGTCGGATCATGACGCTCTTAGTTTCAAAGTGTTGGTCAAATGATTCGGTACCACATTCCCTGCCAATGCCCGAATCTTTAATGCCGCCCCATGGCGATGCAGGATCTAAGCGATGATGGTCATTTACCCACACAATGCCGCATTTGAGTTTGGCTGCCACGCGATGTGCTCTTGTAACGTCATTTGTGCGAATGGCGCCCGCAAGGCCAAATGGTGAGTCATTGGCCAGATCCAAACCTTCTTCTTCGGTAGTAAATTTAGTTACGGATACAAATGGCCCAAATACTTCCTCTTGGAAGATGCGCATATTACGTGTGACGTCAGCAAACACAGTTGGTTCAACAAAGAATCCATTCTGCAGTGCTGGATCCGTAGGGATTTTTCCTCCAGCTACCAAACGGGCTTTATCTTCATTTAGGCCGATATTGATATAGCTTAGGACACGTTGTTGTTGTTTTGCAGAAACCACTGGCCCAAGTTGCACTGATGCATCAATAGGATTACCAATGCGAATAGATTTTGCTTTGGCGGCTAATTTTTCTACGAACTCATCATAAATATTTGCTTGAACGATTTGACGGCTTCCGCAAATACAGGTTTGCCCAGCCCCAATAAAGGCGCCAAATGCAGCGTAGTTAACCGCTTGATCAACATCAAAATCATCAAACACCAATACCGGAGTCTTACCACCAAGCTCTAATGTTTGGTGTGCGAAATTTGCGCCCGCCGATGCGCCCGTGATACGTCCAGCCTCCGTGCCCCCAGTAAGAACCCATTTTGCTAAACCAGGATGCTCTGCAAGGGCTTTGCCTGTTGTTGGGCCAAGCCCAGTAATAACGTTAAAGGCTCCTGGCGGCAATCCTGCTTCGACAAATAATCGCGCCAATAGGAGGGTGGTTAAGGGGGTGTATTCCGAAGGCTTTACCACTGTTGTGCAGCCAGATGCCAATGTAGGCGCAAGACTTTTCACCATAATCATTAATGGATGATTAAACGGTGTAGAGTTGCCAACCACGCCAATTGGAGTTCGCAGGGTGTAATTTAAATAATTGCCATCAACTGGAATTACTGAGTCACGTCGCGCAATTGCAAGCCCAGCGTTATAGCGGAAAAAGTCTGGTAAACGTGAAACTTGAGCTCTTGTTTCATTTAATGAGCGGCCATTGTTGGCGGTCTCTAGCGTATAAATTTCTTCTAAGTTCGCTTCAAATACATCGGCTAGTTTGTTAATTAATTTTGCGCGAGTACGGTTAGACATTGAGCTCCATTCTGAGCTGCTAAAAGCTTTGACTGAACTTTTTACCGCTTTATCAACGTCGGCATCGCTTGCATGAGAAATTTGCGCTAGCATTTCACCTGTAGCAGGATTAATGACATCCAATAAATCAGGCAGTGATGCCGGTACTTCTTTACCATCGATGAATAGTCCGCGAATCGGTACTTGTTTACTAGATGTTGACATGAGAGAGTCCTTGTATAGAAATAAATAAAAAATTAGTTAACAATCATTCCGCGTGACACTGCGTTACTTACCCTTTTCCCTGCTGCAAGCACATGCTGTTCAGCTAAGCGTTGGGCGACTTTGATGGATCGCGATTGAATGACATCGATGATTTGCCGATGCTCTGCAACTAGCGCCTCTGGTTTGCCATGGTTCATATTGCTCACACTGATTTGCACAGCTCTTTCCATTAGATCAATCAAGTCAATTAATTGATCACGCATTCGAGGGTTATCGCTGAGTTCAGCAAGTCGTCTATGAAAAGCTTTGTTGTAGCCTACAAAGCCATCGGGCCACTGCGCCTCGTGAAAAGTTTTAAATACATCTAATTCTTCAAGTTGCTCATCACTGGCATGGCGAATGATTCGCTCCATACTGGCTCGCTCTAGAGCGGCGCGTAAATGAAACATATCCAACATATCGGATATCGACACTGGGGCAACACGGTACCCTTGTCGTGGAATAGTGATGACAAGCCCCTCGCGCTCCAAGCTGATTAATGCATCTCGAACTGGCGATTTACTTACCTCAAAGCGAGCGGCTAATTCCGCTTCACGGATCTCCGTGCCAGGCATTAGCTTGCAAGACAAAATGTCATGACGTAACTCTTCATACACACGCTCGCGGAGCAAGCGCCCGTCAATTTCAATAGGCTCAGTTGTGATAGAAGTCATTTTTCTGGAATATTTAGTGAATCTATAAATAGTTGTCGTAAGATATCACAAGAAAGCTTTTGCAGTATAGTGTCTTATATAACTCATTGATTTAATTGAAAATTAAATTTTTAATAAAAATTAATTATTGTATAAATAATTGTTGTAGTATATCAACAAGGCCTTAAAAATACTAAAATTACTGTGAGGAGACAAAATGCTAAAAAATCTACATAAAAAAGCAATGGCAGTCGTATTGGCGGGTGCAATGTTTAGTGCTGCGAGCTACGCTGCAGAAAGCACCCCTATCCGAGTGGGATTCTTAACTATTAAATCCGGCGCCTTAGCGGCTGGTGGTAAGCAAATGGAAGAGGCAATTAATCTATTCCTGAAAGAGCGAAACAATACAATTGCTGGTCGAAAGGTTGAGTTATTTGTTGCAGACACCTCTGGCCAGCCTGCAGTTACAAAGACCAAGACGCAAGAATTAGTCGAAAAAGACAAAGTGCAGGTAATTATTGGCCCCCTTGCTGCATTTGAGGCGATTGCAGTAGATGATTACATCAAAAAAGTCGGTATTCCAGTAATTTCTCCGTCAGCAGGCGCTGAAGATTTAACTCAGCGCAAACCAAATCCCTGGTTTGTTCGTGGAGTTGGAAGTTCAGCCCAGCCAAGTCATGCGCTTGGTGAATATGCTGCAAAAGAACTAAAGTACAAGCGGATCGCTATTATTGCCGATGACTTCGCATTTGGTCATGAGATCGCTGCTGGCTTTCAAAGAACTTTTGAAGAGGGCGGCGGTAAAGTTGTTCAAAAATTATGGACACCACTCAACGTTGCAGACTACGGCACTTACATGGGTCAAATTAAGCCTAACGTCGATGCTGTATTTGCGGCCTTTGCAGGCGGTAATGGCGTCAAGTTTGTTAAGCAATACAGTGAATATGGCCTTAAGGGAAAAATTCCTTTGTTGGGCGCCATGACCACAGTCGACGAGGGCATCTTGCCATTTATGGGGGATGATGCTTTAGGTATTGTTTCAACTGGTTGGTATTCAGCTAATTTGAATAATGCGGCAAACGCCAAGTTTGTCAAAGACTTTAATACGGCCTACAAAAAAGATCCTGGCTACTATTCAATGGGTGCGTATGGAGCTGCCCTAATGCTTGAGCAGGCGCTCAAAGATGTTAAAGGGAATATTGAAGATAAAAATGCATTTATGGCGGCACTGCGCGCTGTTCAATTACCAAATGACCCGAGAGGTAAAGTTACTCTTGATGCCTTGGGCAATCCAATTATGGATATCTATATCCGCAAGGTGGAGAGAAAAGACGGGAAGCTTAGTAACGTTGTTGTGAAGACTTATCCTGCAGTAAGTCAATTCTGGACATACAAGACGAAAGACTTCTTATCTAATCCTGTTTACTCTAGAGATTACCCGCCAGCCAATAACCTCGAAAACTAATTAGCTCTATATGTCTTTTTGGTTGATTCAAAGCCTGAATAGCCTTGCCCTAGGGGGAGTTCTATTTACTCTAGCGGCAGGCTTTTCATTAATTTTCGGATTAATGCGCATCGCTAATCTTTCGCATGGAGCCTACTTTATGTTAGGTGCCTATGTGGGATTGAGCGTAGTAGAGGCTGGACACTCTTTTTTTCTGGCAATGCTGGCCTCTATTGTTGCCATTGGAATACTTGGAGTCATCGTTGAGCGTGTGATATTGCGCCGTCTTGCGGGCAATAGCCTGTCTCAGGTATTAGCTACTCTTGGTGTTGCGTTTGTGATTGCGGATTGCAGTCTATGGTTTTGGGGAGGCGATCCAAGGCCAGTAAGTGCCCCTAGCTTTCTTGCGGGCGGCGTTGAAATAATGGGTCTGACATTTCCGATTTATCGGATTGCAGTAGTGGTCTTTAGCATTGTTGTGGCGCTGGGGCTTTGGGCTTTGCTTGAAAAAACAAAATTAGGCATCATGATTCGTGCCAGCGTTGATGATAGGCAGATGGCGCAAGGTATTGGCGTTCCAGCAACAAAATTATTTTCAATCGTCTTTTGCTTGGGTGCTGCATTAGCAGGGCTAGGTGGCATTGTTGCAGCGCCAATTTTATCCGTCTATCCAGGCTTGGATGCAGACATGCTTCCTCTTGCTTTGGTCGTGGTGATTCTGGGCGGCTTAGGTAGTCTTGCTGGCGCATTTATCGGCAGCTTTTTAATTGGTTTCATCTACAGCTTTGGCCAAGTGCTATTTCCTGATTTGGCGTACATCATTCTCTTTTTACCAATGCTCATTATTTTGGCAGTTAGGCCACGTGGATTATTTGGAAAGATTACCGCTTGAACCGCATTTTTTCAGCTTTCATGCTTCTCCTCTTAATTGCCTTGCCTGTAATTTCGGGGGGATCTTATTACACTAATTTGGCTAGTCAAATTTTGATTGCAGCTATTTTTGCAATGAGTCTTAATCTCTTGGTTGGATATGCGGGGCTCACCTCGCTAGGCCACGCTGGGTATTTAGGTTTAGCCGCTTACATTGGTAGCTGGTTGATGGTGAAGTGGGGCTGGTCTCATGCATCTTCTGCGGCCTTGGCAATTTTTGGAACTACTGTTATTGCTGGAATCTTTGGTCTTATTGCCTTGCGCGCGACGGGGATTAGTTTTTTAATGATCACCTTAGCATTTGGACAAATTCTGTGGGGTTTAGCCTATCGCTGGGCTAGTGTTACTGGGGGTGATAACGGCATTTCAGGCCTGACGCGCCCAAGTCCATTTGGAGTTGATTTAGGGGAGGCGAATAATTTTTATTATTTCACCTTAATGGTATTCCTCCTAGTTTGGGCTGTGATCGCCATCTTCATTCACTCCCCGTTCGGTGCAACCATTCGCGGCACCAAAGATCAACCGCGTCGCATGAGTGCTTTGGGATTTAATGTTTGGTTTATTCGCTGGATTACCTTTACTGCGTGTGGCTTCTTTGGTTCGATCGGTGGGATCCTGTATGTCTATTACCACCAGTTTATTAGTCCGCACAGCCTTTCATTGGCCAACTCAGCAGAGATGCTATTGATGGTGATTGCTGGTGGTGCGGGAACTTTAGCCGGACCTGTAATTGGCGCAGCATTAGTTTTACTTTTGAAGAATGTAGCTAGTCAGTATATCGACCACTGGGTTACTTTATTAGGTCTCGTATTTATCCTGATTGTGATGTTTATTCCAGGCGGCATCATGGCTGGACTTGAGCGCATTAAAAATTTCCTGAGTTCTTCGAAGTGAAATGATGAGCCCTATTCTTGAAGTAAATAATTTAACGAAATCTTTTGGTGGCTTGAGAGTGACCAAGGGCGTGAATCTGATAGTCAATCCTGGTGAGAGGCACTTGCTAATTGGGCCTAATGGCGCCGGTAAGACAACACTCTTTAATTTAATTGCTGGCGATTTACTTTCTGATTCAGGGAGTATTACTCTTGCCGGAAAAAATGTTACTAAATTACCTACTGCTAAGCGAGCGCAACTCGATTTAGCCAGAACTTATCAAATTCTGACCCTGTTTGGTAAAGATAACCTGCTTACTAATGTCAAGTTGGCGCTGTTAGGAAAGTTGCCTCTTCGTTGGAAGTGCTGGGGCTCTTTCACATCCCAATCAACACTGGATGAGAAGGCGTTGAATGTACTGAAATTGGTCGGTCTAGACTCTAAAGCGCATCTTCCCTTGGAGCAAACATCTTATGGAGAAAAGCGACGTCTTGAAATTGCAATGGCACTTGCTCAAAATCCAAAAATCTTATTATTAGATGAGCCTTTGGCTGGACTATCAACTGAAGAGCGAGAGACCATCACCGATTTGCTCAAGCAAATTGATCGGAAAATTACTATTCTCATGATTGAGCATGATATGGAAGTTGCTTTAGCATTTGCAGATCGAATTACCTTGTTACATTATGGCGAAGTTATTACCAGTGGTACGCGCCAAGAGGTAGTGAATGATCCTCGGACCAGGGAGATTTACCTTGGCCAATAAACCCATCCTGAAGCTTGAGAAACTGAATGCTTTTTATGGGGATAGTCATATTCTCTATGACGTGTCATTTGAGCTTAGAAGAGATTCGGTTCTCGCACTGCTTGGGAGAAACGGCGCAGGCAAGACGACATGCATTAGTTCAATTATTGGATTCTTACAAAGTCGTAATGGCTTGATTGATTTAGATGGTCTTGAGTTGCAAAAATTATCCCCTGAAAAAATCTGTCAAGCGGGCATTGGGATTGTTCCTCAGGGACGCCGTATTTTTCCGAGTTTAACGGTAAAAGAAAACTTAGAGGTTGCATATCTGCCACCTCGTTTTGGTAGCGCTCGTCAATGGAACTTGGCTGATGTATTTCAGTTCTTCCCCAGGCTACAGGAGAGGCAGGATCAAGTCGCTGGAAGTCTATCCGGTGGTGAGCAACAGATGCTTGCAATCGGTAGGGCTCTGATGACCAATCCTAAGGTGCTACTTTTGGATGAACCATCTGAAGGCTTGGCGCCTCAGATCGTAAAAGAAGTTGGCAGCATCATTTCATCTCTAAAGCCTTATATGTCAATTGTTCTTGTTGAGCAAAACTTGGGTCTTGCACTTAGCGTGGCTGACGATGTTGTCTTGCTCAATGGAGGTAAGGTGGTCTTTTCTGGGAGTCGAGAGCTCTTCGATGAAGAACAAACTCGACTTCAAAGTCATTTGGGCATTGAATAGGAGTTTTGCATGGAGGAGCTCTTAAGAGTCGCCCAGGTAGGTAAATACCAATTAAATTACTTAGATGTTGGTCAGGGCACACCAGTTGTCCTGATACATGGGCTAGCAGGCGATTACAGCGCTTGGACAAATCAAATTAATCTTCTGAAAGATCACTTTAGGGTGATTGCGTTTGATAATCGTGGCGCCGGTAAAAGCACCCAAATAGATGAGCCTATCACCACTAATGATCTAGCCTTGGATACCTTGGGTCTGATGAACTTTCTGAAGATTGATACTGCTCATATTGTCGGAAGGTCTATGGGTGGAGCTGTTGCCCAACATATGGCGCTCTTGTCTCCCGAGCGAGTTCAATCTTTGACTTTGTGCGCATCCTTTGCTGTGTTAGACCCGTTGGGTAGACGCGTCTTGTTAAATATGCGCGAGGCGCTTGAATGGCGTATGAGTTGGGCAGATCATGCCCGTCATTCCGTGCAAAATTTTGTATCAGCTGACTTCTTCAATCAAAAATCAGAACAAGTTAAAAGGATTGAGATGCTTATTGGCGGCGAGACACGGCTGCCAGCCTGTTACATTCGTCAAAATGAAGCTTGTCAAAATCATGACACTAGCAATGAGCTCGGATTGATAGCGCAACCTACTTTAATTATGGCGGGGCAGAATGACCCCATTTGCTCATTAACTGCTACAGAAATTCTGAGCAAGGGAATCCCAGGGGCTAAAACTATTATTTTTGATAATGCGAGCCATTTCTTTTTGATGGAGCAGGCTGATAAATTTAATCAAGAATTATCTAGCTGGTTGGGCTGTCAAAATACTCCCGTAGTTATCTAGCCATTTTTTATACTGGCACTAAATTTTCACGGCTTGCTGTTGGAATCTCTTAAGGATTGAACCTTTAACTAAAATTTTTTCTTTTAAAAACAACGAGGTTCAAAGCACCCCAAAATGAGGGCTTTTAGAAGTAGCTTCTTAAGAATTGAATTAATTACCCTAAAGTTGCCTAAGGATTGAACTTTTACCTATGGATTCGAAAAAAAAGACCGCAAATGCGGTCTTTAGTCTATCTCAAAGGCTCTTTATGGGCGCAAC
>ERZ650310.434-NODE-434-length-12541-cov-9.447381_pt1 | contig 12541 bp, 22 predicted proteins | sample MGYA00376246_ERZ650310 | MGnify/ENA primary metagenome ERZ650310 (study PRJEB26733, sample SAMN07839286) | wastewater metagenome | biome: small river; feature: stream; material: water | place: USA: North Carolina | collected 2016-03-01 ...
GTGACTTTATCTGGACCGGCGGTGACTGCCATCTCTATAGCCTTTTCAGATGCAGAAGGTAAAGAAGTAAATATAAAAAATAATATTATGAAACCAGTAGTAAAAACATTAGTCGATAGCATTGAAAAAGAAATACGAATTATTTTAGAAAATGCTGAAATGAGTTTATACGACGTAAGCAAAGATTTTGAGTTTGGAAATTTTACTTATAATATTATGTTAAACGATGAATGGGATAAGTGGGAAGATAGAAGAAACCATTTTTTAAGATTAGAAGTAAAAAGCGTAACGGTAACAAACGAAAACAACAAAACACTTACCAACCTATCAAATGAAGTTTTTAACCAATTAGAAGATAATTATACTAACTATTAAATATTGAGATTATGAAAAACCAATTAAAAGAACTTCTACAACGTAGATTAGAATTAAAAGCAGTGTTAATAGAAACGAAAACAAGTTTCTTTTTAAATGATTTAGAGGGACAACACCGACACTACACCGCAAAGAAACTACTTAAAAAAACAGAAAAAGCAATATTTAAAATTTTAGAAGATGAAAAATAACATTTCAGATTTAGCACCTAAAAAATCATTTATCCAAAAAGTTAAAGATATTTGGAACGAACCAAAAGTAACAGATGAAGAAATAAAAGTTACTAAAATGATGAACACTTTATTTGACGGACAAAGTACAGAACAAATTATCGATACTTTAATTCTGTTTGAAGAAAAAACAAAGGCAAAACTTTCAGAAATTAAGAAACAAGCGGAAACGGATAAATTTGTAACCGATTTCTATTTAGGAACAAGCGTAAAACAATCAATTACAATCTAACCTATGACACCACAAGAAAAAATAAAAGAACGTTATAAATTAATCCAGGATAAAACAGGATTTTTAACAGCGTGTAAACCGATACAAGGTTTTAATAGTTGTGCTTATTGGTTTAACTCAAATAAAAACGTGCCAGCAAAACATTACAACACTATGTTAATGTTAATTGAAAAGCAGTTAGAAACTGATAAAGTAATAAACGAAATAAAAGTGCAGAATTACAAGGTAATTAGTGATAGTAATTTTAGCTAACGTTATCGCGCTTGTAGTGGTTGGGAAAAGTACAAAATTATCTTTGGAGTTTAAAACTATAAAAACAGACACAAAATGAACAATAAATTAAGCCAAAATACCCAATCACTACAAGCGTGTGTTAGCGGTTCGGTTACTAGATTACTGCAAACACGATTAAAAACCGAATCGCAAAGAGGAAATTGTTTCCCAACAGCAATAGGATGCTTATTAGGAATAGATAATCCCGAAGATGTTGTACAAGTCCAAGAATATTATGATAGAGATGATGTTTTATGGATTGAAGTTTTAGATGATTGGTTAGCCGAAAGAGGATTAGAACACGAATATATTAGCGGACATTTATTTAATGATGAATTTTATTTAGTAAGTGGAAATACTGTTAGAAATATAATGCACGTTTGCGTTTATCAGAATGGTAAATTATGGCACGACCCGCACCCTGCTCAAACAGGTTTGGTTTCGGAAACGTCTTTTGCAACGATACGTCCTTTAACTGACCGCTAACGGCGGATGATAGTGGCTGTTTGCTACTACAAAAGTTGTTTCGGAGCGATAAATGTCTGCAAATAGCCATTATCATTTGTTATCAGCATACCACTTAACACAATTTTTAACAATTTAAAATTATACAAAAATGAACAAAGAACAGTTTTTTAAAAAAAATGATGAGAAGTTTTTAGGGTTAGGTTTTGAAAAAGACGAATTAGACCCAATGTTTTATTATTCCAAAAGTTTGGTTTCAGATGACGAAATAGCAAACAATGAAATAGATGAAGATGATGTTCCAAAATTACTATTTGGAAATACGGGAATTAACAGAGGATTTTGCATTTATACAGGCGTTCATTTCGTTTGGCTCGGATGCGGAACTCCAGAAGAAGCAATTAAATTTTCTGAAAATATAGTTGCTTTTGAAGAATGTTGAGCGACTCCAACGGTTGCTGATAACGTTAAAAATAAACGATGGTGGCGTATGCGGTTTAGTAGATTCCGCCACTATTGTTTATTGATTGTTAGCACTTCGCCTTTTTATTTATAAACAAATATTAATTTTTAAAACAAAATACAATGACAGGAAAATATTTAATTACAACAGATGCTTGGTTTTTAGCTCCCGATGGAAAACAATACAAAAGTGCTTGGGGAGAAGTTGAAATAGTTAGTGATGCTATTTTAGGAATAAAAACAAATGTTAGAAGTTCAAATTGGTTTGCGAAAGTAGGTTCAAATGAAAAGCATATAATAATTGCAGGGTGTCAAATTCATTATGCTTGTAAAAGTGATGAAAAACCAAATATTGATTTAGCTTCTGATTATTCAATTGAAGCAGGAGAGGTTAAGATTTACGGTAGACCAACGCATATCTACATAGCTGAGTAAGGTGAGTGCTAACGTCCTGTGGCTTTATTTCAGTTGCAAACTTCGTAACCGAATATTTTCGGCTACTAAAAAACGCCTTGCGAAAGATAATTTTGATTTTAGCAGATTTTTTGCAATTGAATAAAACCACTGTTATCGCTAGTTGCGGATGGTTTAGAAAAATATTTTAGAAAATAATTGAAATATTTTATAAAAAACCTTGTTTATTAGAAAATAAGTTATATATTTGCTAAAGAAATAACAACGAAGTTATTTAGTGAAAATAAAAATTATGAAAACTCCAGAATTTACAATCGAAACAAAAAAAGTAGGTGCAGGTCAATTTCAAGTAACTGTTACAGATTCAGCAAATGACGAAATTAAATCTTATGTTGAAAATGATATGACTTTATATGATGCTTTGACAGAAGAAGATGGTATGTATGATATGAGCCAATGGGATGCAATGCAGATAGTAATTAGAAAAGCTGGTTTCGATAACTAATGCCATTCATTTTAAAAACAAAAGAAACCGAGCAATATAGATTGTTCGGTTCTTTACCTATCCTTTGCCGTAGCATTGGATTTGACGAAAAACAAGAGAAGTCATTAAGTTATGTCTTTTCTCAAAAAAAAGAAAATCAGTTTGAAAATAACGATTTTCTAATTGTGAAAGTCGTTTTAGAACGTGGTGGTAGCAATTAGCGATAACGTTTTGCGTATATACGAGGTACGCCTTAACGAAATTTTAAATTATAAACAAATGCTTGTAGGCGTATCTTGTATATACGCTGTTAGGCGAAGTACTTATTATGGATTTTAGAAAAACATTAAAATACCTACGCATTTTGCAAACGGTATCAAACGAAGAAAGACACAAACAAGGACTGAAAAGATTAGGTCGTGGCTATTTCAATGCACACCGATTTAACCCTTACAATCCACTTAGTTACATAGCACTCATTATAATCCTAATTGTAGGTATTTTAATGTTTGGCTTTTACGGATTTTGGAAAGAAACTACAACTCTCAATCCGTTTCGGTGGGATTAGTATTTCGCCTAACGTTTTGTAGCTTGTTGCAGTGGCGTGCAAGTAAGCGAGTAGTTTCGTTTTAAAAACTACAATACCGAGAAGCCAAAACATTAAATTAAACAACAAAATAGCCATTGCTACAAACTACTGTTATAGTTAGTGGCGGTTTTAAAAAACTGAATTTATGAATATAGACAGATTTGCTAATTGGTTAATGACAGCTTGTGTTTTATTAATAATTATTGTTATTACTGGACAAATTATTGATAATTTAAGAGTAGCAATAAATATGACTTTAATAATGGTTGCGTTTCTTTTTTCGGGATGCATAGTTTACGAAAGTATAAGCTACATATACAGAAAATTTCAATTAAAACGTAAACGTAGCCATTGACTATAACGGCGGACGCTAACCGATGTTCAGGAAAAGTAAGGACTGAACTTTCGGATTATTACAAATCTTACAGACACAAAACAGTAATTAAATTTAACCTAAAGCCTGAATAGCGGTTAGCGTATGTTATCACTTCGGCTTTTTATTTATAACAAAATGGAAAATAAAATACAAGGCAGTCAAGAATTAGAATTAAAATTTGTTGACGAAACAAGAATTTACCTAAACTTCTGGGATTCAATTCACGGGAACGATGTTTGTTGCCAAATAAAAGATGGCAAGATTTTTAAATTTATTTATTCTCCAAAAGAAGTTGAAGAAGATGAATTAGAAGACGAACCTAAAATTGATGATGTTTTTGAAGAACAAGAAATTTCATTAAATGAATTTATCGAATTAGTACAGTTATCCGTTCTCGCACAAGCTGAGTGATAACTATTGGCTAAACGCTATAAAAGTATTACAATTATGGTTAAATACACTAAAACTAAAGTGATAAGAATTTCAGAAACACAATTAAAAACACTTCAAAAAATGAAGTCTTATAATATTGATGTTGGTAGATTTATTAGGGAGGCAATTAAAGAAAAAATAAAAAGAGAATATTCTTATTTAATACCTAAAAAAATAAAGGATTATGCTCCTTTTTAAAATTAAATTTCGTAAATTTACGTCTGAAACAAAAGCAAACTGGAACTTTGCTAAACTATATTACAAACTGCCTTTTTATTTTTATCATTGTTCCAGAGTGATATTTTTGAAAAGGCTTTTTTATTAAACTAAAATTAAAAGTTATGAACGGATCAAAAGAGTATTTTATTGCAATTCAAGATGAATTGATTAATACAAAAGAAAAAGCAGAAAATGGAGAGTTGTCAAATTTAGACGCTTTAATTAAATTACGTGAAAGTAAAAAACAAGCTGAAACTATTTTAGAAATTGTAAAAGATTTTGAAAATGAAAATATTAATGAAATAGAAAACGAAGCTTCAAAATATCCTAATAATATTTATATGGGTTTTGAAATTAAGGCAACTGCAGGAAGAAAAATGTTTAGTTTTAAAGGTATTGAAGAAATTGAAAACCTTGATAAAGAAAAGAAATTATTAGAAGATAAGTTTAAAAACGCTTTTAATGGTTTTCAAAAAGGAGTAGTTCAAGTTTCTTACGATGAAAACGGTGTAATACATTGGATTGATGAAAATGGCGAAATGCAACCATTCCCAGAATTAAATATAGGAAAAGGATTTTTAACTATTAAAGAAAAAAAATAGTTTAATTGAAAACTTTTCACTATCTTTGAATTTCATAATTAAATAGGCGTAAGGGGGTTACGCCATTATTAACCTCCATAAATAAATTATATATTATGAGTACTTTATCAAAAAGAGAACAATTAAAAGCTTCTCAAGAATTGACAACAAACACAAATCCTGCAAAAAAATTCTACAAGTGGGAAAGCGAAAACAAAACATTTTCTTATTTTCAAAAAGGAGAAACAAAAGAAGAAAGTAAAAACGTATTAGTTGATTTACCTTTCAGATTTGTTACGCTTGGACGCCCTTTGTTTTGCGTTAAAGGTTTTAATGAAAAGTTAAAATTAGGACTTTACTCAAATGAAGTTAGAAGCGTAAAAGATGAAATGACAGTTCGTTATTTCGACAAAAACCAGCCTGTTATTGCAAAAGGTATTTGGGAAGATGTAAAAGGACCGGCCGACAATGTAGGAGGTAAATATCATTTATCTATTTATGGTTACGATTTAGATACAAAAGAAATTATCAACATCGATGTAAAAGGTAACGGTATTGGAGAATGGGGAAACTTATTCAAAAGAAGTTCAGCAAGGTTAGCCGATGAAGTTGTGATTGTAAAAGGCTACAAAGATGGTAAAACTGGAGCTGTTAAATACACATACCCTACATTTGAATTAGAGCGTGTTATTTCTGATGAAGAATTGGACGGCGTTATCGAAGCGTTAGACACTTTAAAAAGTTTTCATACGGAATACTTCAAAAATAAAAATGTTGAGCCTGTTATTGAAGAATTAGAAGAAGAAGATTCTTCTGGAGATTTAGGAGATTTAGAGTTCTAAAAACAAATATTAATTATCAAAACCACCTTAACGGGTGGTTTTTTTATACACGTTTTCGAAATGTTTTATCACTTTTACTACTCTCTTATAGGGATAAAAAAAATAAAGTATAGGTGTCCCTTAAAAAACAAAAAAAACGTTGAAACGTGTTGCGAAAATAATTATAAAAATATTTGCATATTAATTAAATTATTGTAAATTTGTCTTGTTGATGCTCTACCAACATTTTAAAGTTTAACGCTAAGTTTAGCGTAACCGAGAAACCGACTATTAGAGTAGAGCCTTTTAGTCGGTTTTCTCATTTTATAAAGTATGGAATATAATATTTATTTAGGCTATAAAGTCTACAAAAACGGAAATGTTGAAAATAATAAAGGGGTTATATTAAAACCACAATTAAAGAATGGGTTTTCTTTTTACATTATAAACAATAGAAGGTTTAGTTGTGGAGCAATAGTTTTATTAGCTTTTAAAATATATCCTTCAAAAACAATGAAGATAAAAAGAAAAGATGGAAACCCACTTAATAACTCATTAGAAAATTTATCATGGTAGTATCAGTATTTAAGGATTTGTACAAATCAAAAGACGTACCTTTTCACGTTCCAATTGAAAAGATAATAAAACGTATTCAACAAGGGACTTCTAAAGAATTAGTAGAAAGTATTAGGAGTGGAAATAAAGAGAATAAAAACAAATTGCCTTGTATATTATTTTCTGGAGTTTTTAATGAACGAAATTCGAATTCTTTAAAAGAACATTCTGGACTTATGGTATTGGATTTTGATAAATATCCAGATAATGAAACGATGTTAGCTCAGTTGGACCAACTAAAAGAAAATAAACACTTTGTATTACTTTTTATTTCTCCATCTGGAAATGGAATAAAAGGAGTTATAAAAGTATCAAATGAATTAACAAAAGAAACACACCCAAAAGTATTTAAAGAGTTTCAAAACCAATTTGATTTAGATTATTTTGATATTGTAAACTCAAATATTGATAGAGTATGTTTCGAAAGTTACGACCCTAACATATACGTTAATTTAGAAGCTGAAATATTTAATCCAATATTAAAAGATGAAGGTTTCAATATTTCGGAACGTGTGCCTTTAATTCCTATTACCGATGAGGATAAAATAATTACTAAAATAATGGATTTTAACTGGTCCAAAGATTTTAGAGAAGGAGAACGTAATTCTTTTATATTTGCTTTAGCTGGTGCTTTTTGCGAGTATGGAGTTTCGCAAACTAATGCAGAGGGTTATATTTTAAATAATGTAGTAATAGGCGAATTTTCAGAAACAGAAGCTAAAACCACAATTAAAAGCGCTTACAAGAAAAGGAACTTTGATAGTAAATACTTCGAAGATTATAATAAAATAGACGCTATTAAGTCTGACCTAAAAAAGGGTAAAAAAGAAGTATTAAACAAACACAATATTTCTATTGAAACATTTGAAGAAATAAAAGAAGAATCAGAACATGAAGATTTTTGGTTTATAAATGACAAGAATAAAGTTCAAATTGATTTATTGAAATATAAATTATTCCTTGAAAGAAATGGATTTAAAAAACACTTTGCTTCTGGCTCACAAAAACCAACCTGGCTATTTATCCAATCAAATAAAGTAGTTGAAACTTCAATAGAAAAGATAAAGGATTTTGTTTTAGACTATTTAATTTCAAGACACGAAATTGAAGTTTGGAAGTATTGCGCTGGTTATCAAAATTTGTTTTCTGAAAACCTTTTAGCAATGTTAGAAACAATTGAACTTATGATGTTGAAAGATACAAAGTTTAAGTCTTATTTAGCTTTTTCAAATGGTATTTTAGAAGTTACTAAAAATGAAATCAAACTTATTGATTATATTGATGTAGATGGTTATGTATGGGAAAGTCAAATTATACAACGGAATTGGGAAAGTTTAGAAGTTTTTGAAAACGAATACAAAGTATTTATAAATAACATTTCGAATAAAGAACCTATTTCTATTGAGTGTGTTATTGGTTATCTTCTTTCCACTTACAAAAACAAAATGAATAACAAAGCCATTATTTTAAATGATGAGGTTATTTCTGAAAACCCAGAGGGGGGGACTGGAAAAGGTTTATTTGTTCAAGGATTGAGGCAAATTAGAAAAATATCAATTTTAGATGGTAAAGCGTTTGACGATAAAAAATCTTTTCCGTATCAAACCGTAAGCCCAGAAACGCAAGTATTAGTTTTTGACGATGTTAAGAAAAACTTTGATTTCGAAAGTCAATTTAGCTTAGTAACTGAAGGGATGACTTTAGAGCGTAAAAATAAAGACGCTATTCGTTTAAAAGTTGAAGATAGTCCTAAGTTATTAATCTCTACAAATTATGCTATTAAAGGAGAAGGGAACTCACATGATAGAAGAAGGTTCGAATTAGAGATTGCTCAACATTACGGTAAAAACTTAACGCCTTATGAGGAGTTTGGAAAGCAATTGTTTGACGATTGGGAAGATGAAGAATTTTTAAAATTTGATAATTATATGGTTTATTGCCTACAATCATATTTAAAAAATGGTTTAGTTAATCAGAATGCTAAAAATCTTAAAATGCGTAAATTCATTGCTGAAACTTGTATGGAATTCCACGAATGGATAAAAGATGTTGAAAATTGCCCTATTGGTTTACGTAATGATAAACAACAATATTTTAATAAATTTACAGATGAATACCAAGATTTTAGAAAATGGCTAACACGTAAGAAGTTTAATATTTGGATTCAAAAATACTGTAGTTTCAAAAACATTGAATACCAAGAAGGAAATACACACGGTCAAAGATGGTTTGCTATGGGCGAACAAACAGAAGAAGATAACGATATAGCTTTTTAATTATGGGATTTAAACTTAGAGATTACCAAGAAAAAATAAGTACTGATATAGCTGAATTATTACCAGATAGAAAAATTCATTATCTAAATGGACAAGTTCGCTCAGGTAAAACAATTATCGCTTTAGAAGTATGTAAAAAAGTAAATGCTAAAAAAGTTTTATTTATTACTAAAATAAAAGCCTTTTCAAGTATTCAATCCGATTATAAAAACTTTAGTTATACTTATGAATTAATTATAATAAATAAAGAAAGTTTGCACACTATTGAAGAAAATGATTTTGACATTGTAGTAGTTGATGAAGCACATCAATATTCAGCTTATCCAAAAGCAAGCAAGTATCAAAAAGATATTAGAGAAAGATTTTCTGAAACTATGATTTTATTGTTGTCAGGAACAATGTCTCCAGAGAGTTACTCTCAAATATTTCATCAGTTCCAATTGAGTAATTATTCTCCTTTTCGGAAATACACTAATTTTTACAAATGGGCAACCGATTATGTAAATGTTAAAAAGAAGCATTTAGGTTATGCGCAAGTAAATGATTATTCAGAGGGAAAAGAAAAAGAAATAAAAGGAATGATTAGGCACTTTGTAAGTACCGTAACTCAAAAAGATGCTGAGTTTCATTCAGAAGTAAACGAGCTTATTTTAGAAGTTGAAATGAAACCTATTACTTATAAAATTATTTCTAAACTAAAAAAGGATTTAATTGTAAAAGGCTCAAGCGGTGTTGAAATTATAGCAGATACAGGAGCCAAGTTAATGCAAAAGGTACACCAATTAAGTAGCGGAACTATAAAGATTGACGATAAAAAAAGTTTAATTATTGATAATAGTAAAGCGGTTTATTTAGCGGAACACTTTAAAAATGAAAAGATTGCAATTTTCTATAAATACGTTGCTCAATTAGATTCTTTAAAAGAAGTGTTAAAAGATAAATTAACTACTGATATTGATGAGTTTAATAATTCAGATAAGTGGTTAGCTCTTCAATTTATAAGCGGTAGAGAAGGTGTTAATTTAAGTAAAGCCGATGCACTTGTAATGATTGAGATTGATTTTTCGGCAACTACTTATTTCCAGGCTCGAGACCGTATGACGGTTAAAGAACGTTTAGTAAATAATGTATTTTGGATATTTGGAAAAAATACGATTGAGTTAGATATTTATAAACGAGTTCAAAATAAAATTCCTTACACATTATCTCACTTTCAAAAAACTAATAAAGATGTCAAAATTCCAAACCAAAGTAATGAACGAATTGAAAGCGCAAGGCTTTCTCGTTTTAAAAATAATTAGACTAAACGAAAATGGTTATCCTGATTTATTGGCTATAAAAGAAAATGAGCCTAATAGATGGATTGAGGTAAAAGAAGCAAAAGATACTTTAAAGCCTATTCAGAAATTAAGAATTGATGAATTAAACAAAATAGGAAATATAGCATACTGCTTACAAGATAGTAAAGGGATAATTTATCCTAATGAAAAAGAAGTTGAAACTTTAGACTTTTAATTATGGCTAAGATAAAACAAAACATACCAGACCCGAACCCGCCATTCAAATTAATTGGTAAAAACAACACCTTACTTGTAAACTTTGAAATACAGGAGCTGAACGGTAAGCAATGCCAATTACACAGCACAACTAAAAACCTACACGTAAATTCAATTTGGGTTAAAGGAGTAGAAAAGTTTCACTGGATTTACAAATTCAAGTATTTATGTGGCGGTGGGTTCACAATAGAAATAAATCATTACGATAACATTGTTAAATTTAAAGAGATTAATTAATAACTAAAATAAAATAAAATGGAAGAAATTTTAAAAATGTTAGGATTAACAATTTTGCAAAACGCAAGTTTTACACTTGTAAGCAGAGCCAGAAATAGTAAAAGTATATTATATCATACAATTGCTTCGGTTTTGTCAAATGGAATTTGGTTATTAGTTATTAGAAATGTAGTTAATAACTTTGAAAATCTAACTTTAATGGCAACTTATTTATTAGGTTCTGTTATTGGAAGTATAGGTATGCACTATATTGCTATGAAATATTTTGAAAAACCTAAAAAATAAAAATTATGAACTTTGGAACACCACAAGAAATGAATGATTATGAAAATGAAATAAACCAACAATCAGAAGAAGATAAAAATTTTGGTTGTTTAGTTTCTATTATTTACATTATTATAGTAACTTTAATTTTTAAATATTTTATATGAAAATAGTTAACAGTATAAGTGGAGGTAAAACTTCTGCATATATATCAAAACATTATCCAGCAGATATAAATATATTCTCACTCGTAAGAATTGAAGATAAAGAGTGTCTTTGGATGAATGGTAAAGACGAAAAAACAAGACAAATAATATCTGATAGAATTGGAAAAGAATTTATTGGGACTGCTGAAATGGATGATATTATTTATACTATTTTGGATTTAGAACAATTTTTAGGCGCTGAAATTAAAATAATATCTGGTAAAAGTTTTGAAGAAATAATTTCAGACAGAGGTAATTATTTACCAAATAAAATGGTTAGATATTGTACAAGTGAAATGAAGTTTTTTCCAATATTTAACTACTTGAAAGATTTAAAAATTTTACCAGTTGAAATGAGAATAGGTTACAGACCTAATGAAATAGATAGAGCTGAAAGAATGTCTTTAAAAGCGGTTAATGGATTTGAACAAGTTGAAACAATTATAGGGCGTTCTAAAAATGACAAAAGGAATAAATTAGGAATGATTGATTATCGATTAGCTAAATTCCCTTTAATTGAAGAAAACATAACTAAAGATATTATATACAATTATTGGAATGACAAGCCTATAAGATTTGCTTACAGAAACAATTGCGTAATGTGTATAAATCGGCAACCATTAATGATTTCGCATATGACTACTAAAGAAATTAGAAAGATTGAATGGGCAAACAGAATTGAGAAAAAGACTGGAAATACTTTTTTATCAGATGTATCAATGGCAACTATATTAAAATTTTCAGTACAAGGAAATTTATTCAATGATGATGATTTCTCAGATTGTGATTCTGGCAATTGCGAAACATAAAAACTTTATTCTAAAAACCCTTGCACAATAAAAAAACATTTTATACATTTGCTTTATCAATAATGGAATGGTACTCCTAGATAAAAAATATATTATAGCCTTATAACGAAATTACAAGTACCATTTGTAAAAGTAGATATAAGGCTTTTTTTAATTTAAAAATATTATGAAAACTAAAATCGAAATCAAATCAATCTTTGGGAAAGTATTGTTTACTTACGAAAATGAAAACGCAACTATTAAAGACGCAGTAGAAAAAGCAGTAGAAGAAAAAATATCTTTAGAATTTGCTGATTTACGTTCAGCGAATTTACGTTCAGCGAATTTAAGTTCAGCGAATTTAAGTTCAGCGAATTTATATTCAGCGAATTTACGTTCAGCGAATTTACGTTCAGCGAATTTAAGTTCAGCGAATTTAAGTTTAGCGAATTTACGTTCAGCGAATTTAAGTTCAGCGAATTTAAGTTCAGCGAATTTATATTCAGCGAATTTACGTTCAGCGAATTTACGTTCAGCGAATTTAAGTTCAGCGAATTTAAGTTTAGCGAATTTACGTTTAGCGAATTTAATTTTAGCGGATTTACGTTTAGCGAATTTAAGTTTAGCGGATTTACGTTTAGCGAAT
>ERZ650310.437-NODE-437-length-12453-cov-5.525891_pt1 | contig 12453 bp, 5 predicted proteins | sample MGYA00376246_ERZ650310 | MGnify/ENA primary metagenome ERZ650310 (study PRJEB26733, sample SAMN07839286) | wastewater metagenome | biome: small river; feature: stream; material: water | place: USA: North Carolina | collected 2016-03-01 ...
GTTTGCACAAAACCATGATAAGGAAGTGGAAAGACTTAGGTTAGCTCTTCAACGGAATACTATTGTAAATCCTGACAGTGTTGATTATACACTGAAATACAAGTTTAACCTCAAATTAACTCCGCAACAAGAAGAAGCTCTAAAATCACAATTCAACATTGCTGAGAACACATTGAAATTGAAAACACAAATAACAAATGAAAAACATAGGAAGAGTCTTGCTGCGTTTATTGTTAACGATAGTGATGATATTGAAACCAGACTAAGAAAGGAAAGTCTTTGGTTAGATTTATCAGTTATTCCAGCTAAAGTCAACATGGTAGTTATAAGTCCATCAATAGACTATGGAATGTTTGATGGACTCATGAAACTCTTAGAGTTTTCTTCACATAAACTTACCAAGTTGTATTTACATAAAGATGCATTTGATAGTCAAGAAATAGTAGATCTCAACTTGAAAAGTAGTTCTATTGAAATTTTTACATACAACAAAGGTGGTCTATATGAACTTCTTCAGAATGATACTGATGTAAATCTTGTTGTAAATTTTGCCCGTGGAGATAACTCACACTACTTTTCACAAGTAATGATGTATGAACACATCATCAAAAATTACTTTTATCCACCTGGTTATTTCTATATTGGCAATGATAACACAATATCCTTTGATGTTGCTTATAATATCACATTGAAAAGTGTTCAAGATAAAACTGAAGATGCACAACTACTTTATGGTGAACTGGTTAAAACTATTGCAGACAAAAAGAATGTTAAAGACAAAGATAGTACAAATAGGTTTAATAGCTTAATTGATGACTTAGCAACACGAATTCAAACATTCATAAGCACGGTAGGTATAACAGCTCCAAGAAACGACTTTGTGCAATTCAAAAACTTCTATTCATTACAAGATATTTCAAGTGATCAACAAAACAAGAATACAATTGAAAGTATTAAATCTTCTATCAAAGAAAACAAAGATAGTGAGTTTTACAAAGTGATATCTTCTCTAAAGAGTGAAAAAGATGATTTGAATACAGTAAAACTGCAGGCAATCCAGAATCTTCCTCAAAATATTAATGTTATATTATTGAACTACAACAATAGTAAAAAGGATTTTATCAGTCTTGTTAAGGACCTTATTTCTAATAATACAGTTAACACATTGTATGTTCAAAAGGCTGATTACAACGATGATATCACAAATGTACTCTCACAAAGTAGCACTGTTGCTTACACAAATATCTACGAGGTTTTTGAAAGAATGACAATGTCACCAAGGTCAAATAGTTCAGTTGATGTGGTTATCAACGCATCACCAAGTGGAACCTTATCAGTCTCTCAACAAGTGATGACGGTTGGTGTGCTAAGTGAACCAAATAACATCTACTTTGGTATACAAGGAACAAATGACTTGACAATTGTTGATAAGAAAGACACAATTGACAATGTTATCTATGAAAATGTTAATGTGTCTAGTGTGATTGAGACTTTAAAGGAATATGCCAAATTATCTGTTGTTTCTAAATTAGGCTCTGATCTTGTGGAATTCAACAGAGTAGTTGAGAAATTATCTAAGATTCCTGACCCAGACCTATCATTCTTTCTGACCAGATCCACATCACAACCAGTAAAACCCAAGTTATTCGATGATGACCTACAAGCCCTTACCACGTTGTTGCAACAAAAGGAAAACGAAAAACTTAGCAATTTCTTGAAAGAAAACTTTGATATGTTCCGCAACGTGCTGAAATCATTACCACAAAGAAATAATATACTGGTTCTTGATTTTGAAGACACATTTTCCACTTTTGAGAGTGCTGTAAGAACTGTGAGTGTTGTTCTTAAGGGGATTGAACGGGATGTTGTGAAAGCTTACTATAATGTTGATACTATCAAAACAAAGCTAGGCGAATATCTTAACATCTCTGACAATGAAGCACTACTTTCATTTAGTACATTTAGTAAACTCTTTGAGACAACATCCGACTCATCAAATCAATTTAAGCTTATTGTGAAAGGCAATACAACAATTTCACCTCAGCTTGCTTTGTTTTTGAGTATATTGAGACAAAGAGGGGAGAATCCTATTTTATTTATGTTTGATTTTGATCAACAACAAATAGTCTTAAAACCATGTGATGAAATTTTGAAGTCTGTAAAATTCACAAGTGAACAACTTGATGAGATTTACATGTCATTTAATGTGATTGAAGCCATCAAGTCAAAGTTGCTTTCCTTAAATGACAACGGTAATAAGTTCTGGGAAGGAAAATATAACAGAGAGCAGTTTGTTAATGACTTGACAGAACTAAATGGTATTGTGCAAACCTTCAATTTGAATGAAAAAAATAAGGATGCTTTTCAACAAGTAATTAATGAGTATGCTGATGCACTCTTGACTTTTGACTTATATACTAAAATTGGCAATGATGATCATATTCTTACAAGACTTGTCGACGTTTTGGATGATCCCTCCAAGCTTGAAGGCCTTGATGAAAAAGACAAAGTAAAAGGCATCATAAATCAACTTTACACAACATTTGCTAAGGAAAATGAATTGGCAAATCCTGAGCTATTGAAGTATCGTTCAGTTGTCGGTGAGCTCCTAGATAAAGAATATGTCCTAAAATCAAAAGGTGTAAAAACCGAACAAGAACAAAACAAGAAGTCCCTCGATTATTACATTACTCGTACATATATTGATAATGGGTTGAAGAAATATAGAGAAGGACTTAATGAAATCTTGAATAGTAAAACATCACTTATTTATCAGAAACTAAATGTACTAAGAGTGTTATTTGCAAACATATACAAAGTTAAGTATGGAAACAAGGATATACTCACAGGTAAAGATGAAAAATCAAGAATGAAGTTCAAAAGGTTTATTGTTCCCGAGCCAAACAAGGACACAACACCCCAAGAAGCATATCAAGCAGCTGTCATTATTAATACACTTAGCACAACAGTCAAAGAGAAGCACTCAGACATATACAATATGATTATGTCCAACAATCAAAGCAAAACAAAGATAAGTGATCAGAAACTAAAGGTATACAGTGATGATCTATTGATTGATGACATAATTAGGTACATGTTTGTTGAGGTGAACAAGGATGATAAGCTTAGAACAAACAAGTTTTTTATGGAGATCTACGACACTGTCTATAATAACGTGTCATTATTGATTAAGGAACTACCAAATGTTTGGATGAACAAATGGAGTTGGTTGCCTTTTCTGAAAAACAAAAAAGATGATGCAAGCAAGAAACTATTCTCACTATACTTCTTCGATACACACATTATTCCTGTCTTTGTAGAGTCTAATCATCTTACACTCTCCTTTGGAGCATTCGAACCTGTAGAATGCAAGGTTGATGTGGATCAACTGAATCTGAGGGGGTGTGAAAAATCAATTCAAACATATAAACCAACCCCCACACTTCTATTGTCAACTAGCCTACCTGACACTGTTAGTCCGGAACTTTTTGAGACTTTGAAAAGTGTTGCTACAAATTTTGTAACAAATTATGGTGTACCAATAGGTAGTAATGGAAGCACTCAATCAGTCCCAAGTACTCTTGATACCACCAACTCTGCAGATGTCCAAGTAATTCCAAGTCCCACAGAAGCTTCCACAAATGCTGATAATGATTCTATAGCTCCGGAAAGTCCAACAGATGCTACTACAAATGCAACTCCTCCTGTCGTTCCTGAAGAAGAAAATGTTACTCAAACTGGCGGTGTTCAACCACAATTTGACATCCAACAATTGAAGGTTGTTGCAACTACAATCAAAAGCTTGGCATTAGAAGAGGTGTCTACCTACGACAAGCAAGTAAAAGAAAAACAAAGACAATCGCAAAAAATTAAAAGCAATGAAAATGCAAAGCAAGTTGATAAAATGAGTATTGATGCTTCTATACCTCAGCTTGAAAACGACAAGCGGACAGCCATTCAAAATGTCAATACATTGTCTAGATTACTAACTTACTTAGATTTGATGGAAAGGGTAAACACCGATAGGAGTGAGCAAACCGTCAATGATGTACAAAAGTATAACGAACGTGTGACTGAAGAATTTGTAAGAGACTATCTTGATCCAAGCAATCTGCCATCAAAGAAAGTTTATGGAAATGACATATCTGGTTTTGAAGAATGGTTCAAACTCGCAAATGACCGTTTTAAGAAGAAACTCCCAGAAGTTTACAATATTGAAAACATGAAAAATAGTTTCTGTAATGATGGATTGGAGTTTATTGCTGAAGAATTGTTTGAAATTATTAAGGGTAATGCTGGTGATAAAGGTGTTAATTTCTTGATAACAGATGATGTGTTTATGAGCCTCAAAGGTGTTATTGCTGAGTTGAAAGTTATCTTTCCCAGTCTTCTAGGAGACTTAGAACAACTATTAAGAATGATTGCTGATGTTCAGGATAAACTCAAGAATCCTGTGATAGCCAATTTGTACCAATTAGATCCTGAATTTCAAAAGAGTATCATTGAAAATCAGTCTTGGATGCAACTTTTACTTCATCTTAACAACCCTGTGGAAATTCAAAAATTAGTACAAATGTATGACAAACTGTATGAGAATAGGATCAATGAAGTGCTCAATGAGTACGAGAAAGTGTGCAAAAAAATACGTGAAGCGGACACTTACAAACGAGAACAGGCATATATTGACGAGATAATCAAGAGGAAAAAAGGTGTTCAGAGTGGAGGTGGGCCAGATGAGAATTCTGGCGGACTAGTAACACCGGAACCTTCAAAAGAATCTTCGCCAACATATGATCCTTCCGAAGATGAACCTGCCACAGGTGAAGCCTCAACACCCAATGTTTCAAGCGAAGCCTCAACACCCAATGTTTCAAGCGAAGCCTCTCCACCCAATGTTTCAAGCGAAGCCTCTCCACCCAATGCTACAAGTGAAACCTCACCACCCAATGTTTCAAGCGAAGCCTCTCCACCCAATGCTACAAGTGAAATCTCTACAGCAAATGCTTCAAGTGAAACCTCACCACCCAATGCTTCAAGTGAAACCTCACCACCCAATGCTTCAAGTGAAGCCTCTCCACCACCCAATGCTTCAAGTGAAACCTCTACAGCAAATGCTTCAAGTGAAACCTCACCACCCAATGCTACAAGTGAAACCTCACCACCCAATGCTACAGATGAAGCCTCTCCACCACCCAATGCTGCAAGTGTGCAGAGTACGGTGATCCAAGGTGAGGTGGCAGAGGCAGTCAAATCAACTCTTGTAAAACCATCAAACAACGTGGCTTATGATGAACTCAAAGCATTGGAAGGTACTAACTTTATTCAAATGTTGAAATTCTTAAAGTTGAAGAAAAAGAAAGATGATGAACGAAGATATCAAGATGACTTGAAGAAACTATTTGAGAAAAAACAAGATGAAATTTCTATTCTTGTTAAGTCAAGTAATGAAAGTGTACCATCCAATCAAGGATTTATGTTTGGAGGAGGATTTTTTTCCTTTGGAAAGTCTAAAACACCTGAAGCTACACAAGGAGCCACCACCAACAAGCTAATCCCACAATTCAAAAAAGCTGAAGTAGAAAAAGACATAACTCCTGATTTAACAAGAGACAGAGATATTGATTTCAATGAAGGTGTACAACTCATATTTGGTGATGATCCAGAACTAGTTAAGCTACTCATTGCATATAATAAGAAATACAAAGATGTATATCTGCAAACTCCAACAAAAGATTTGGATGTGTTAGAACTATTTGTTGACGTCGTTAATCAATATCCATTATTTACCCAATACTTTGGCAAAATTGACAAATCTCAGCTACCACAAGTTCTTCTGTCAATAAAGGATAATGTTCGTCCTGCAATCAATGATGTCCTAAAAACCTCAAACTATGATACAACAAGAATCAGCAAACAAATCAAACAACAAACATTGAAGTTGAGCAGTGACATTGAAGTAAAACATAAATCGTTCCTTGACATTCAAGAAGATGAACAATCCGACACAAAGGGCGAAACACCTTCAAATATGAGTATATCTGCATCAAAAACAACAGATAAAGATGTTGCAACCGGAGAAGTTTCATATCAAAAGTCCCAAATTGCAACGACGAATCAAGTAAACAACATTTCAAAAGACAAGCAACCAGTAAAGAGTATTGCCGATAAGATTTCTGGAATTGTTGGTAATGTTGGATTCATTGCATCATCAGGTGGTTCAACCAACCCAAATCTGCCAAATTTGACACAAACCCACTTGTATATTCAAGAATCTTTAACTGACTTGGATGGCTTTTACAAGAAAATGCAAAGAAAACATGGGCGTTGGGAAGATGAGTTAAACTCAATGCTTAATCAAGGTGAAGTGCCTCTTAAAGTTCAAATACAAACACATGTAAGTCTTCTGGGAGGTGGTAAGCTTCTTGAAATTGAAAGAAGAAAAGTTTCTATTCAGCTACTTTACTTGATGAAAAAGTTTGCTCGGGCAGTTGCAGACAAAAGCCTTGTCAATTATGCAATTTTTAAGGATTATTTCTTCCAAGACAAAAGAAAAGAGATACGTGCAATTCTTGACTATTTGCAAACATTCTCATATGTAAAGGATGACATCTTTATTGCCAAGTTTACTGACGATGAAAAAACAAAAGCTAAAGCATTGCAACTGCGTGAAACATATAACAAGATTGAAAAGACATTCAATGAGTTTATTCAAAACTTTCATATCATGAACGATACATTTTACAAGTCTCTATCGGAGAATCTTGAAGACAATATTACAGACTCATCCACCATATACATGAGAGACAAGGAACGGTCCAAAATTGTCATATTGAAACGTGATCTCCTTGCAAACATGCAATATCTACCAAAGAAAATAAAATCTTTTTATACATTAAATTACCCTGTAACAGAAATGTTCGATATGCAATTCCTTCTCATGTATATCATTAAGTTTGTTAAGATCCTATCATTTGGTTTCTCAATGAACATGGCTACAAATATCTTTATACAAAAGTATGAAAATGTTGTTTATGACAAAAAGGTCAATCCTCCCTCACTCACAAACTTTATGTTTATCTTCCTTGGGTTTGATCTATTCTTTACCATCTTCCTGTTCATATTGTTAGGTCTTTGTGGATTCTTGTTCAAAACTGAGAACAACACATTCCCCATAGATGGCTACCTTTACAAGAAGTTCGCTATTGATTACATTATTACTACAATATTGATCATGGTGATTGGTGTTCTTATTGGATCCGTTATCAAGCAAAAGAAATATTTTAGGTATAAAACTGAAGGTGAAAGAGGTATCAGGGCATTTGAGGATATCATGAAAATGACTGCAACTGTAGTAACTCTTGCCCCTATGTTTATGATTTTATGTTAGCTATAAATTACTTTTCTTTTTGTTCCTTTCAATAAAGATGAACTCGATCTTTATATTATTTCCCAATCAACTTTATGATGACATTTCACTTATCAAGACAGTGAAACCGGATGCAGTTTACCTGATTGAAGAGCCCATTTATTTCTATGACTCTAAATACAAACCAATAAAGCCCCACAAAATAAAGTTGGCTTTTCTTCGTGCTTCCATGAAATCATATTTTGACACACACCTTAAGAAACATATGTCCAAAAGAACAAAGTTGACATACATTGATTACAACACAATCCTTAATGACAACTATAACTTTCTAGCTAAAGCTTCTAAGGTCATGTTCTATGATCCAATTGACGTTGAACTTACCAAGAAACTAGATACTATCTTATCTAAAAACAAAATCGTAACTAAAACTATTTTTGATAGTCCAGATCTTTTACTCCCTAAGCATATCGTCAAAGAGTTTTATACATCTAATAAACCAAAACATGCGACTTTCTATGCTTTTGTCAAAAAGAGAATGAACATACTAAGTGGTATCAAAAATATGGATTCAATGAATAGAAGCCCACCACCATCAAATCCTCCAAATGTGTATAATTGTAAAGTCAGTAAGACTACCGATAAGTATTATAGGGAAGCAATACAGTACACTCAAACACACTTTGATGATCATTTTGGTGAATGTGAGTTACTAAGAACATTTCCAATTACATCCCACGACGCAAAAGTATCTTTTGAAAGATTCTTACAACAATCACTGGGTAATTTTGGCAAGTTTGAAGATGCAGTTATGGCTGAGGACCCTTTTATGTATCATTCAGTAATAAGCCCCTTGTTAAACAATGGTCTTCTAACACCAACATATATTGTTGAGAGAACCTTAGAGTTCTACTCTCATAACAAACATACAGTTCCACTATCAAGTTTAGAAGGTTTCATTCGTCAAGTTATCGGTTGGCGGTTCTTTATGCAAACATTATACATACAGTTCCATGATGAGCTTATAAAACAAAATACACCAAACAACAAATTAACATTCAAAAAAGAAAGTGATTGGTATAATGGAACCACTGGGATCATACCAATTGATGAAGAGATAAAAAAAATAAAGAAGTATGGTTACGCTCATCACATCGTTAGGTTGATGGTTTTGATGAATTTCTTTATTCTATGTAATGTTCATCCTCATGAGATATATCGGTGGTTTATGGAAGTCGTTAGTATGGATGCATACTCATGGGTTATGATATCTAATATTTATGCAATGGGGTACTTCTACCCTAAAGTAATGTCAAAACCATACATAAGTTCAAGCAATTATATAGTAAAAATGACGAACTACAAGAAAGATGGTCATTGGAATGTTATTTGGGATGCATTGTATCATAAGTTCTTGAAGGACAAACCATCCTCTTACACTTTCTTCTATAAAAGAACTTATAAGGATAATGCAACTATGCATAAACTAGCTGACAGTTTTATTGAAAAGCATTTTATCCCCTATAATAAAGAACAATGACACAATATCACATATTTATATTTCGTAGAGATCTTCGCATTCAAGACAACCTTGCATTGCACGCACTAGTGAAGACACTCAACACAGATACTGATGTTTTACTTCCTTTATTCATTTTCAACAGTAAGCAAATAGACAAGAAGCATAATAAGTATTTCAATAAAAACTCCGTTGAATTTCTTATTCAGTCTCTTGAATCATTGAATAATGATTTGAATAGACAATTGTTGTATGTACATAGCAACAAGAATGACATTGATGTACTCAATGACATCAAACATAAGTTAGAAACAAAGAGAACTTCAAACAAGTTAGCTAGTGTTAACTACAATATAGATTATACACCATTTGCTATCAAACGTGATGAGCAAATAAAGAGTTGGTGTGAATCTAATGGTATCAGGCTGACAACACAGGAAGACTATACTCTTGTACCTATTAATAGTGTATTGACAAACAATGGTACATTCTTTTCTGTATTCACGCCATTCTATAAGAAGTTTCTGACTCTATCTCATACGGTTCCTGATGTAAGTGAAGTAAGTCACAAACAACTAATAAGTATGCTTTACAAGACTCTTCCCAATATCCAGGGGGCAAAGAATAGTACAAAAATAACCGATTACTATTTCAATAAACCAAATGACAAACTGTTTGTCACAGGTGGAAGAGAACAAGCATTGACAATATTAACAAAAATACGTGAAGGTCATTTTGCACAGTATGACAAAGAACGAGATTATCCTTCTCTGAAGGACAAAACAACAAAATTAAGTGCATATCTAAAGTTTGGTTGCATATCTATACGTGAAGTATACCACGCTTTGCGTAAAGCCTATGGTCTTCAACATGGCTTGATACGTGAGCTAGTTTGGAAAGAGTTTTATGCTTGTATTGCTTTCAACAAACCAAGAGTTTTGAGTGGGCAACTCACAGCCAAAAATACCAACTTACCTTTTAAGGAAAAGTATGATAAGGTAAAGTGGTCCTTTAACAATGAATGGTTTATTCGTTGGTGCAAAGGAGAAACTGGATTTCCTCTTGTTGATGCAGCAATGCGACAAATGAATGCTACCGGATGGATGCACAATAGATGCAGAATGGTAGTTGCATCGTTCTTAGTGAAAGACATGTTGATGGATTGGACACTTGGAGAACAATACTTTGCAAAACAACTAGTTGATTATGATCCTGCATCAAACAATGGAGGTTGGCAGTTCTCTTCATCCACTGGTGTAGATGCACAACCATACTTTAGAATTTTTAATCCATTTTCACAATCTTTAAGGTTTGATGCCGACTGTCAATATATAAAAAAATGGATTCCAGAGCTTCAAGGTATCGACAACAAATCTATTCATACATGGGATATATCATATGAAAAGCATAAAAATAGTACATCATATCCTAAGCCCATGCTTGTTCACAAAGAACAATCCAAGAAAGCAATCGCACTATTCAAGGAATACTAGGCTATATATGATGACTTTATCACTTCAACAATCCTACTAGAAGCTTGTTTTGTGATTGGTATTTCAGCAATTGCTTTTCTGTAGAAGTCACAACATTTGAATGGTTGGTTGATGAAATTACATATATGGATATCTACACTATCATTTGGTAATTTGTGTGAAAAGACACCTGTTCCAAACACAAGACGAATATACTGGATAAACCCTTCAAGGTTTTTTGCGGTTCCTTCAAATTCAAGCTCACCGTCCACAGTAATGTCGACATTATCCATATATTCGTGAAGCTTCACAGAAAACCTTTCATCACACAAGTCATTTTCTTCTTCTTCGTCTATTATCATAACTTTCAAGAGAACTCTCTCATCAGATAATGTAATGTTGAATATGAACTTATAGTTTACTTCACTAGATGAATTGACTAGCTCAAACACAACATTGTACTCACCTACAAAGAAGCACTTTTGAATGCATTCAACTACTTTTTTTTCAAATGGATCCTCAATATTATCATCGTTCACAACTTGATTCCATACCGTATGAACATCTTGCAACGTTGCATCGATTTCATTGATAATTTTTAGAATCGGTTCTTCTGTTAATGTTAGTAGAAAGTCTCTATCTTCACTTGTTTCTCCATTTATTAAGTTTTGAAAATATGTTCTACATATTACCTGTGTAAGGTAATACTTATTAGCTTCTTCATTGATATGTATATCATAGCTCTTTATAGAGTTGATTATTTCTTTTATGATATTGTCAGTGTTGACAAATACTTTATTATCAAAGACTTTCTTTGTATTACTGTTTGCAAACTTACAAGTTGTAAGAAATCTGGAGAATGTCCTAATATCAAGTTGCTTGGAAATCTCTTTGGTCACATCAGATGGAACAATACTCATGAAGTTGTCCATCTTTGTTGTTGATGTAACTTATGTTAATAAAAATATGTTTATCAAATTTTGTATAATTTGTGTGAATACATTATACATCTTTTTTGTTTCTAGCCTGAAACAACTTAATGTATGATGTTGCCCATGAATTATAAGTATCAACATTCTGTAATATTCTATACATCTCAATAAGACACTTTATACATACATCAACATCATAGAACACAAAGTGATTTACACTGTAATATGTACCATCAGGAAGACTGCTTTTTAATAATGCCTTTAACATTTTATCCGTAAACAATCGATCTATCCTGACATATATTTTATTAGACAAGTTGTCTTGTTTACATTGTACATTTCCAGTACGGAGGTACTCAAATACATCAAACTCCATGCTTTGTGGCATCTGATGATGATAAGTCATGATGAACCATCTATGAGTATATGTTTTTATGAGTACATTATCAGTTTTTTCTTAACTGTTATGGATGTGTAAGAAATTTTGTGAGAATGACGTTAAATGGCTTAAGGTTTTTTTCTTACATTAATAAAAATGATCCCACACAAAACGAGATTACCATCGCATGTGCGTAGAACAATTGGTAATAAGAATTTCAAAAGGATCATTGTCATTTCAAGAAAAACAAGAAAAGCAAACAACTTGTTTGAAATGGTAAATAACCCAATCTCTTTCTTTGAACTAACTGATCAATACTTTCCCCACACATTACCATATCCTTTTCATAAAGCTCTGAAGCTTTTATTTGTTGATGATTTGTTTTCTTTTAACGATTTGTGCAATACAAAAGACATTGCAGAAAGTATCGTTCACACTTGTGGACGTATTGTGACAAAACATGTTTCGCTTAAGCAGAAGTGTGTTTTCCTTTTGAAAATGTATGTTTTCATTTATAAAATATCATGGTTTATTTTGGGTGACTTTGCAATCCACAAAGATCATCATTCTCTTACTGTTTGGCTTGAGTATGTTAATTATTTTATCGGACTTATTAGAGAGTAACTCGCTCTCTTCCTTAGCATTTTGCACGATATCCAATTAGTATGGGTTTGATTGATACCGACGCTTGGCATAAGTTGCACCGTAGAAACGTAAGTCTTGTTGCTTTGTCCTTGTCAATAGATCGGAAGAGCACACGTCTGAACTCCAGTCACGATCAGCGA
>ERZ650310.440-NODE-440-length-12399-cov-4.727641_pt1 | contig 12399 bp, 9 predicted proteins | sample MGYA00376246_ERZ650310 | MGnify/ENA primary metagenome ERZ650310 (study PRJEB26733, sample SAMN07839286) | wastewater metagenome | biome: small river; feature: stream; material: water | place: USA: North Carolina | collected 2016-03-01 ...
CTTTCAACAAAAGAACTACCTACGCCAATAGCAATCTTACTGTTCTTAAGAATGCATAACCAAGGTTTAATGTTCTCACGATAGGATTTATACATCTCCAACATGTGTTTTGCAGCAAATTCATCTTTGTCAATCAGTTTAATATCTAGTAACGTCCTAGATGGTTTTAAAACAATAAACATTCTGTTTGCCAGTGAAATATCCATGACGGGTATTTTTTCTTTTTTAGCAAGCTTCCATCGCCCTATGCGTACTGTGTATACTTTCATATTAACTCGCCATTGCATACCAAGGAGTGGCACCGCCACGAGAAGCAGGTTCATGACCCGGCGCACGCCGTGACATGTCTACACCTAAAACATCATCGGGAACATTCCCAATACGTTCAAACTTGTAAACCGTAAACAAATCTATTTCAGGTGTTACAGCACCCATTCGTCGATGTTTACCGCGCTGAATAGTTAAATAGCTTTCACCATTGATCTTAACAATGTGAATATAGATTTCCATATCCACTTCTTGGTCGATAGTTTTACAACCATCATAGTAGCCTTTGTTAGCAATTTCTTTAACAAAGTTATCCACACCCATACGCACTAATGTTTTAGCATCTGTAGATAATTGATGCGGTGTTAATGTAGTAATGCCTCGTTTGCTGGTAAAGTTTCTAACTCGTCTAAATAGATCACGTACGTCTTGGCCAGTGGCACCTTGCGCGCAGCCACGTTTAGACATCATGGCTAAGTAATCAAGTTCTAAGAATACAATTTCAAAACCTTCAGCTTCAAACTTATTAATGCGATCAAACAAATCGGCATAACTAAATTCGCTAGGGTCAATCTGACACATGTTGATTTCAAAGCCAGTAGCCCGTAATTCATTAACAACGTAATCGGCTGCTTCAATTAAATCAATATCACGCGGGTCGACTTCAATACCAGTTTTATTCTCCACAATGTTTTTGTAGAGATGCATGATGTCTTGTTCAATAGGATTCTCAAATGAACAACGCATCAATAATGCTTTCTTTTCAGGATTACGCAACTTAGGTGTATTATACTTAGCAATACCTGCAAAGATATCTAACGTCATGCCGCTTTTATAGTTGTGTTGTAAAGCAGGCAGTACGATGAACTCACCACGTCTAAAGCCATTCACAAAGCCTGTCATGCGATTCAAGCCTTGTAGGTGCAAATGTAATACACCATTAGTATCCAATTCATCAGATGCACGTTGAAATACATCGCGTACGGCATTAACATCGCTTAGGTTAATATCACGTACAATGCTAGGGTGTACCGCATCCACGTATTCGGTATCTCGAAACTTTTCTAACTTATTCATGAGCTCTGGAACAAAGGTGCGCCATTCAATTGTGTTCTGTTGAAACGATAATTGGTTATACGCCGTTTTAATAACGTCTTTAATACTCCACCGTAAAACAAAGGTATTGATAGCATTACGATAACTCATTGCTTTAACACGCAATTTATCATCATCGCAGTCTGTACATATACCATCATATAGGGAGCCATATAAGCCTTCATCATTATTGCATAGCACTCTTATAGTTTGTAATAACTCCTTTTTATCGTATGCATAATCGACAGGTTTCTGTACCATTGTGCTAATAAGGTCACGCATACCAGTGACAGGGTCCTTAGAGAATTCGCTAATAACAGCATTGTCTGGGAACTTAATTAACGCAAGAGCTGACTTAACCAGCTCGGCTGAATTGGTTGTTTGATTTGATAATTGGCTCTCTAGGAATAATAGAGTAATTGCTTTAACGAGTAATAGTTTGGTGTCCATTGTTACAACCTCACGAGTGTCTAACTATGCAAAAAGAAATGAAAATACTTATTGTGCCATATTGGGTAGAGCGTGCTATTCGGGATAATCAATTATCCATGGACGCAGCTTTAGATATTATGTCACTCTCACGCATACTATCGTTCAAAGACGTATGTTTTTACTGTGCAATTAATATGTGGTTATATGATCAATTGCCGACTCCGGTAAAGGACACGTTTGTAAATGTCCATTTATTATCGGATAGTATGAAATATCTTATGACCGATGGTTCTGGTAATAAACCCAGTAAAGAAAAAACAGATGCGTTCTATGAGCGTGTAGCCAATACGTACCACTATGAATATGATAGAATCTTATCAGAATCACAGGGGTCTGGTAAACGCTTACTGCTTTCCTTATTCCCTCACGATACCGCCCAAGACGATCCTAACGTCATGGCGAGCACTGAATATCTTTTTGAAGTGTTTGATATAAAAGAAGATGTACTGGGCATTCGATTTGCCTTACCCGATAAACATATCCCACTGGGTAAACAAATCAAGCAATGTTATGATAACCTCTTAAAGGTGCTGACAGCGAGCATGCGATTCGAAGAAGTTGTGAAGCTTCCAGCTTTTAACGAATTTGCCCGTCTTTCACGTACTGGCGTTTGACAATAATATATGATGAGGTATCTGCATATAAAAGAAGCTATGCAGACGTACTCTTGGGTCTTAGATGTCGAATCATCTAAAAATAACTCGCTAGTAATAGTGAACTTAACATCCGTTAGGAAGGATTAGAAAATGGCTAAAAGTAATAAACCAGTTTTCGCTCGCAGCAGTGCACATACCGCCGTCGTTAATAAAGCGGTTGGTTTGTTTGCAGTGCATGCTAACGATAACGCTCAAAACATCAAAAACGTCGCGTTGAAACCAAGTTTTGAAAGCTTTATGAAGCGTACATCACTTGACGAAACGCAATATAGCAACTTGTCTTCATCGCTTGAAAGCGCTGACAAGACAATTGAAAAAATCATGACTGATGCAGGTATGTCAGCTAAAGATTGGGAAAACTTGACTGGTGCACAACGTGAAGCTGGTGCTTATGCTTACATGGCTTTCCATAATCCACACGCTTACGGCGTTGAAGCTTATGCATACAAAGCTCCTGTTAGCGATATGTCTAACCCATTGCGTCCCGTTATTGCGGTTGATACAACCTCTAACCCAGTAATGGGCTATCACACCAAAGCTCACCCTGCGTTAGAAGCATTTGATGACCGTGAAGTAAAAGCACACGTGCCATTAAGTATTGTTTACAACGTACAAGCTTCTCGCCAAGACCCGTTTGGTGAATTGTTCTATCCAACAATGGTTGTAACGCCTGATCAAAACGGTGTTGACGTGTTGGTTAAACGTGTTATGGTATTCAATGAATTCCGCCATGACATTACTGGTAAAGCGATTGACCTCGACACATTACGTGTTAACTTGGTTAAAGCGCATGTCGATGCAACCGTGTTGTCCACTGATGTAACTTTAGCAACACCTGTGTTCTACACTGGCAATGCTGAAAACAACAGTCACTTTGCACCAGTTGGTGAAATTGCACCACGCCCAACTACTGTGCGTAACAATGAAGCCATCTTGACAAGTCCGTTGAAACCATTTATGGATCACAACTTGTTATCGTTGTCGCAAACACCTTCCATGACTGCTGCTGGCGTGTTGGATCAAACAGCATCGCTTGACCATCGTATTACTTTGGAAAAAGTTTACGTTAAGGTTACTGCAACAACAGGTGGTGCAGTTGCTTTCTTGCCAATGGATACAACACGTTTACCGCGTAATGCTTACCAAAAAGGTCCTGAAGGTTTAGATAAAGAGTTACAACTCAATTTCAACACCACTAAAATGCCTGTTACTGGTTTGAATGTTGATACTGTTGGTGTTATCACTGGTTCGCCTGCTTTGGCTTACTTACGTGATCCTGCCCGTGCTGACTTGATTCTTCAGTTGTCTTTTGATGTGGCTGGTCGTGCAAACGTTGAAGTAGGTACTGTTAAGTTCAACCCTACTCCAATCACAATCCACAAAGTGTTGCGCAAATTGCCAGATGGCCGTAAAGTTGAAGTAACTGACACCGCTATCATCAATGCCCTTAATGCTGAATTAACATTCTCGTTTGGCTATGCTGATCTTGGTGCTCGTCGCTCTAACATCGATCGTCGTGACAAAGGTTTGTTGGTTACTAACGTTGAACACGTTGAACGTTTTGCGGTTCCATTGTTGTCGCCTATTACATGCCAAACTCCACGTACCTCTACAGGCACTGGCGGTGACGTAACAGCTCCAATCAATGCGACACGTATTCGTAACAGCAACAACGCAGTTACTAAATTGTTCCAATACGCTGACCAATTAAATGCTGCTGGTATCACTAACGTACCTACCGATTCTATTCCTGATATCGAAGGTCCAGGTCGTCACATGGTTAGTGCATACTACCACCGCGAAACAGTTGATGTAACCACTTTGGTTAATTCAATTAAATCACAAGATCGTCGTGCTGATGTTAAAGCTGCGTTGATCAACCTGATTACATCTCGCGTTGTGCATGCTATTCAGGCAACTGGTTACTTACCTGTATTACAGGCATCTAACGGTTACACGAATGAAATGCCGTTGGTTGCTATTGGTACCGACTCGTACATCAATACTTTCTTGATGATCGATGGCGACACACGTACATTAGGCCCGAACCTTGATTGCCAAATCGAAGTATCACCTGACCGTCGTGTATATGGCAAAATCGTTGTTGCTTTAGTACGTAAAGGCATTACTGGTGCTGATCCGTTAAACTTCGGTAACATGGTTTGGATGCCTGAGTTGGTCACTGAGTTAGACATGACTCGTAACAATGCTGCTGTACACGAAACAATGGTTCAACCACGTGTATTGCATTTGAACACTTGCCCAATCATGATTATCTTTGATATCGAGAATCTGGATCAAGCTGTTTCTCTTCGCATTAACGTGCCATTCGAAAACGTTTAATACGTTTACAAGTATAAATGCCAGACCTTTCGGTCTGGCATTTATGCCGTTGTAATGCATGTTATTATAAATACATATTACCTAACTGAGTCAATGTTAATATAGGAGTATAAGAATGGGCTCTGGTTGGATTGGAACAGTAAGTAAACTACCCACAACAGTACCATCATCAGATCGTGTAGAAAAAGTTATTAGAACAATTAATGGCTCGCCTGCTTACGATATACCCTTTACGATAGAACACAGTTTTCAAAATGGTTACCCATTTAACATTAGTGTTCTATTTCGAAACGGAATGGGATTTACCATTCCTAAAACAGCCGTTAAATGGAGACCTTGCCATGACTTTACTATTTTTGTAAAATATCGTTTTACGAAAAATGTAAGAATTGACATTCATCATTTATTAGATGATGTTAGTGATAGTGCTACTAAAGAAATAAAAGCACTGCGTGATGCATTTAAAGATTCTCAAAAGCATCATGTGTTTAATGGAAATGAAGCTGTAATGGCTTACCATGTTTCCCGTGATACGTTTGAGAAAGCTAAAGGCTCGCTGTATATTGAAGAACTCGATATCACTATTGCACTAGATCAGGACGACGTTAAGACTCGTACGGTTCATCCTTTCAGTGCATTAGGACAAGGATTAACAGAAGACATCGAAAGAGTCTTAGGTTATAACTATCGTATTGTGATTAATGATCCCGATAACTTACACGGTGATCGTTTTATCAATATTGGTACACGGGTATTTCGTGTTAAAGCAAGCATTGAATTTGGTAAAGACCCCGGTGTGTATTTATACGTAACAAATGATGACGGTGTAGTTGAAGAAAAAGCATATGACTTTGAATCAGCAGATACTGAACTCATGATGTACCGTACAGCAAGTGATGCCAAGGTCTATGGTAATATTTTAGAAACACGTAAACGCGAATTAGAGGAAATTCAGCACCAACAAAAACTACGTGTGTTAGAGTTAGAGAATGAAAATTACGGCATTAAAATGGAAGTTGAAAAACGCATGGCTGAGATTAAGGAAGAGCGTGCAAAGATGGATGCAGAATACGCAAAACAGTTATCGTTTAATAAGCAGCGCGAGTTAGAATTCGATAAAGAATTAAAACGAGTGGAAGGACTATATGCACACGAGAAGGCACTCCGTGAAGATCACATGAACCAACAAAAAGTACGATACGAGGAGAGATCATTAGATCGTAAAGACTCATCTGAAATCATAAAGTGGTTACCCGTTATCATGACAGGTGGCTTTTTAGTCTTTAAGAAATTATTCTAGCGAGGGCACTATGAACAATGCGGTATTAAAGCATATCCATGATCACCTACCCATGTTTAACCCAGATGTAGCACGTGGGTTTGCATGTAGTCAGATTCAACATGCTGAAGAGTATATTGAAAAGGTGTTACGATGTGCTGAGTCTGGATTCCCACCGGGTATCAAATACGTGCGATGCGAACGTACTACACCCATTGACGAATTTAATTTTAAGACATCCAAGAAAGGTCAAAAGCGTGTATACGAATATGCATCTAGTGATGTGTATTTAATGCGCTATATCTTTTCCTTTAATGACGAAGAATTAGATCCGGGCTATATGTTCTTACCATGGGTTAGACCCGGTGGTATTATTCGCATTGTCGGTAGTAACTTTCAAATATCTCCTGTGTTGGCTGACAAAGCAATTTCAGTAGATGAAGATTCTATTTTTATCCCATTAAATCGGGATAAACTAACTTTCCGTCGTTTAACACACAACTACGTTATTGATGGTGAACGTGTTATGTGTAATGTGATTTGGAGTAACATCTATCACGTTTCAAAGAAGAATCGTTTATTAAGTAGTCGCCGCATTGTTTATGCTAACGCAACACTAGGTCATTATTTGTTTTGCAAATATGGTTTACAACAAGCCTTTGCTATTACAACAGGGTCAGATGTCTTTGCCGGCTTACCCGATGTAATTAACGAAGAAAACTACCCACCATCAGAATGGCATATTTGCGAATCTACTAAATGGAAACCGGCTACTTTACGTAATCGTTATTACATTGGTAGTAACATTCGTTTGGCTATCCGTCGCAAAGATTACAATGTGGGTGCACAGGGTTTAATTGCTTCGTTCTTTTACGTTGTTGATCATTTCCCAACCCGTATGGATTCATTAGCGTTAATTGAATATCTGAATGATCCGCGTTTATGGCGTGTGTTAATGGGGCATTTGTATTTTACACCCGATGAGCCAGAAGGTCGTTTACTAAACCGTATTGATATCCACATGGAATCATTAGATGGTTATGTAGATGGCATGGTGAAAGAGTGGTTACAAGAAGATAACGTGTACGTTAATAACTTGTATGAATTATTCATGCATGTAATAGAAACGTATAGCACGCGTATTACAGAGTCTGGTCAATCGGTAGCATCCATGTATGGTAAACGTTTAATGGTGTTACGATACGTGTTAATTGATATCATCAAGTCAATCTTTGGCATGATGTTTTCTTTACAAGTGATGTCTAAAAAGAAATTGACAAAACAAGACGTATCGAAGGCAATTAACAACTTTTTAAAGCCCTACACCATTATGCGGATTAACTATCAGCATACTGAAGTCTCTAGTGCTTCCAATGAAACCAGTTGCATGGCTATTAAGCTTACTGCTAACGTGGTTCCACAAACAAACATTAGTAACGGTCAAGGTGGTAAAACAACCGTTATTAATGCATCACGACTTCTGCATTCGTCTTTAGCAGAAGTGGGTCAAGCGTTTAACTTACCTAAAGCTGATCCAACAGGTAAGACGCGTATTAACCCTTACGTACAAACCACACCCTCTGGTGTGATAGTGCGTAAACCGCATTTAGTTGAATTACTAGATGATGTAGAAAGACAGATCTCTCGCTAAAAAAATACAGGTATATACTACCTTATAGAAGCTATCATAAGCGCGCAAATTTGATAGCTTCTATTTCTATTATCCATGGAGAAAAACAGTTTATGAACTTTCCACAAGCCGGCTGGCCTAATCCTAATACAGGTGTCCCTTTTATGAACAGTGCTAACACACTACGCCCTCGTGTACAACCGTACTCTAAGGCAATTGGTGCAGTACTGACTAAAGAGTTACAGGACACACAGAACATCAGCCCTATGCGTCGTGTGTTATATCAATCGTGTTCACAATCGCAATTTGCAAACCAATTGTTTATTGAGATGTTTGCCTTTGCTGCCATGTTAGCAGAGTATTACATGGCTTGTAATGCAAGTGATGAAATAGCGGTCACCAATGCATCCATGGCAACCGTACGTTACTATGCGGCTACAATGCTGCAAAATTGCCAAGGCCAAGTAACTCAAGAGCAGTATCAACAGGCCAATGCATTGATTAATGAATTCAATCAAATGCGTGCTGCGGTACAAACATTCATTGCAAATAATCCTGTTGCTAACGTACAACAAATGATGCAAGGTATGCCAACACAACAGCAATGGGGTGGTGGTATGGGTGCCATGTCAAATGTTGATCCGCGCTTAGGTGGCAATCAATTTGCAGGCGGTGGTTTCGCTATGCCAATGGTTCCCGGTATGCAACCACAAAACTTTGCATTAACAGGCATGCCCGGCATGCAAACACAGAACCCACTTGGTTTCCAAGGTGGTGCTATGAACGCTACTCAACAGGTGAACCCAATGGTACTGGCATCACAAACACCGGTTAAAACAACCGAGGGTACATTGCTTGCTAAGAAGAAACAAGAAGAGCAAATGGCTATGCCTATCACACCCGTGGTAGATCGCAAACCCATTGTAATGGCTGAGCTTGGTACTGTCAAACTAAACCCAATGGCAAAGTTAGTGGATATTCCTTCGCCCACCACTGGTTCAACTGTCTTGGGTAGTGTTACAATGCCTGTTGACAATGCAACTGTATCAGTAGTTGGTCAAGAAGTTATCCTGTATTCTGACGCTAATTATGAGCCAGAAAAACGTTATCTTGGCTACGGCGTACACCCTGTTGTTATTGACACCACCATGTCAGTCGGATACGTTGATTTAAATACGGGTAGTTACGGTGCCCATTTTGAACAGGAGCCAGACGTGGAATATTTGAAACATCGTAATTTCCATTTATTGCAACCGCGTAATAAGCGTGCCAGTGATCCGGATAATACCGATTATATGGAAGCAGTTCGCAATGCAGCAATGGTAGCGGACATTAAAACTACGTTAGAGCGTTTAGAAACTGATCGCAATGACGTAAACTTGGCTGAAGAAGCTGTAATGGATTATAGTGCTATTGTCAATGTCCATTTAGGTTTAGTGCCAGTTACTGATAAGCAATATCATGTATCTGCATTAGGTGTAGCACGTGATAGCGGACTCAATATTGATATTGATATTGATAATTCGGTAATACGTATGACAGCAATGACAAGCACTGACTGGTGCTTAAGTAGCGCACACAAACCTTTCATTGATGCCATTACCAAAAGCACACGGTGGTTAGACATTTCCAATAAATTAATGGAAATGAAAGCACGCATGCCAGCGCATATCTGGTATGAGATTGATAATTACTTAATGCGCGTATACAACGAAATCAATATGATTGAGTTAGATTCAGGCGTGTTTATTAATGATTCTTTCTGTGAATCGCTTTTGGAAGCAGGTAAAGACATTAGCAATAACTTAGGCGAAGATTGCCGTTATTATCTGGGTGACGCATTAACGCGTTTCAAAGATCGTATCTTGTTTGATAATGGCATGCTCTTAGATCCAACTGTTGATAAAGATAATCCAGCGTACTCACTAACTACGTTAGAAGATGTTACGCTATTGCCGATTGACAGCAGTCAGATTTATTTAGCATGTCCTGATCGTGTGGGTACTGTTACGCAATCTGCTACGCCAGAGCTTTATGGTTTAATTGATTTAACATACAAGTCTAAACGACCCAATGTACGTTATACCAAAATCATTACACGCGATAGTGGTACGTTGTATATTTTCAAATCGTTGATCAACGATGCTTATTTATTAACAGCAACTGTTGATTTTAACTAACTAAAAAACTAGGCGCACTGTGATCAGTGCGCCTATGCCCTAGGAGATGGCAATGAGTATTGTATTTTGTAAAGACATTAATGGTAATTCAGGGTATCAAGCAAGATGGCAAGGACTATCACGATATTTTTCAATGGGACGTTATGGTGCTGATGCTATTAGATTAGCCCATGAGTACGAAGAAAAGTTAAAAGCTGGAAGACCGCGTAAATCTAACGCCAATAAACGCCGTAGCAAAACAGGTGCTAACTATCTTTGTTTTAAATTTTATAAACGTAAGGATGGTACTAAAACGCCTTACGTGCAATGTTATTTAGGTCGTAACGCAAGTATACGCGTATTTTCTGTTAATAAATATGGTCTACGAAAAGCAGTTGAATTAGCATGTAAAGCCCGTGTTATGAACGGCTTCCCATCACCTGACCCAGTTGCTAGTTACGAGGCCATGGATAAATATCTTAAAACTCTTAAAGGGGTGCACCATGCAACTTAGTGATCGTGAGATAACCATACTGTGCCAGCGTGATATTAATAATTGGCAAAGTCGCGGAATGATTACACCTTTTACTGATACATCTGAATCACCTATGCTGGGTGATAAAAAGTTACCCTCATACGGACTTTCATCTTACGGTTATGATGTGCGTGTAGGTACTAGTTTTAAATTACTTAAGCCACAAGAAATATGTGGTGGTAGACCCATTAGTCCGATCGATAATAATGACGATGATTACGTCGATATCGAAGCGACTAATGGTTGTTTAACTATTCCACCACATGGATTTGTTTTAGGTCACACACGAGAGTATTTTAGAATTCCTCGTAAAGTCTTAGTGGTATGCATGGGTAAATCTACTTATGCGCGTTTAGGTTTAATTGTTAATGTCACGCCCTTAGAACCCGAGTGGGAAGGTAATGTAGTTATTGAGATTAGTAATACTACTAATCGCGCAGTAAATATATTTACCGAAGGCGGTATTGCACAATTCATTTTCTTCTGGAATGAAAGGGGTTGTGAAACCAGCTACGCGGATCGAAAGGGTAAATATCAAGGTCAACGCGGTGTTACTACCGCACGTTAAGGATTAGAGGTCTATCATGAGCTGGTATATAACCGCTGTATTAGCAGGTGCGCTGTTAGCAATCGCTAATAATATTGCCGATATATTTACTATAATTGATTTTGAATCAATTAATGGCCCCATCATTCGGATTCCAAAAGACAACTTGGAATCCGCAATGCATAATAACAATAGATTACGCAATATGGTTATTGCCGTCACGTACCATGATAAACAAGGTATTAAACAAATGACTTATTTGCAGACACCCGTTAACTTTATGTCGGTTGGTGCTAGCTCACAAGAATCTTTATTGCTAAAGGCGTTACGCCGTAATAATGAAAAACCACGTGGGTTAATTAAATATACATCAATTACATAACGGCATAAATCGGAGCCCTAGGGCTCCGATTTACTTTATGCCTTATCAGCGTCTTCCTTTTCTTTTTTGGCTTTTTCAGCATCATCCTTTTCTTTTTGTGCTGCTTCTGCATCATCCTTTTTTTGCTGTGCTTCAGCGTCTTTATCTTCCTTGTCTGCATCCGCATCAGCTTCTTCGTCTACTGTTTCATCGGTAGTTTCGCCCTCACCATCATCGCCTTCTCCCTCACCACCAAAATCTCCACCGAAATCTTCAAAGTCATCACCGCCATCACTACCTGAATCCCCACCTTCACTACCAGTGTCACCACCACCACCAGTATCAGTAGCCTCGGGTGCACCAGTTTGTTCACGTATCTTATTCAATTCTTCATCAACAGGTTTAATACGTAGCATTGCTTTTTCCATAAAGACTAGCAACGATTTACTCATTGATTTGATATGATGTTCGTGTTGATCTAACAGGTTAAATGCAATACCTGACTTATTATCAATATCAACTAATTCAAACAACTCAGGTAAGATGTTATTTGATTGTATCCAGCGACGTTGATAATGTGCTTTCAATACTGCGATAGTAGTGTCAACACTTTCAGATACAGACCCCATGTTGGATTGTGTAAAGATATCAGACGATATAAACGATGGTAAAACAGCATCCAGTATTTCACTGTATTTTTGAAACGCGGCTAACTGCATTTCAATTTGTGATAAATCTGGACGTGGTAGAGATACTTTGATGCTACGTAAAAAGTAATAAACAATGTCGTCATCATGGACAGTATCTTTTACTTTAAGTCCATTGCGTAATGTTTTTACAATCCCGCGTAGATCATTCATTAAAGGTTCAGAGTTACTCGAATAGGTTTTAATAAAATCACCCGCATGACCCGCAATAGTATCTTGCTTTAACATACAGTTTTTAGCAAACAAAATGTTGCTACTAACAGCCTGTGTTGCAAACTCTACATTACGACTTAGCTCAACAATCTCAGGAGGCACACCAGCAGCTTGT
>ERZ650310.441-NODE-441-length-12350-cov-3.565108_pt1 | contig 12350 bp, 22 predicted proteins | sample MGYA00376246_ERZ650310 | MGnify/ENA primary metagenome ERZ650310 (study PRJEB26733, sample SAMN07839286) | wastewater metagenome | biome: small river; feature: stream; material: water | place: USA: North Carolina | collected 2016-03-01 ...
AGGTGCACAACTTCGGTGTTCCAGAACATCTAGATGCCGATCGTTTCATCGTGGTTGAGGTCATCGTTCCGGCCGGAAACTGGTCTGGAGTTCCGGCTCATAAGCACGACACCTACATCCCTGGCGTCGAATCGAACCTCGAAGAGATCTATTACTTCGAGACGGCCGTAACCCGAGGTGTAACCCCGCCCGTGCAGTCAGATGCAGTCGGCTATCTTCGCGGTTATGCCTCGGATGAACGTCCATATGACCTACTCGAAGAGGTCCGCTCGGGCGATGTTGGCCTAGTGCCTCACGGCTGGCACGGACCGGCAATGGCTGCGCCGGGCTACGACCTCTACTTCTTCAATGTCATGGCAGGGCCAGACCCAGATCGCGCTTGGAACATCACGGATGACCCAAATCACGCCTGGATTCGCGAAACCTGGCACCACCAAGACGCAGACCCAAGACTTCCTTACACCGCCTAAGCAAAAGAAAGTATCAAAATGGCAACTCGCAGAATGTCTGTCAGCCAGGCAATCGTTGAATTCCTAGCTCACCAGTACACCGTGGATGGCGACATCCGTGTGCGCACCATCGAGGGCATGTATGGCATCTTCGGTCACGGCAACGTCGCCGGAATCGGCCAGGCGCTCAAGCAGCTTTCAGTAACTGACCCGAAGGCAATGCCTTATCACCAGGCTCGCAACGAGCAGGCGATGGGCCACGAATCAATCGCTTTCTCACGCATGACTCGTCGTCGCTCAACCTATGCCTGTGCTGCATCGGTCGGCCCAGGTGCTGCCAACATGCTGACCGCAGCGGCCGTTGCAACCACGAACCGCCTTCCGGTTCTTTTGTTGCCATCAGACACCTTTGCAAACCGAGTTGCCGACCCGGTTCTGCAGCAGCTGGAGCAGCCAAACGACGCGAGCCTGACAGTCAACGACGCATTCAAGCCGCTTTCTCGTTTCTTCGACCGCGTGACTCGCCCAGAGCAGATTTATTCGGCTTTGCTGGGTGCCATGCGCGTTCTAACCGACCCGGTTGAAACCGGCGCAGTCACTATTTCACTGCCAGAAGATGTTCAGGCCGAAGAGATTGACGTTCCTGAAGAGTTCCTAGCCGACCGCGAGTGGCACATTCGCCGCCCTCGCCCAGACCGCGGAATTATGGCCGAGGTCGCGAAGGCCATTCGTGGCGCTAAGCGTCCGATGATCATCGCTGGCGGCGGTGTCATTTATTCTGACGCCAACCAAGAGCTAAAGAACTTCGTCGAACTAACCGGTATCCCAGTGGGTATGTCTCAGGCCGGTGTTGGCTCGTTGGTTTGGGATCATGCCCAGAACCTTGGCGCAGTTGGCGCCACCGGCACCAGTGCCGCTAACCGAATCGCTGCCGAGGCAGACGTAATCATCGGCATCGGTACCCGCTACAGCGACTTCACTACCGCGAGCCGCACCGCCTTCCAGAACCCAAACGTCAAGTTCATCAACATCAACGTTGCTTCGTTCGACGCATTCAAGCACGGTTCGGCTATCCCGGTAGTTGCCGATGCACGTGAGTCAATTGTTGAGCTGACCGAAGAACTAGCCGGTTATCACGTTGCAGTCGAGTTCGAGGCTCACTATGCCAACCAGAAGGCGATCTGGGATGCTGCCGTCGACGCATCATTCGAAGACCAGCGTCGCGAATTGCCGGGCCAGCCAGAAATCATTGGTGCGGTTCAGGAATCTTCGGACCCACGCGATGTCGTGATCTGTGCGGCTGGTTCGTTGCCTGGTGACCTTCACAAGCTTTGGCGTGTGCGCGATGACCTCGGCTACCACGTCGAATATGCATTCTCATGCATGGGTTATGAGATCGCTGCTGGTCTTGGTGTTGCCCGTGCCGACAAGACTCGCGACGCGATCGTCATGGTCGGCGATGGTTCGTACCTGATGATGCACACCGAGCTCGTGACTGCGGTTGCTGAGCGTCTGAAGTTCATCACCGTTTTGATTCAGAACCACGGATACGCCTCAATCGGCCACCTTTCTGAGGATGTCGGCTCGCAGCGTTATGGCACCAAGTATCGCTTCCGCGATGAATCTGGCAACAACCACGAGACCGGTGATGTTCTGCCGATCGATCTTGCGGCTAATGCCGAAAGCTATGGCGTCAAGGTCATCCGTGTCGAGCCAGGCCCGAACTCAATCACCGACCTTAAGGCTGCCGTCAAGGCCGCCAAGGCACACACCGGTGGTCCGGTTTTGATTCACATCAACAACGACCCGCTAATTTATGCGCCTGACGGCGAAGGTTGGTGGGATGTCCCAGTCATGCCGGTCTCAGAACTTGAGAGCACCAAGCAGGCATACGTCGGCTACGAAAAGGCCAAGAAGGCCCAGAAACTTCTCATCGGCAAGGGCGCCGTCGAGCGCAAGAACTAGATTGCCGGAGTAAATGACCTATCAACTAGCCGCCTCGGCGGAAATGCTCTTCCAGGAATTGCCGTTTGTTGAACGAGTATCCGAGATTCACCGTCGCGGGTTCCAGGTTGAAATTTGGGACTGGACCACCAAGAACCTTGAGGCAATTGCCGCAACCGGGGCGACCTTCTCATCGATGACCGGCTACATCGCTGGCGATCTGATCACCGAAGCGGGTGCTGATGAACTTCTGCGAACCGCCGCGCTGTCACTAGAGGCCGCCAAAGTTATCGACTCTCCGCGACTCAACCTGCATGGAACCGGGCTTGACTCGAACGGCATGCCGGTGATTCCGGGCGAAGAAGTAACCGCAGCCGATTGGATCAAGGCAGTCGACACTCTCTCGCGCATCGCCGAGCTGGGCGCTGCGAACGACCGTGTCTTTGTCCTGGAGAATCTCAATACGGCGGTGGACCACGCAGGCACACCCTTTGCCAAGGCAGCCGACACCCTGAAGCTAGTCAAGGCAGTAAACAGCCCTAACTTGAAGCTGAACCTGGATCTTTACCATGCTCAAATTGGCGAAGGAAACCTCGTTTCTCTAATCAATGAGTGCTTCGATTGGATTGGTGAGATTCAGGTAGCCGACGTGCCGGGCCGCATGGAGCCGGGCACCGGGGAGATCCACTACGCCGGCGTGGCCCGCCACCTCCTCACCGTGGTCATGGCCGTAGCCGTCTTCCGTGGCTGGCTGAGCAACGAGCAAGCCAGCCAGATCCTTGAGGCCATCGTCGGCCTCATCATCAGCAGCGCCGCCAGCGGCGTGGCCGGGGAGAAGTTCACCCCGCGCCCCGCGCCCCTCTGACCCTTATCCCTTACCCCTTTCCCCTTATCCCTTTCTCCCATGCGCTCCTTCCTCCTCACCTCTCTGCTGTCTCTAAGTCTGCTGTCTGCCGTCTTCTCTGTGGACACCAAAAAGATCACCGAACTCCCCGCCGCCGGTAGCCTCACCACCACCGACATCTTCCCCGTGGTCCTCGACCCCAGCGGCAGCGCCGTGACCAAGAAAGCCACCCTCAGCCAGATGCTCTCCCTCGTGGGCGGCACCTACCTGACCAGCGCCACGGCGGCGAGCACCTACCAACCGCTCAATGCCAACCTGACTAGCATCGGTGCGCTGGCGAATTCCTCCGGCGTGCTCACCAACAATGGCAGCGGCACGCTCAGCTACACCGGCACCAGCAGTGGCGGCAATGGCAGCGGTGACAATGGCAAGCTGCCACTGTTTGTCAGCGGAGCGGCAGACCTCGGCGGCCCGTATTCCGGGCTGCTCAGAGCCGATGGGTTTTTGGTCAGTGATAATGGAGGATCAACCGCGCTACTGAACGGTGGAACGGTGGCCCACCATGACGCCGACACTGGATTCACTTCCTTTCTGACGTTCCCCGGCAACCCCACCGGTGCGCGGAATTACACTTTACCAAACGCCACCGGAACGATCGCCTTGACCAGTGACCTGGCCAGCTACCTCACCACGGCGGCAGCATCCAGCGGCTATCAGCCGCTGGACTCCGATCTCACCAGCATCGCCGCGCTGACCACCACCGCGTATGGCCGGTCCCTACTCACGCAAGCCTCCGCGCAGTCCACTCTCAACGGACTGGCTGCCGCCTCCGGCACACTGGTCAAAGGGGACATCCTTTGGTATGACGGCACCAACGTCTCCCGACTGGCTGGCAGCGGCGGCATTCTGGCCAATGTCACAGCCCTCGGCGGTGGCTTCATCACGCAATGGCAGAGCAGTTCCACGCTGCTCGACAACTTCGCCACCTCACAAGGCTCGCTGCTTTATCGCAACGCGAGCGAGTGGGTATCCCTCAGCCCCGGCACCAGCGGCGACTGCCTCATCTCCAACGGAGCCGGAGCCAATCCCAGCTACGCCACCCGCGAAGTCCCACTCACCTTCTCCACCGGCCTCACCCGCACCACGAACACCATCACCGTCAATGCCGATGCAGGACTCCCCACCCAGACCGGTAACAGCGGCAAATACCTCACCACCAACGGCACCACCTCAAGCTGGGCGTCTGTTTCCGCGGGCAAAATTTTGCAAGTCGTTCCAGTGGCAAAAACGGACACATCATCAGTGACAGGGACCACTCCTGGCACCGTCATGAGTGCCAGCATTACACCCACATCATCATCGTCCCATATCATGGTTGTTTTTGTCGGCAGCGTGGGACTCACCACCGGCAACGAGGGCCGCGCAAAACTGCAGCGCGGCAGCACGGACCTGATCATCGGCGATGCAGCAGGCTCAAGAGCCCGAGCACAGTTTAGCTGGTATCCGACTAGCGCATATGGCATGTCCAGCGCGACGCTGATGGCAGACGATACCCCCGCGACAACGAGCGCGACGACTTACAACGTGGTCTTTTGGACCAACTCAAGCGGCACGGCTTACCTTAACCGCAGCGCCGACGACAGCAACGGCTCAACGATTTCTCGCGGGGCGAGTATGATCTATCTGATCGAATACACTCCCTGAGCCGCTTCGCTTTGACACCGACTAGCCGTCTCTCAGCTTTTCAGCTTTTCAGCTTTCCCTCCCCCCCAATGCCCGACCTCAAGCACCCCCTCGACTGGGAGATCAAAGACATCGCCTCCGTCGGGGCGGCTGTCAGCGCCGTGGCTGCATGGCTCTGGCGGCGCGCCATCAAGGACTCCATGTTCTGGATACTTAATGCGGTGAAAGCCCCAGCCCGCATTGAGACACTCATGGGAATCATGGCCCAGCTTCAGGATGAGGTGTCTGTCTGCTCTCACCGCTCCCGCGTGATCTACCGCATGGTGGACTATCCGTGCTGGGAATCGGACGCCAGCGGACTCTGCATTTTTGCCAACCGGCCCATGCTTAATTTGCTGCAATGCCAGTTCTCCGACCTCGCGGGCGACAATTGGAAAAGCATCATCTATCCCGAGGATCGCGAGCTTGTGTTCGAAGAGTGGAATTCCTGCGTTAGAGACCACCGTGATTTCAATCTCAGCTACCGCTGGCTCGGCACCGGAGGTGATGTGATCGATGTGGAGGTGACCACCTCACGCCTGCTGGATCATGGCGGCGATGTGGCTGGCTACATCGCCTTCGTCAACCCCCGCATGTTCCACCATCGGCAGGCAGATTTCAAAAAAAGCGCCCGACAGCATGCCGCCGCCATCATCATGATCCTCTCCGCGCTCATCTGCACCGGCTGCGCCACACCCGGTCCCACGCGCATCACCTATCACCGTGACGCCAAGGAAGTCTTCAGCGTCGAGATCCCACAACAGCAGCCCAGCATCATCACCACCATCGGCAGCCTCTTCGGCAGCCTTGGCAGCATGATAACGTTTTGACACCTCCCGCAGGTCATGAGCCTGCTGGAGCGCCTCCTCTTCATCGCCGGAGTCAGCCTGCTCTGGTGGCTCATCTGGGCCATCAACACCCCGCCCACACATCCGCCCGACCCCGCCATCGAGGCCATGTTCAGAGACATCACCGACGATCACCACCACCCATGATCCGTATTGCTCTCATCGGCATCCTCTCGCTCCTCCTGACCTGGATCATCGTCAGCGTCGCCATCAAATATCTCCACTTCGCCGCCGCCTGGAGCGCGGGTCAGTGAAAAGCTGAAACACTGAAAAGCGGAAAAGCTGAAACTAAGAACCAACACCAACAACCAATAACCATGAGCATCCTCACGAACATTCTTTCTCACCTCGGCCTCACCACTGCTCACGCGGATCTGGCCACCGCCGCCATCAAGACCGCGCCCGCGATCAATCCCGATGCTCCACATGAGGACTGGCATCTCATCGCCGTTCACAAGTTCAAGGAACTGGCCAAGGCACTATTCAACGAAGATGTGCAGCACTATGCTGCCAACGCCCTCATCGGCATCCTCTTCGGCCAGTTCCGCGCCCAGGCCTCCGCCACCCTCACCCCCGTCATCAACGCCGCTGAGCAGGCTGCCAAAGATGCCGCGGACACCGCCATCGCCAAAGGGCAAGCCCAGCCTTCCACGCCGGGAAAGCCCTCCAGGTCGGCGATGCAAGCAGTCATCGCCACGCCGACCAGTTTACGGCCAACAGCGCCGAGATCAGCCCCGACCACGGATCGCGCATAACCCTTTTCCCTTCTCACTTACCCCTTATCCCTTCCCCCGCCATGCCCTCCAACTTCCCGAGGCCCAACACAGCCAATCTCCCCACCGGCGACTTGATCCATGATGCCGCCTTTGGCATCCTTGGCCAATTTCTCGGAACGTTCCGAGGCTGGATCACCCGCTACGCCGTCCGTCTGACCGGAGCCCTCACGCTGGCCATCACCACATGGATCACCGCCAAGTGGTGGATGCTTGAGGAACTTGCCGCTCAGGCCGGAGCCTCGGCCCAGACCCTCGCCGATCTGCACGCTCAAGGCATCAGCCTCGCCACCGTCCTCGCTGGCCTAGTCGCCAGTCTTATCATGGCCGGTCTGGACATCCTACTCAGCCGCATCGCCGCCAAAGTGAGCGAGCAACCCATTGATGTCCACGCCATCCCCACGGATCAGTAGAAAAACTGAAACTCTGAAAAGCTGAAAAGTTGAAATCAGAGTCTCAGCATCTCAGATTTCCACCTTTCAGCCTTTCACCATGAAAACTCTTGCCAGCTCCTTCGCCGACCCCGCCGACGTGCGTGCCTTTCTGCGGTGCAAAGCGAGAGGCGGCTCAGACACCGAGTGCTTCAAGGAGGGCGACAATGGCCGAGGCTGTTGGGGTGATCTCACCGCGCAGGATCACACCCCCATGTGTGCCCTGCCGCCCCAAGAGATGGAGGCCCGTTTCGGCAGCGTCGCCAAAGCTCGCCATGCCCGCGTCAAGGTCACCCATCGCGGGCTCACCATCACCTGCATCCTCGCTGATCGCATGCCTCGCCAGCCGAACGCCAGCGGGGCCGGCATCGACCTCAACCCCGCCGCCTCGAAAGCCCTTGAGCTGACTCCGCCGCACCTCGTTACCGTTGATTGGCAGTGGGGATGATCCCCATCCCGACCGAGAAAAATGCACCGTGGCTAATGTTACCCACCGAGCCTTTGGCCTTGTCTACGACGGCACCAGCAACGTCGTAGTTGATACGCTTGATATCCTCAAGACTAATCTCCATTGCCAATTTCATGACTTCCGATTTAGATGTCTTCCTACGCTCCGCCACCATTGTAATTTTTGCGTGAAGCTCGTTCGGAATGGCGAGCAGCGCGGGTTCTGATGACTTGCTCATAGATCGAAAATAAGGATGATATAAAATTCTGCCACTATTTTCTTGCATTGATATAAGAACTCTATATCAGTAGTGGCATGATCAGAAAAGACCCCAAAAAGAGACCTGAGGCGGGAAGAGTCATTGTGCCGCTCTCCATGTCGGGAGAGCTGGAGGCGAAGATAGTGAGTGCTGCCGCACAGGTAAAACTCTCCAAGCAGGACACCATGAGATTGGCGGTAGATCGCGGCCTTGATGTTCTGATCGCGCAGCTCACAACCGCGCCTCAGCCTGCCTGATTTTCCGGCCGAGCACAGCGCGTCCCGACCAACCGAAACAAGAAACAACGATGACCAACGAACTGACCAGTTCACTCCAATGGGGAGGCCGCAGAGTGAAACAGTAAAAGCAAAACCAACAACCAAAACGGAGGACAACGGACAACGATGAGGACGACATCAATGGATCATGTGGAGGGCAGGAGAAGAGCGGAAGGGACTGCGAGTCAGCGCAATGGCGGCGCGGTCATGTGCAGTGGGGTGCTGGGCAATGCCAAGGTGGCAAAGGCTGAAAGGCTGAAAACTGAAAAGCTAAAAGATGGAAGGCTTGGCATGATGGCGGGCCTTATGAAGTTTTTCAGCTTTGGCCGCGCAGCACGGCTGCACGACCTGACCGGCGAGCGCTCGTTGCACGTCGTGCGTGCCGGGGCCCTGACCCATCTCTGCAGCGGATCGCGCGCGGTGCAACGGGCGGACTGGCTCCGCCTGAGTATGGAAGGGAGGGGAGCGTAATGAAGTTTGACCCCAACCTTGAATGGAGCGGGATGGTGCTGATCTCCACCATCACTCCCAATGCGGACCAGCCCCGCAAATACTTTGACCAGGCGGGGCTGCTGAGCCTCGGGGAAAGCCTCCGCGCCCGGCAGGAGGTGCCCGTCACGGTGATCCCGTTCAGGCTGGACAGCAATCCGCTGATTCAGTGGATGCTGGTGGATGGTGAGCGCCGCTGGCGGGCTGCCACGGCCTGCGGCCTCAAAAAGCTGTGGGTGTCCTACTCCCCGGGCGTGGATCGAGCCAATCTCCACGCCTCCTCCTTCCGCAGCAACTGGCACCGCTGCGGACATACCAAACAGGAGACTGCCCTGGCCATCGCGCATGAGCGGGACAACGGCCTGAGCTACGAGCAGATCGGCGCGATGTCTGGCAAGAGCGATGCCTGGGCCATCATCTATCATTCCCTGCTCCAACTTGAGCCATCCCTCCTGGAGCTGATGGACCCACCGACACCGGAGAAGGACAGGCTGGCGCTGAAGGTCGGCGTTGAGCTGGCCAAGCACCCGCACGAGCGCCAACTCAAGCTTTGGCGGAAGCTGCGCCACCTGCCGGTGAGTCAGCAGTTTCACGGTGTGCGGCAGTCAGCCGTGGTGAGTGCCGGTCATGCCCCGGCGAATGATAGCAGGTATGTCTGCGGTCATGTGGCCAAGGCCCTCCAGGCGCTGAAAGTTTTGGATGATCTCGGTGAAGTCATCATTCGAAGAGTGATTCCAGAGAAGCGGGCGGTGGTGAATGACGGCTGCCGCATGATCATCGAGAAAGCACGGACGCTCATGGAACGGCTGGGAAAGGAGGAGGCTTGAGCATCATGGATCCTCTTACCGAAAAGATCATCATGATGGCTGGTGCCACGGAGGCGCTGGCGGACATCGCGGAGAAATACGCGAAGCACCTGGACGGCTGCCAGCTAAGCCTGGCCGAGCCTTACGTGCGGGAGGTCCTCGCCTCCGCACACCGCTTCGAAATGGCCATGGCGGAGGCGGAAGGAACGGCCCTGCTCCAGATGCTGGGGCGCTCGCCTCTCACTGACGAAGGAGGGGATGAATCATGAAGTTCCTCGCGACCTATCAACTGTATTCCGCCAATGTGACGGAGATCAAAAGCGGCTGGTTCAATCTGGAAGCGGAGACCACCGCTGAGGCTCATGAGTGGGCTTACGCGCAAATCATGGCACCGCTGCTGGCTGCTCCTGCGGGCCGCAATGGTGTGATCAATCTGGATCTGACGGTGGATGTGGTGCGGGAGCGTCCGCTCATCGCCGCCCTTACTGAGCCCAGCCCGAAACCTGGCCTGAAGCTCATTCTGCACAGTCCCGCCTGGGTTGGCTTGTTTGCAGCGGCCTTCACCTTTGAGGAATGGGGCTGGCTGACCGCTGCGGGCATGATCCTTCTCACGATTGGTGCGGCGGTGGTCATCTTCGTGGCCGGTGCGGAGGACCTGGAGGAATCCATGGTGCAGTGGATGCGCACACGGAACCGGAAAGAAAAAACAGCAGCAACGAGCACGGAGGATGGAGAGCATGAGTGAGATGACGTTTCAGTGTGAATGGATCAGCGTCAGTGATGACCTGCCGGATGATGACACGGAGGTGATCATCGCTATGAAGGACGGTGATGTAAGCCACGGCTTCCGTGATGCGGGCTGCTGGAGATATGCCAGCGCTGAGCAGGTGGCATCCCCCGTGACCCACTGGACGGAGATGCTGGAGCATCCGAGCATGAATGGAGAGGAGGCCCAGAGCCATGATTGATTTCGATGCGGAAAGAAAACGGGTGACCCGTGATGAGAGCATCCAGCGCATCACCGCACCGATGAGCACGCAGCCGATGCGGCTGAAGGACATCGCTCGCATGTGCCGCTATAGCAGCGCGCACGTCCTGAGCCACATGAAGATCATGGAGATCGAGGGACTGGTGACCAAGCCTGCCCGGGGCTGCTACGCACTGACCGAGGCCGGATTGATGGTGAAGGCCAAGGAAATCACCCCGGCGGCTGCGCGCATCTTTGTGCAGGTGCCGGTGAATCGTGCGGTGCTCATGCAGTTCAAGACCTGGCTGCTCCGCGAAGGATATAATCGCGGGCACATGGCCAGTCCCTCGGCCTTTTTCTCCCATGTCTTCGCCCGTGGCTGGCGCCGGAAGAAAGTGCCATCCCCGCTCCCGCAGCCCATGGCGGTGGTGCGCAACCATTTCTCCATCCCGCATGAGATTTATCTCAAGCTCGATCAGGTGATCGGCACCGACGCCTTTCCTGATTGGGATGCGCTGCTACGGGACATCGTGGCCAACAACTGGGAGCGCCGTGAAACATCCGAGCCCATCACCCAGGAGGTGGCGGCATGATCACGGGCCCCATCCCTCTCAAAGAACTCGCGCAACTGCTGGGCACGGACACCAGCACGGTGGAGACGCTGCTCACCGATTCGGTGAACCCGCTGCCCGCCGTGAGGGTGCCGCTCCAGAAGCGGATGAAACACTGCGTGTATCTGGAGCCGCTCTGCCGATGGCTGAACAAGACCGCCTCCGGCATGGCCTGGACGATCGAGATGCTCAGTGACGAGATCGAGCGCGGGCGTGCGGGCAAGACTCAAGACACAAGACTCAAGACTCAAGAAGCATGATCATGAACTACTTCATCCGGCCCAAAGAGGGCCAGCACCTGAGCACGGAAGAGGCCCGCGAGCGCGGTCTGGTCTCCCTTACCACTCCGATCCGCATCACCGAGCACAAACTGCTGGACACCATCTGCGCCGACCAGCAGCGCAGCGAGACGCGGCATGCCCTGGTGGCGGTGGCGCACGGTTTCGTGGAAGTCTGGCGCGATGCCGATGGCTTCGTGAAGGGGAATGAGGAGGATGACCTGTGAGCGATTCATCATCCAACATCATGACCACGGACGGAGAGCTGGAGAGAGACGGACACCGGGTGATCATCATCGGCCGGCAGACATCCCGAGGCGTGATGATCGAAGGCCGCGCCGATGTTTTTACCAATGCCCCGACGATCTACAGCCATGGCTGGGCGGAGCGGGTGCCGCTGCTTTATGAGGCCCTGCATCTGGTCCTGCCAGACTCCACCGGGGAGGCTGCGGACTGATGACACTGGCGGACTCCAGAAAGGTGAGCCGGGTGCGGATCGAGGTCGCAGAGACCTGCCGCGAGGTGCTCGCCCTGCTGGAGTCGCAGGCCCCGCTGGATGCTGAGACTGCTGAGGCCGCCGGACTGATGCTGAGAGCGCAGGGAGCCACCCTGCAGGGAATGAAAGAGATACTGACCCACAACGACACCCCACACGAACATGTGCATTTCCATGGAACAACCGATACCGATCCAGCCTGAGCGCCATCTGAGCGCGGAGGATTACCCCTTGTGGCTGGAGGCTGCGCTCGGCCTCATGCGCTACGTCTTCAGCGAGAGCGAGCATGGCAAAACCTGCTTCTGGCGCTTCTGCATGATGCGTGAGCGCCACGTCGGCGAGGGCATCATGGAGCACGGGCTCAGCGTGACCATGCAGGCGGAGAGAAGCATCTTTCACTTCTGCCGGTCCGGATCAAAAAACACCGAGGGGGAGTTCGCCATGTTCGCGGTGCTCACTTCCTGGCTTGATCGTGATGGGCCACTCGGGCAGATGACGCTGGTGGAACTACAGACCCGCTACGGACTGAGGGATGAGAAAAAATACAACAGCCGGGGCCGACAGACCGAGCGGGCCAGCATGCACGCCCGCCGCAGCCGATTGGAGCAGTTCCTGAAAGCGCAGGGCTTTCTCGGTTACAAGGCCCCCGGTGGCAAAGAGATCGGAAGAGCGTCGTGTAGGGAAAGAGTGTCTTCGCCTGTGTAGAT
>ERZ650310.442-NODE-442-length-12326-cov-4.010187_pt1 | contig 12326 bp, 11 predicted proteins | sample MGYA00376246_ERZ650310 | MGnify/ENA primary metagenome ERZ650310 (study PRJEB26733, sample SAMN07839286) | wastewater metagenome | biome: small river; feature: stream; material: water | place: USA: North Carolina | collected 2016-03-01 ...
GTTGTTAGCACATGGGCTTTTTTAGCATCAAAGGCATCTAAAGTTGTGGCCGTTGACATTCTTAATGTAATTGTTCCTAATTGCGAAAAGCTAACATTTATTTGTGCTGATGACTTGACTATTGAAATTGATGAAACTGATTTTTTGTTTATTGATACTGCGCACAATTACAAACAATGTATTGCTGAATTAAATTTACATGGCAATAAGGCCCGAAAGTTTATTGGGTTTCATGATACATTTATATTTGGTGCCAATGGTGATGATGGGGCAAAAGGATTGAACGCTGCTATTGATGAATTTCTACTTAATAACAGTCATTGGTTATTAGATTACGATACTACAATAAACAACGGCCTCACTATTTTAAAAAGAGTATGAAGAAAGTTTTAATATTAGTAGTTTCAGTTCAAACACCGCCTTATGGCAAAATGATAGATACATCATTGCAAACATGGGATTCCGTTGCTGTTGATGGTGTGGAAACCGTTTTTTATTGCAGCAGGCCAAAGCAATTTAATACTGATAAAATCATTTACATTGATGTTGATGAATCTTATTTTACAATGGGTTATAAGATGCTTGCCGCTTTCGATTGGGCAATGGCTAATAAAGAGTTTGATTATATTGCAAGGGTAAATGCTTCGTGCTATGTTGATAAAAAGCAATTAATAAATTATGTTCAATCGCTGCCTGATAAAAATGTTTTCGCCTGCTTAGAAGTTGCCGCAACGGAAACGGAACAAAAGTGGTCATGGGGAGGCGGTCAGTTTATTCTTTCAAAAGATATTGTTGAATTGATATTGAAAAACCGTAATGCATGGAACCACTCAATAATGGAGGACAAAGCAATCGGTCATTTAATGAACTTTTTAAATGTGCCTTATACACAAGGAACGGCTTGCAGTATTGATAAAATGGATGGTGATAAGTGGAGGTGCATGAGTTATGGTAGTGAAAGTTTTGAATTTACTAACTTTGCCGATATTGCTAAAAAATCAAAAAACCACTTTTACCGGGTTAAACAGGATTATGACAGGTCAATGGATGAGTATGTAATGAATGAACTTTATAAAAACTTAAACAAATGAATGTAGAAACATTAAAAAGGGCTAATGAAATAATGTCCGAAATAATTTCTCGTGAAAGTAACTTTGATGAGAATAATTTAAAATTTGATGACTTGACAAAAGTTAGTTTCCAGTTTAAAAAAGGTCTTTATTTTCACCTTGATTTTGATCCTGATGATTTGCCGAAATCCATAAAAGAATCAATTAAAATCTACTTTGATAATATAGAATCCGAAAACAATAACAGAATTGAACAATTAAAAAAAGAATTAGATGGATTGTAACACAATAAACATCAAACAACAACAACTGGCCAAAGGGTTTTTTCAGGTTGGCACCGGTGACGAAAAGATATTAATATTAGGCTCCTGCAGGGTTGCGCCCTATGTTGATTATTTCAATCAATACAATGAATTAACCGGCAATAGATTTACCATTTTTTCTATTGATCCGTTCAACTGGTCATGGGATGCAAACGACAACCGGATTGACCGCGAAGCAAAGATTACTGCAATGGAAAGCGATCCATTTTTATTAAATATGTTGTCATCAGTTGACTATTTCATTCATGAATATTACTCAAACTTCGGAATGTTCAATTGCTCAAAGGAAAGTGAGAAAAACATTTATCAGTTTGGCATGAATCCCAAAATTGATGTTACCCTGCCTAATTTTAATGACTTTTTTATATTGTTTGGCGATATTGTCCAATTTGATACTGCTATAAGAAAAATGGCTGTGCAGGATTACAATGTTATTGGTAAGTTATCAGTTGAAACTATTGATGCCGTTTTAAAAGTGCGTGATGCCAGCCTACAAAAGTTTTATGATGTTTGCCGCAAATCTTCAATACCCGAGTTGGAACAATATTTCAAAGAAAATGATGCTTATAAATTGATTAGATTCTTTTGGAACTTTAACCATGTAACCAAAGAATTTACCTGCTACTTATTTAAAATGATGAATGATAAGTTTTTCGGGTTTGACATTAGTAATGAATTTTATGAACACATTTATCAACATGATATGTTTGCTAATAACTATACATATTTGACTGAATATGATACGGCAAATGGGTTTCAATGGCCGGAGGAAGTCAAACAATTGCGCGAAAAGTTGTAAATTGGGTAAAAAGGCCTTTGTTTTAGGTGAATGATATACAACCAATAAATATTACTTATACTTTTGACCCCATGAAAAAGATAATAATATTATTCGCAATTGCAGCAATGTTTTCAAGCTGCGCAAAGGAATCAGTTATGAACTGCACTACCTGTACTGTAACTTGTCATTTCTTTCAGGAAGGGCAACCGGCTCAAACTTATGTAATTTCATCTGCTGAATATTGCAATGGTGAAAGTGCTGTTACGCCTAATGCAACATCAGGATCAACTAATGGCAAGCATTGGAGTAAAAGTTATTCAATTAGTTGTCAGTAAGATGGGGCAATCGGTAAATTTAAGGACTTTGACATTAAAATCCGTTATGGGTTTTGGAAAGCACTTTGACATGAATGTTTCACAAGTTTTGGCAACGGTAAATAAAAGCTATATTATTTGGTGTTATTACTCCTTGTCAAATATCAGCTTTGTGGATGAAATTTTGAATATGGTAGGCATAACGGAGGAATACAGGATAACAAAACCTGGCAAAGATGCTGAAATGCTTAAAAAGTTTGACGATTACCGTACAGGAAATTGGAATGATACTGCGAAGGCAAACGCTAAAAAGCGTGCAGTAAAAATATTGAAAGGCCAATCTGCCCATTCTAAAGGTGTTGACCGAATAAGGTATAGCAAGGCATCATTAGCAAGAAAAAATCATGGGCATTAATTGCCAATTCGCCTTTTCACATCATCAGGAACCAACACATCACTTGTAGGGTATAGCTGATGCCCACAATTATAGCCGCCCCTGTTTACAGGTAAATTTTGCGGTGTTGTTCCGGGAATGCCACCATACCACACCCCTGTTTTAGAATTTATTTTTACATTATGGCTATCAATATGGCCTTTTACTATTTCCGGCAATTCTGATTTATGCACCCATCGCTTTTCAGTTAGCACTTTACAAAATTCGCGTGTTGTGGTTAGGTTGCTGCCTACATATTGAAACCACTCTAAGCCTAAGTCATCAGCTACCACATGATTATAAGTTGCCGAATATTGATTTAAAGCATCGGTTGTGATTTGTGAGGTGTATCGTTCCAAAGCACCCAAACTTTGTTCATCACTTAAAATGAAACTCCTTAATTCATCTGATAATTCCGAAAAGCTGCCACCGGTGGTAATATTGCGCCTCAATATTTCCTGTATTGGCTCGGTAAGGTTTGCGCTGATACCGCTTTCGGTCAATGATGTTACTGTTGCCTCTATTGCATCATTCTTAATGGCCTCCAATACCTTAACCGGTGTAAAATCGAGTTCTAAAGCCTTGAAATAGGAATATTGCAGGGCTGTTACCGTTTCAAAACTATTAGCAAAGTCAGCAACATTACCAATATAGTTTTTGTCTAAAATAATATTCTCAATATCGAATTTGAGTTTTGAAATTGCCTTAATATTACTTACGGTATTAACCAGCTTACCATCTTTGATAACAAGGTCTTTCATCAGCAAGGTAACCCGGTCATAAATCTTTTTTTGCACCTGTGGCATGGTGCCATTAAAACTGCTTATTGAACTTTCAATCTGCGCTGTTATTGATTCAATTATTTTGTTCGTCTTTTCCATTCGTTTAGCTTATCCAAAAATAAATCAATAATTTCTTGTTCATCAGTTATTGGCAAATATCCTTTAGCCCTTAAATTTTCATTATAGATTACCAAAAATGAATTTCTAAAGTTTTCGAGGCTGTCAAACATTACTAACTTTTCAAACTCAATTACCGCCTTCATGCTGTTGCTTTTTTGGGAGGTGCTGGCGGTTGGAGGAGTTCCATAACTTTTGCTTGCGCTGAATTTTCTTTAATTTTAATATCAGCATACGCTTCAATAACTGTTTTTTGTTGTTCATAAGGTAGGTTGTTAAAGTCCTCATTCTCAATAAATGCACGTTTTACAAAATCCTGAATATAAGATGATATTACAAAATCTTTTTGAGTTATGCCTTTGTTCATTAGCAAACTTGACTTTTCATCAATAGTCAATCCCGGCAATGGGTCCAACATAAAAACACATTTCAGTTGTTTGCTAACATCATCATCCATTGTAAACTCTTTGCTTGCATATTCCATTTCTAAGGCAGCCGTTAATACGTTATTTAAACCGCCTTTTTTCGCACGTTCTATTTCATCTATAAGGTAATCGCTGTTAAGCAAATCAAATCGCTCAGGAACGGCTATTGTGGGCAATTGCTCCATTCTTTCGGCCTTATCAGGTATGGCTATCATGTAACGCCATTCGTTTGTGAAGTAATATACTTGGTCAGCAATCCACACCAATAATTCAGCAACAGCATTCGTAAATACCATTTGTTCATCCCTGTCAACTTCTTTTGCTGTGCCTGATTGATTTAATTGCACTTCGGCTAAGTTCTGCATATTAACAGCCGCCAAAGCATCAAACAAATGTTTCTCAATTCGCTTATCCTGTATTTCAACAATATTGGTGTCCTTTTCAATAAAGCCGCCCGGTGGTGTTGGTGCATCCTTTTGGTTAAGTGATGCCGGGCTTAAAATGATTCGGTCATAAGGTGATGATATTGGCCGACCTGCGCCCCCGCAATCGGAACATTTAAATGTTTTTTCGCCTTTTTTTACCTTACCACTACCTGAGCAAGTTTTACATTCCTGTGCCTGCCAACTCCAGGGTGTTGGGTGCATGTTTAAAACAACTGATGCCTGTAAATCACTATATTCCCTGTAAGCCTCATCCAACATCGGGTGCATGGCATCAATAAGGGACTCATAAACTAATGACTTTTCAAGGTCATCTAACAAAACACCCTTTAACCTGAATGCCGGCAATTCCCCTATATTGTGATTAAATATTAATGTTTGTTCAAAATCACCGTTGGCATTACGCTGTGAAAACTTAAAATATTGTGTTGGTGTAATGATTAATATAATAGTTCCATCTGTGCGCGTGCTGTTGCCCGACATATATTTACATTTCTCATTTGATTTGATAACACAAAATTCCCCCTCCACATAATCGAGGACCATATCAGATGTAAATATTTTTGCAGTTGGCTTTATCAATGTGGCATCATCAGGTGCATATTCATTTGGTGCCACTAAACATATTGCGTTGGGATCAAACATCATTATTCTAAGGCAGTAATTAAACAGCCAATTTGTGATGGATGTATGTTTTGGATATTTTAACTCGCAATAAGTTGTCAATGATTCCTCCGGCTGCTTTACTTTTTTGCTTTGTGAATCGGCCTCGTATTTTATTCTATAATCAGCACTTTTGCGAATCTTCATCAATGCAGTTATTACCCTGTTGACCGTTCCTTTAGTGTAATTAATAGCAATTTTCTCCCTGTAAACCTGCGTTTCAGGAAATTCAGATGGCCGCCTTTCGCTTATAAGTTTGTTAAGTATTTCCTTTTCGCCTAATGTATGGCCGCGTAAGCGGTTCATAATATCAACTGTTTTTTTGTAGGCTTCGTGATTGCTGCGATCCTTAGCGTATAATTTAGCTAATTCAGGAGTGATGTTTTTCATTTTTATTATAATAATCTGCGTTCAGGCAGCCAATTCATCTTCGCATTTTTTCTACTCATGAATGGCTGTATGTTTTCTTTGCTTGCATACGCTAATGCCAGCCGGTCATATTCGTGGATTGTGCCATCGTCAAGCACCTTGCCGCCAATACTCAGCATGTAGTAATCCTGGTGTATGCGGTCATAGATATTTCTCTTTTCCTTTACCTGCCAAAAAACAGGAATGTAATTGTCTTTGTGTGGGTAATGGTTGCATAATATTGAAGCTAAACTAAAAGCTACTTCATCAGGTATGGCACCTGCAAATGTTACCGGCTTTGCCTTTGGATTTTCATAAACCGCTTTTACCGTTTCAAAGTACTTTTGGTTGACTTCATTCTTTTCAAAGTACATAAATTCGCTGTGGAGTGAATAATAACGGCCCGCCTTAAATCCATAAGCGGCCCTTATTTCTTCCATGTTAATCCATTGGCTAAAGCTGTGGTCAACCGGTGAACTTTCAAAGTCAAAGAAACCCCTGTTAGCAATAACAAATTTACCCGCCAATTCATCAATTACATCAGTTGCCTTTTTATTTGGTAGCCATATAGTATCAGCATCTAAAAACAAAGTGCTTTCAAAAGGTGTTAAATCATAAATGTGAACCTTTGCTTTAATGTAGGCAGTTTCATTTTTATAGGTGTAATAATCTTTCGGGCAAACTGATGTGGAGCTAAAATATTGCATATTATTTTTAATGCCTGTTATTGCGCTATCAGTATAAACTAAATGTATTGGCACCCTTTTATCAAAATGCCTTATTGATAGTGCAAGGTTTAAAGCCATACGCCCGTAATTGCTATGTCCTAATGCTAATATTAATATTCCTTTCATATTTCTATTAAATCAGTTCTTTGTTTGTTTGTGAAGTGAATATCTGCCTTGAAACTAAATATTTGCCTGTTGATAATATGCTTAAAAATATTATCGCAATATACCACAACATCGTAATCACTATTGCTGTTATAATTCCCATTAACACGACTGCCGAAAGCGTAAATATTGCAGTCGCAAACCTTACGGATTTCGTGAGCAATGGCCTTAAATGCAATTTTATGTTCATTTGTTAATTCATCATATTTTGTGGCTGGTGGATGCACCTGCTCACGTTTCAAACCTTCTGTTAATTCCGGCATATCACTTATATATCTTCGCATTCAGTCCAGGGTGTTATTGGATAAGGCCACGCATCATTGATGTTTGTGTAATCATTTTCGGCATATTGCCCCGCCTCAGTATATAATCTTCTGTCCTGTGAACCGATTGAACTTATTGTTTTTGTTATTAAAACTTCAAAGGTAATTAATTTACTTTTTTCAACTGCACTCATGTTATCTAAAAACCTCAAATTTGCGCTGCCAATCAAACCATTAACCCAATCAGTTACATTCTGAACTATTGTGTTGGGTGAAGTACCATAACCTACATAAATATTACCGTTGTGAACTTCATCAATAATAAGGTCAGGAACGTAAACACCTGTTGATGGTTGTGTAAGTAGCAATTGAGGCGAATATCCTAATACATCAATACCGTTAATACGTGCATATTGTATGGTAAACTCAATATCGCTTAATGCCTCCCATGTGCCTTGAAACTTGTGTATTTCTTTGTAATAGCTGCCATCTACTAACCACCCGAATAATACACACCGGTTACGATTCAATAATTCATCATCGCAATCACCGCAATTGGTGTTATAAATAACCGCTTTCTTTTGCGCCTCTATTTCAAATTGGGCAACGGCTAAATTATCTGCGCCATCAGCATCCCACTTTGGTTTGTATTCGCTATCCTTATAAAAATAGGTTTTGCCATCAATGGTAAGAATATCGCAAAGTAATTGAGTGCTTAAACAATCATGTGCAGGTTCGTCAATATAATCAGTTTTAGCATTGACAATTTTATTGCGTTCAGCATACACCCTGCGCAAATCACCTGTTGAAGTGGTAAATACTTCCTGCTTTGCGGGGTAGCGGCTGTTAAATTTAATCATTGGCACCCTTTGCACCAATGAAAAGTTGTCTGAAAAGTCAAACCCGAATGCACTACAACCGCAAATACCTTCTATTAACTTAGTGCATGGATGGTCCGCTTCATAGTCAATACAATTACTTGTAAACTCGTTTTCATTGCATGGGTCGGTAACTTGTATTTGATATTTGCCATAAACCAATGGATCACCGCTGCCTTGCTGTAATATTTCTTCAATTTTTGTATTAACGGTTATAAAATCCTTATTGTAAATCATAAAATCGGCTAAACTTGCAACTGGTACTCCATCAATATCATTAAGTATAATATCAACATCATTGGCTAACAAGTAGGATTCAATATTACTTACGCATCCATCAAAATCGCTGTCGGTTGTTAGTGTAAAATAAGTTGCTGTTGCTGTAAAGTAAACTGTATGTATTCCATTGCTGCTTAAATCAAATGTTACCCCTGCAAAATCACCGGTTAATACTCCATCGGTCATTGATGAAACGGTAATCACCACTTTGTAATATTTGCCAATAGTGAACGGATTTGATTTAGCATATAAATCAGATGATTGCCCCGGAATATGGCAGGCAATACCTGATGTTGAAAAAAGCCATCCATAATAACCTGCATTGCCATCTGCACCCCAGCAATCAGTATCAATAACCGCCCCTACCACCTGAGCAATATAATCCGCTGCGCTAAATGTGCCATCACAAATAATGGTTTCAGCACATGGCACCTGTTTTAATTGCAATTTCAGGTAATCGCCCGGCTGGTATTTTTGACAATAGCAGTCAGCTAATGAACGATTGCAAACATCAATGCTATCTTCAAATGTTATTGGCTGGTTAGGTATAAATTCAATTCCCTGCATTTGTTCTCATTTTTGATATTAGTTTTAATTCTGCCATGCCTGTATTGTCGTTCACTTTCACATCATCAATCCACGCATAGTAAGTTTTTCCTTTAAAGGTAAATCCTATTTTACCATAAGGCTGTTGTTTCAATAATTTTTTATCTGAATTAGATAACGGATATTGAAATGTATAATTGATAACTGGGTAATCTGATGGATCGTAAGTTTCATAGATACCTCCACCGGGATTGCCCACACATTGAAATTCTAACCGACCATTCAAATCATCAACCCCTATTGATGTACCGTAACTTATTGCAACCTGACAATAATCGGTGTCATTCATGTAGATTTGAGGTAATAAAAATTCGTTATCTGATGTGTTGCCAAGTGCAAACGGCCTTTGAATATTCACAAATGATATTAAGGTATTGCCCACATCATAACGCTTTATTGCAACCGTTAAATTAGCACCGTTTACGCCTGAATAAATATTTTCAATATAAACCCTGAATTTATAAATGCCATTTGCAAAGGCTGTAAACCTTGAATTTACTTTTGAAACCGGATTGCCTTGTATTGTTGCATTACCGTAATGATTATTTACATCATTGTATGGCAAAGTGTAATCATTATCAAATTGAACCGGCTCGTTGTTGATACTCGGCCCTAATAATGTTATTGTAGGATCAACTGAATAGGGTGTTTTTTTAGCCCAAAATAAATCATCTTTAGTGCCTAAATATTCAACTATTGAAAGTGGTACTGAACCAAAAAACCTTTTAGCAACAGCATCATTGTATAATCGTACATTATAAAATGCTGTTACCGTAGGATCACCATCAATATTATTACTTGCCCTTGCAATATAATCAGATGAATCTTTTATGCAGTCAATTAAAACAATTTTATCGTCATAGCTTTCATCCCCTTGTGCATCAGCATCATTTAAAATGTATTGAATCACATTTGATGAAACAATCCAATCAGTAGATAAATCTAATGTCCGGTCAATATTGCATTTTCCTAATACATTAAAGGTTTCATCCTTACATCCAATAAATGCAATTCCTTCAGGAAACGCCCCTGTGGTATAATCGCCCGACCCATCACAAAGCAAATCAGTTTCTAAGGTTTCAGTTGTGCCTAACCTAACAGCCGAATAAAGTTTATCGGTTTTTGTTTTTACTACAATACCCGGAACATCGGTTAATGATAATATTTCGGTATCGCTGTATAAGTTATTGGTGTAATCGAGTACCAATTTAGGCTTTGCCCCGCTTTCATCCACATAAAAGGCTAAGTTCAATTTCTTCCAAAGGTTGTCTAATGCCTTAGAGAATGAAAATTTATTGATGTAAGTTAATTCGGTAAAATCCCTTAATTGTTTTCCTGATGCAATGCAAAGCCCTTCAAAATCACCACCATCATTTAATACAGGCGAATCGAAAGCTACTTCATTATCAGTCATAAATGAAATAAGGAATGTCATTACATCAAACACCCTGTACCCTTTGCGCTCCCATATTATTGTATTTCCCCCACATGGGTAGAATAATTGTAAGTCAATTGTTGGAGTGGCTGTTATTTCAATATCATTGATGGAACGGCCAACATTAATGTAGCAATCATTTGATTTGCGGCCATTAATCTTTGCAAAATAGCTGTTGTCCTGTATTCTTACTAAGGTAGTACATTTATCTAATGTGAACTCACAATCTGATGTGTAAATAATGCCTTTGTACACCGGTTCATAATCACCTTCTCCTGTGCAATTTTCCAATATTTCTAATTCCGTAAATCCACAAAAACCATCATTAACCAACTTTGAATAAAGGTAATCATACTCGGCCCCGGTAAATTGTAGTTGTGCATCCTGGGTAATAAGCAACCCGCGCGAAGATTCATCACGCCTGATGCCTGTGGTCATCTTGTCCCAGTTGGCAGGCTCCGTTATTAACGCCCCATCAAAATAAAATTTATATCGCGCTGCCATTATAATCTCCTAATATCAATACCGTTTGTTAATTTGTTTGAAATAATGCTCAATAACTGATTTGTTTCATTCAGCTTGCGTAAGTCATCCAGCCCATCTAATTGCCCGCCTAAAGCCCTTGCCAATTTATCGTAATCCATTCCCACACCTGATGCACTTAATTTTAACGCTCCCATCAATGCTTCTTCGCTTATATTCATGTTTGGAATATTGGTTAATAAACTATTTGCCAATCCCGGTCTTATTTTGCGGTTGTGTATTGCTGACAATGCAGGGAAGTAATCAGCATTTACATCATGTGGCACCACCCTTTCGCCTTTACTTAATCGTGCAACAATTGAATCTGATGTATGCGATCCTGGGCCGTCAATATATTCCTTACCCTTTGCATACTTTGGTAATGGTTGACTTTCGATAACTGCTACCTGTGCCGCAGTTGTTGTTGCTGCTATAATCAATGATGCTATTGCTGCTGCACTTAGTGGTGCGCCCTTAACATTGGCTAAAATATTGGTTATTGCTAATGCACCATTTATTAATGCCTGAGCAACTGCTGCATCCCTATCCTTTTTTGCAGCATCATTCTTAATTTTTGCAACCTCTTTATTAAATTTCTCGTCAATTTCCTTTTTCTTTTTTTCAGTAAGGTTTTTAACTGATAATTCCTTTTCTCGTTGCTTTTCTAATGCAGCAATGTTTTCATCCAGCAAAGCATTACGGCTGTTTGATGCAATCTGAAATGTGGTGTCGGCTAATGTTTGTGAAAACTGAACTGCCAAATTATTGTAAGTCTGTTCATCTTCTCGCTGTTTCTTTTCGGCCTCGTCAATCTTTTCTCTCGCCTTTTTATCCAAATCTACTTTTAAGTCCTGCAATCTCTTTTCTTCGTCTGATATTAGTTTAGCACGTTCCTTTGCTTTTTCAATATCTGATTTGGTTTGGTCTATTTCTATTTTCTCAATCTCAGCGGCCAACTTTTTACGCAATGCAATAATTTCAGCATTTAATTTTTCGCGGGCTTTCTTTTCATCTTCGATTTCCTTTAACCTTGCCGCCTCTTTTCTTTTTCTTTCTTCTTCGGTATCACCTAAATTGGAATTAACTGTATTTGAACTTAGGGCAGCGATAAATTGTTGTTGCAAATCTAATGCAGCCTTTAACCTTGCCTGTGCCACCTTAATTTGTTTGTCGGCATCTTCTTTTAGTTGTGATGTTGCATTTTCGCCAGCAACAAGTAAATTGGTTTTCTGTGCTTCAATAATATTTAATTGCTCCTTCGCATCTTCCCGGTTCGCCTCAATAGCCGCTTTTCTTAAATCAGCATTGTAACTTCTAAATTGTTCAATTTTGGCATCATTAGATTGTTTTAATTTCGCTGCAAGGTTATCTTCATCACTACTAAATGAATCAATAACATCTGATGCAAATTCTAATAATGCCTTTTTTGCTTTTGCAATAGCTGGTGCCAATCGCTCACCTAATGATTCCTGTAAATTTTCAATAGCATTCTCATAAGCCTGTGCCTGCCCTGCTGCTGTTGCTAAAGCCGCTGCGCCCTGCCCGGTCAACTTATTCGTTTGCTCAATAAGGCGGTTATAGTTTTCAGCTTTATTACCGGTGTCTTTAAAATCAACACCCAATGTTTTTAGACCGCGTGTTTGGCCCTCAATAGCCTTTATAAATGAATCGGTTGTGCCTGTTAAATCACC
>ERZ650310.443-NODE-443-length-12314-cov-4.931071_pt1 | contig 12314 bp, 10 predicted proteins | sample MGYA00376246_ERZ650310 | MGnify/ENA primary metagenome ERZ650310 (study PRJEB26733, sample SAMN07839286) | wastewater metagenome | biome: small river; feature: stream; material: water | place: USA: North Carolina | collected 2016-03-01 ...
ATCTACACAGGCGAAGACACTCTTTCCCTACACGACGCTCTTCCGATCTGGTGGGCGAGGTCGGGAGACACCGGCCCGTCGCCCCAGTGGTACACGGTGGCGGTGCCAGCCCGGCAGGCGTATTCCCACTGCGCCTCGGTCGGCAGCATGGCGTTCAGGCCCGGCACGCGGCGGTTGAGTTCGGACAGGAAGCGCACGTGCACCGCATCCCAGCTCACCTGCTCCACCGGCAGATCGTCACCACGGAACCGGCTGGGCTGCTGGCCGGTCACCGCCTGCCAGAGGGCCTGGCTGCAGGCGGTGTCCGCCAGCCAGAACGGCTGGTCGATGCCCACCGTGCGGCGCCACTCGTCCTGCTTGCGCCCAGGCTCGCTCGCGGGCGAGCCCATGCCGAACTCGCCGGCCGCGATGTGGCGCAGCCGCTGCGATACCGGCCCCAGCGCCAGTTCGGCCCAGTACCCCCAGACGTCCTGCCCGAACGCAGCGGCCCAGACCGGTTGGTCCGGTGGAATGTGCGGGCTCGAACAGCCCGGTCCCTGACCATGGATAGTCATGTAGTGGAATCTCCCAATCCCTGCAGAACGGAGTCAAGCCTGGGAGCCCCCGCTCCCCCGACCTGAACCAATTCGCGGAACCGGATTGAACCACTGACGAAGCCTGGCCGCCGCAGGTCAGTTGCCCCATGACCCCCTCATTCGAGGGGGTTGACTCAATGACAACGCGCAGCGGCAACCGGCTCGACCGCCCGTTCGCTCATCCACACCTCGACGCGGCGGTTGCGCTCGCGGCCGGACGGCGTGTCGTTGCTCGCCACGGGTGCGGCCGAACCGTAGCCCTGCACCGCGGACGCCTTGAGCCCGTAGGTACCCAGATCGCGGGCCACCGACTGCGCGCGCTGCACCGAGATCGTCAGGTTGGCACAGGGATCGCCCTGCCCGTCCGAGAAGCCCAGCAGCATCAGGTGCTGCGAGGGGCCGATGCGGCTTTCCAGCAGGCGCGTGATGCGGGACATGTCGCGCAGGGCCTTGTTGTCGAGCTGGTCCACGCCCGGCTTGAAGCGCAGGTTGACCGCCAGCCGGCGCGCGCCGCGGGTCAGCCGGACGTACTCGGCCGGCAGCGCTTCGGCGGCGATGACGCGGATGTCGAGATTGATGACGCGGTTGCCGCCCAGGCGCTCGCATAATTCGAGTGAGTGTGCACGACGCCGTTGACCTCTGGCATGTGGCGATAGACGTAGGCGTGCGAATCGGTGTCGCTCGAGGCTTTGTGTTTGCCATCGACGACATTGCCATCGAGGTCGCAGATCACAATATCCTCGGCCTTCAGGGCGTCGTAACTAACCCCGGATGGCTTGATCGCGAACAGGTCGGCTGAACCATCTTCGAAGTGAATGCGCTCAGAGATGTTGCCGCCGGTCCAAACCACAAGTTCGTTGCGCACTAGCTCTTTGTGCAGTTCGGCAACGCGCTTTCGGCTGGCGGCGATGATCGCTTCGCGGCTGGTGTCGCTGGCTGAACCCACAGCCGATGCGCGGTCCTTTGTGGCCACGAATTCGCCGCGTTTTATCGCTTTGAGTCGCTTCATCACATCGTTTTGGCCGCGACCAAAGTAGTCATGCAAGCGGTCGTACTCTGCATACAAGAAGTCATACTTCGCCGATGCCGACTGGTTTGGTTGGTAAACGCCTCGGTTCGACTTGCCCATCGCCTCGGCGGCGGCCCGGATGTCTGGGTAAGCACCCGCTGCGACTGCTGCATGTATTGCCGAGCCAAGCGCCGGACCCTGCTCGCTCGCAATTGTCGATAGCGGAAGGCGAGTGACATCCGAGTAAAGCTGCATCAGGTGCTGATTCTTCAGAAGACCACCGGCAACGATGAACTCGGTTACCGGAACCCCAGAGGCTTCGAAGGTTTCGATGATTTTGCGAGTGCCAAAAGCGGTCGACTCGAGCAGTGCACGATAAACCTGCTCTGGCCGAGTGGTCAAAGTCGCTCCAAGTAAAAGCCCGCTTAGCTCGTGGTCGACCAAGACCGAGCGATTGCCACTGTGCCAGTCGAGTGCCAGCAGGCCGTGCTCGCCGACTTCTTCTTCGAAGGCTAAATCGGTCAGGTGCTGGTGAATGCTCTTTCCCGCCGACTGGGCAGCTTCGAAATACTCAGCCGGAACCTGGTTCTCGACATACCAGCCGAAGATGTCTCCAACACCCGACTGGCCTGCTTCGTAGCCGTAAAGTCCACTCACGATACCGCCATCGACAACTCCGCACATACCCGGAACCTCGGTGAGAATCTCACCGTTCATAACGTGGCAGGTGCTGGTGCCCATGATGGCAACCATCTGCCCAGGTTGGGTTGCTTGAGCGGCAGGGGCAGTGACGTGGGCGTCGACATTGCCGACTGCGACGGTGATGCCCTCTGGCAAACCGGTCCAACCAGCTGCTTCACGAGTCAACTTTCCGGCTTCGGCGCCTAGCTGCCCGATCGGGTGGCGAACCTTGTCGTCGATAAATGAACCAAAACCCGGGGAGAGCGCTTCGAAGAACTCGTTCGAAGGGTATTCGCCATCCTGGAGGTTGCCCTTGTAGCCGGCGGTGCAGGCATTGCGCGAGTAGGTGCCGCAAAGCTGCCATATGATCCAGTCGGCTGCCTCAACCCACTTGTCCATGTGGTGGTAAACCTCAGGGGCGTCTTCGAAAAGTTCGAGGCCCTTGGCTAGTTCCCACTCGGATGAGATCTGGCCACCATAGCGAGGGAGCCAAGATTCGTTGCGTTCACGAGCGAGCTGGTTGATTCGGTCGGCGTGTGACTGGGCCGCATGGTGTTTCCAAAGTTTTACGTATGCGTGTGGGTTGCCGGCAAACTCGGGTAGTGAGCTCAGGGGAGTGCCATCGGCCAGCGTTGGAACCATTGTGCAGGCGGTGAAGTCGGTGCCGATTCCGATTACATCCTTGGCATCGATGCCAGCGTTCTTGATTGCCTCGGGAACCGCGTGCTTGAGAACCTCGACATAGTCGGTTGGATCCTGCAGGGCCCAATCCACTCCAAGTTTTTGCCCGTTGAAGTTGAGCTTGGTGTCCATCACGGCGTTTGGGTATTCGAGCACACCGGTGCCCAATTCAGCACCATCTGAGACGCGCACGACAATCGCGCGACCGCTCAAGGTGCCATAGTCGACACCGATTACATACTTCTCGCTCACTTAGTCTCCTCAACCAAAACGCGCACATCCCATGCGCCAAGTTCGACAGTGTCCTCAGGCGTTAGGTGCTCGCCGGATTCTGCATCCACGTAATAGGTAGGCAGGGCCACGGATGCCGGTTGCCAGCTCCAGTTGAAGACGAAGTTGACCTGACGGCCGTCGTCGCTGACCGCACGGTTCACCACGACCGATGCGCTGTCGCCTTGTGGCGCAATAATCTCGCCGGCAGCGGCGCCGAAGTGACGTCCGAGCCAAGTGGCTAGTTCTTGGTCTGGGTAGGTAGCCAAGAACGAGATTGTGCCCTTGCCATGCTGTCGAGTGGTCAATGCGGCAAAGTCGCCGAAGAATGGGTGATCCAACCGAAGCACGGTGTCGACATCGCTAGCTTCGAGCTCATCAAACCAGGCCCAACCCGAACCAACGGCCTTTCCGTCAACGGTTGTTGCCCGCTCAGGCTTGGCTAGCATGCTGTACTCGCTATAACTGACGCCAGATATGTCGCCAAGGACGGTAGGAGCCGTCTCGGTGCGAATCACAGCGTCTGGTTTCGCATAGCCAGTGCGTGGTCCGACTATCAAGGTGCCACCTGCTGCCGCGTATTCGCGCGCAAACTCAAGGGTTTCGTCTGAGCAAACGTACAGGCTGTGCAAGATCATGATCGGGTGCTTGCGAGCAAACTCTTCAGGACTTTCGGTGATTTGGTTATCGCCAATGAGGCGAACTCCGAGACCCGCGTTGTAGGCAATCTCATACATGGACTGCAGAGTCTTTTGGTAGGCAAGCGGGTCGGCCATTCCGTTGCCGCCGCGAACCGGGCCTTGAAACTCAAATAGCCACTTGCTGGCGGTGCTGATAACAATCGCGACCTCTGCTGCTGGTGACAATTTGCCAAGGGCAGAGATTTTGTCAAGCGACTTGGAGGTCTCTTGAAAACTGCGATAGGTGCGCCCCGGCTTCAGGCTGTGCGGCAAGATGCCGCCCCAGTGGTTCTCGACTCCGTATGGAAGGGTGTGCCAGTGCCAGTATTCGACCATCTCGGCGCCGCGTGAAACCATAGCCAGTGCCGCCTGCTTGAACTGTCCTGGCCAGTGTGGAAACGCGCTCGTCGCTGGCCCTTGCTGAATCGCAGAACCGTTGGTTTCGGTGACCAAGAAGTTTTCTTGGCGAATGCTCCAGGCGTTGTCACAAACCAGATTCAGCGCGCTGGCGCCCGAAAGCGGAACCCACATCGGAGCGGGGGTTAGCTCGCCGGCGCTTGGCGAGACGCGTGGGTGGTTAAGCCCCTCCTGAGTCGCGTAGTAAACATTCACCGAGGTCACATCGAGACTCTCGCCGATGGTCTGGTTATCCATGCCAGGTCGGTCAAGGGCAACGCAGGTGGTGATGAACTGGTCATCCTTGATGAGTTCACGCACCAACTTTCGCTGCCATTCAAGAAAGTCATTGGTGATCTCGGCTTGGTGCTGGCGCCAGGCTAAGAAGTAGCTTGGGTTTGTGTTCCCGTCCGGTAGCCACAAATCATCGAACTCGTTCAGCGCGTGTGACCAGTAGGTCAAACCCCAGGCGGCATTGAGTGCCTCAACCGAATGATATTTCGCCTTTAGCTTGTCCTTGAATGCATCGAAGACCCCCGCGTTGTGCAAAATTTCTGCGCCGGGCTCATTGTCGACCTGCCAACCAATCACGGATGGGTGGCTGCGATACCGCTCGACAATTTTGGCGATAACAACCTCGCAAAGCTCGCGGAACTTCGGGTTCGAATAATCGACGTTTTGGCGGTGGCCGTAAGGAACCTTGGCTCCGGTGGCTCGTTCGGCAACAACTTCGGGGTAGTTCTGAAAAATCCAACGTGGCACGGCGTAGGTTGGGGTGCCAATGATCACCGAAATATCGTTTTGGTGGGCTGCATCTAAAACTGGCTCGAGCCAGTCGAGGTCGAAGGTGTTTTCGGTCGGCTGCCACTTCTGCCACACCGATTCACCAACACGGATGACGGTTACGCCAGCCTCGGCCATCAACCTAAAGTCTTCGGCCGTTCTTTCGGTCTGGTGATATTCGTTGTAATAGGCAGCGCCATAGAGGATTCGGTCACTCTTGAAAGCCGTCATTGCTTCACCCAAACATCGGTCGTTATCGAAACAGCGCCAGCAGATTTGTTAGCGCTAACTATTTCTAACACACAAAGTTGAGTTGAAACCCGGTCGGTATCAATTCGTTAGATTCGGATTGCGCTTTCGCGCGAAGTCAAAATGCCTGGGATTAGCTTGCGCTTTGGCCCCGCAGTGGCTAGACCTTCGATTTGGCTGAGTAGTTTTGTGAGCAGGCCAGCGCCAACTAGGTCGAACTGCTGACGAACCGAGGTCAAGGCAGGTTGCATGTATTCCGACTCGGCTGAGTCGTCGACCGAAACCAAGCTGACATCCTCTGGTACTCGAAGTCCCGCTTCGCTCAGGGCTCGAAGTGCACCGATTGCCATGGCGTCATTAGCCACGAATATCGCGGTGAATTTATCTCCGGTCAGAAGCTCTTTCGCCGCTTCGTATCCCGACTTTGGTGTCCAGTCACCCTGAGCAATAGCAATCGTCTTGAAAGAATGCTTGGCCATGGTGGTCAAGTAACCGCTTTTGCGTCGGTTCGCGGCCAACCAAGCCTGGTTGCCGGCAATGTGGGCGATCTTCTGGTGTCCCAACTCGATTAAATGTTCGGTTGCCGCTTTCGCAATGCCAACTTGGTCAACATCGACCATTTCGAAAGGTTCGCGGTCTTGGGTTTCGGTGAAGACGATTGGCACTCGAGTTTCAACGGCAACCTTTGAGTCGGCTTCGGAACTGCGAGGGGCAATCACGATAATTCCATCGACGTTGGCGCGCGAAAGAGTTGCGATGCCAACACTGATTTCTGAGTTAGACAGGTTGTCTACCGAGTTCAGTACGACCTGATATCCCGCGTCGCGCGCAGCAACCTGAATCGAGTGAAGCATCGCGGTCGGGCCATAGAGGGTCGAGTCATAGCTGAGAACGCCGATGGTGTTGGTGCGTCCGGTTGCTAGAGCCTTGGCGGCAAGGTTCGGTTGGTAACCGAGTTCCTCGATCGCGGCCAGAACCTTCTCGCGAGTCTTCGCGCTGACGCTTCCGGTGCCGTTGACCACGCGCGAAACCGTCTGATGTGAGACCCCGCAGTGGTCTGCCACATCAAACATAGATATTCTTCGGTTCACAGATAAACCTTAACTTCTAGCCGACCTGGCGAGAAAACTCGGAGGCCCGACGCACCTGGTCCGCAGTCAAATGCACGCCGGTGTAGGTGGCGAACTGCAGTGCGGCTTGAAGCGCGATGACCTCGGCGCCGGTGATTACGGCCTTGCCTGCAGCAACCGCGGCCTCGATTAGCGGAGTCTCGGCCGGAAAAGCGACCACATCGAAAACCGTCTTGGCTGCCGCGATAAGCGCTGCATCGAATGACAAATCTTGCTCGTTGTCGCCGGCCATACCGATTGGCGTTACGTTCACAAGGACATCAAAGATCGAGCCTGAAGTTGCCAGCTCGGCATCGCTTAGATAGGCGAAGCCATACTTGCTGGCCAGCGCAGAGCCAGCCTCTCGATTGCGAGCGACAACGGTTAGCTTGTCGAAACCGGCCTCGCGAAACGCGGCAACCACTGCCTTGGCCATTCCGCCCGAACCGCGAACCAAAACGGTCTGATCGGTCGCGACCTGACGTTCGCGAAGCAGCTGAAGCACTGCCTCGAAATCTGTGTTCGACGCGGTTAGCACGCCGTTGTCGTTGACCACGGTGTTTACCGATTCGATTGCCAGGGCAGAAGGTGCCATGACGTCAACCAGCGGAATGATTGCCTCTTTGAAAGGCATCGAAACCGAGCATCCGCGAAAACCGAGAGCTCGAATGCCGCGAACGGCGCCTTCGAGGTCATCCGTGGTGAAGGCCTTGTAGATGAAGTTCAAGCCGAGCTCGTCGTAAAGGTAGTTGTGAAAGCGAGTGCCCAGATTGCTCGGGCGAGCGGCGAGCGAAATGCACACCTGCATGTCTTTATTTAGAATCGGCACTTTGCCATCATCCCACAGCTAGCGACTGATGCGGCCAATGCCGAGCGCGTGCACCAATGGGGCAATCGAAACGGCAAGCAAAACGTAGCTGAGAGTCTGGTCGCGTTCACCGACGACGATTCCGCCAATCAGCAGGCCCAGAAAAAGCACGGATGAGGTGGCCCGACGCACACTCGAATCGAGGCTTCGAGTTCGGCGTTCGAGTTCTGGGTTTCGAACTACAAGTTCTCCGCGTTCAATCCGACTGGTTATTTCGTCGAGGCGCATCGGTAGACGCGCGAGGGTGTTGAGCGTCTTGAGTGCATCGTTGCCGAGACGCTTCAGAACGCTAGAACCGCTGCCGTTGAGTAGGCTTCGGGCGAACGGGTCGACCGCATCCCAGATGTTGAAATCGCGGTTCAGTTCGCTGGTCACACCCGAAATCAGCGACAGCGCGCGAATCAAGAACAGGAAGTCGTTCGGCAACTTGAATGGAAGGGTGCGAATCAGGTCGCTGAACTGGAGGGCAAAGTCGCGAAGTTCACGAGGGTCGGTTTGAATCAGTTCGCCGACGCGCACGCCACCGAAGCGGTCGAATAGCTTCGAAACGGCATCCTCGAGAATCACCGAGTCGGCGGTCGGCAAAAGCACACCGAGTTTTTGGCAGGCGCTCACCCAGGCACGAGCATCGCGCGATGCCACGGCAAACAAGAAGCTCTGCAGGTTGGCGCGCATCTCTGGGCTGATCTGGCCCATCATGCCGAAGTCGATGTAGGTCAGGGTGAATTCGATGCCCGAATCTTCATCGGCCTTCTTGATGAAGATGTTGCCAGGATGTGGGTCGGCGTGAAAGAACCCGGTGACGAAGAACTGCTCGAAGGTTACTCGGGCAAGTTCGGCGGCTACCGCGTTCGGGTCAATGCCTGCCTCGATAAGTGCATCGATGTCATTGATCTTGATGGCGCTCACGTTGCTCAAGGTGAGAACTCGTCTTGCGCTGCGTTCCCAGATAACGGTTGGGGTTCCGATGCGTTGGTCACCGGCATAATCCGCGGCGAAACGCTCTAGGTTGCCGGCCTCGTGCAGGTAGTTGACCTCTTCTAGGGTCGTGGTCGCAAATTCTTCGACCAGCGCCGGCGCATCGGTGCGACGCGAGACCAGCTTTACCCTCGATAGCCAACCGCCAACCTTGCGTAGTGCCTTAAGGTCAACATCGACAATGTCTTCGATGCCCGGGCGAAGCACCTTGATGATGACCGAGTCGTAGTCGAGGTCGGCGGCCAGACCGGCCGAAAGCTTGGCTCGATATGCCTGCCCGAGCGAAGCGGCGGCGATGGGGTCCTGGTCGATCTCGGCGAAGGCCACCTCTACCGGCATGCCGAGTTCGGCCTCGATTGAGTTGGCGATTAGCTCAAAGGGCTGCGGTGCGACTTCATCCTGGAGGCCAGAAAGTTCGCGCGTAACCGATTCAGGCAGCACGTCGAAGCGGGATGACAAGAACTGGCCAACCTTGACCATGAGTCCACCGAGGTCGGCGGCTAGGTCGTGAAAGTTTCGCGCCATTCGGGTAAGTCGGCGAACCCGACCTCGAGCACCGAGTTTGGCAAGACCCACCTGAGGCAAGGCAAGCTCAAACCACCAGAGTTCGGCAAGCGTTAGCGACGCGAATCGAAGAATCCTCCGATAGCGTGCTTTTAGGGCTGGGTCTCGGTTCAAGTTCTACTTTTCGGCGAGAATCGCGTGCATCTTGTCGCGAGTTTCAGCGAGCAGCGCCGCTGCGGCAGCCTGCTGAGCCTTCGTGCCGGTCTTGGCCATGTCGAGCATCACCGGGGCAAGGTTCTTGGCGGCACGTTTGAATTCTGGCGTCAGGTTGATACCAGCCATAGTGGCCATGTCGGCAAACGAGTTGAACTTGCGGCGACCTTCATCGCTCGAGCTCGAAGTCGACGCACCAGCGGCAGAGGCATCCTTGAGGCGGGCCTTGCCGGCCTTGGCGATTGAGTAAACCTTGCGATCGCCATCGACCTTGGCGGTGGCCAGTTTTTCGGTGGTCAGAGTGGTCAGGGCTACTTGAATCTCGCCCGAGGTCGGGTTCCAAGCACCGGCGCTGGCCAGCGTCAAAGCGCGAGTGATCTCGGCGGCATTCTTTGGTTCATCGGCGATGGTCGAAAGCACCGCGTTCTGCGCCATGGCCGCATCCGGCTTGGTTACTGCGGTTGCGGCATCCTTGGCACGGTCTTTGATCAGGCCGATTAGGTCGCCGGCCAACTCGCGTAGGTCAATGTTTTTCGATGCGGTGCTCATGAAAATCCTCCGTGCAGCTTGAATGCTTCAACAGGGTCAAGCGGCTTCGGGGGCATTTCATTCCGGCTAGGCCGAGGTGATGCGGATTTCCTTGAACTTGTCTAGATAGCGAGTGGTCGATCCGTCGCCAAGTGGTTCGTCGACCCAAACCAGGTTCGGTTCTTCGGCGAATTTCCAGGATGCCAGTTCGGGCAGAATACCCTTCAAGAAAGCCACGGTTTCGATCTCGGTGATGTTCTGGCCGAGGCAGCTGTGTGGGCCGAATCCGAAGGCAATGTGAGCGTTGCGCTCTCGCTCGAAGTTGATCGCGGCAGGGTTTTCGAAACGCTCCGGGTCATGATTGGCCGAGACAAAACCGAGCAGCACATACTTCTCGGTGTCGCGACTGGCGTCTTCACCGACCGCATACTCGCGTGGCACACGCTCCATCCTTGGCAGTGGGCTCAGATAGCGAGCCATCTCTTGAATCGCTGGTCTGAAGTGTTCTTCGGATTCACGGATGAAGTCGGCGTCACTCGGTTTCTCGATTAGGTGCCAGATGAAACCAGCAAGCAGCTTGATCACGGTGTCTCGGCCACCGGCCAACAAGACGTTGGCGATGCCTTGCATCTCTTTGCGATCAACCGGTTGTTCATCGATCACTAGGCCGGCAACGAAATCCCAGATGTCGCGCTCTTCTTCGCCGGCGGCAACGCGTGCCTCTGCTTCGTCGAAGACCTTGTCTAGGTATGCCTGTAGGAGCTTGCCGTCACGCGGGCTTACGGCGTTGAAGTCACGGTTTCGGTGAGCCTCTTCGGCCGCGTGAACATCCTCGCCGCGTTGGTAGGCGGCGGCGTTCCAAACATCCGGACCCCAAGAACGCCACTCGGCATAGTCTTGCGGGCGCTTATAGATAATGGCCAGGCAACCGATGACGTAGGGAATGACAAGATCCTCAAGAACCTCGAATGTGCCCTTGGCTTTCAGTTCACCGACCAGACGCTTGGCAAGAGCTTCGAAGTCAGGGGCGAGCGGGCGCAGTGCACCCGGGCTGAAAATCGGGTTGAGTGCCATTCGAAATTTGGTGTGACGCGGAGGGTCCGCCTCGAGCGGAAGCTGTCGATAGTCGCGAACATCGCGATCTCCCAATAGGTCGCTCGAATAGGTTTCCCAATCTCGAGCTGCTTCACGAACTTCGTTGTAACCGCGAATCTCTTTGCGCATAGCCCTATTCAACGGCTAGTTTGCACCTTGGTCAAGCAGGCTTAGGCCTTTGTCGCAACCTTGATTATTCCGAGACCCACGAGGCCGCCAACTAGCTGGGCAAGGATGAATGGCAGCACGGACTCCCAAGCGATTCCGACATAGGTGTCGGTGAATGCACGACCGATGGTGACGGCTGGGTTGGCGAAGCAGGTCGAAGATGTGAAGAAGCAGGCCGAGTAAACCCAAGCGGCAACGGCGAACGGGATGAACTTGTTGTGCCCGCGCTTGGCGAGCACGCCGATCACAGCGATAAGGCCTGCGGTCGCAACGACTTCGCCGATCAGGGTGCCAGTGCTCACGCGAGCATGGTCCGAAAACTGCAATGCCGGCAGATCAAACATGACGTTGGCAAATATTGCGCCAACGATAGCGCCAGCGAACTGTGCGGCGATGAAGGTAAGTGTTCGACTCAGGCTTTGAACTTTGGTGACCAATTCGACCAACGAAACGATCGGGTTCAACTGAGCGCCGCTGATCGGTGCGACGACCACGATGATCAGAATCAATGCCAATACGATCGATGAGATGTTGATCAGTAGTTCGACGCCGCCATCCGAGCTCAGTCTCGTTGCCTGGATACCCGAAGCGGCAACCACGCAAACCAGCAGTGAAGTGCCGATAAATTCAGCGATTGCCTTCTTAAGTAGTGACGGCAATGAGGCTCCCTTGTTAGCGCGAACAAAGTCCAGAGTAACTTACCTGCGTGAACGCGAAGCGCGAGATAGAGTCTTAACGAAGCCTTTTTATGTTAATTATTTTCGCTTCACTCAAATCAATAAATCGAAGAAAGTGAAGAAACATGAATGAGGAAAAGAAGGCGAAAAACCTTCAAGAAATGAGCGAGTGGGTCGAACTTCGTGACTCGTGGACCAGAAAGCGTTTTGATTACCAAGAACGCTGGCATGGTTGGCGATCGCCGTTCGGCTTGGGCCTAGGGTTCGTCTTGCTGAGCGCAGGAGTGTTCCTGCTCAGCCTGGCGTGGACCAACCTGGTTCGCTAATAACTGCAAAAGACCCTCGGCGAAAGTCGGGGGTCTTTTCTTTTGGTTCAGTCGATTACTCTGACGTATTTCACGAACTCCGAGAGTTCGGCTACCGAGTCATAGAGTTTGCGCGCGGTTGCGTTGTAGTCCTGGGTTTCCCACCAGACCTTGCGCGAGCCCACTTCGCGAGCGATTTCATCCAAGGTCAAGATAAGCGCCTTGCCGAAGCCCTGACCGCGAACCGACGGGTCGACAAATAGGTCTTCGAGATAGAGATCTTGGTTTTTGGCCCAGGTTGAGTGAGTGAACGAAAAGTGGGCAAGGCCGACAAGTTGACCATCCACCTCGGCAACCAGGCCGTTCAGGCCGTGCTCGTCATCGAGCAGGCGCTGCCAGGTAAGTTCGGTTTGCGTTTCGGTGAGCTCGGTTTTGTAGAACTCGAGGTAACCGGCCCACAAAACATCCCAGCCGGCGCGATCACCGGCGCTAACCGAGCGTATAACCGCGGTCACGATTAGCCCTGCACGTGCTCTGGGTTCATC
>ERZ650310.444-NODE-444-length-12297-cov-8.245140_pt1 | contig 12297 bp, 13 predicted proteins | sample MGYA00376246_ERZ650310 | MGnify/ENA primary metagenome ERZ650310 (study PRJEB26733, sample SAMN07839286) | wastewater metagenome | biome: small river; feature: stream; material: water | place: USA: North Carolina | collected 2016-03-01 ...
GGCCAGTCTGCTGGGTCGATGGCCGCGAATTGACGTATTCCTTGCCGCGCGAATCTACCTGCACGACAGTTCCGGGCGGATAGCCACGTTCAGCGACTTGCGCTGGCGTCAGGGATTGGAAGCCAACGCCATCACCAGCAGCCGAGCGCGGAGGCGCGGCGCCAATCATGATCTTGTCGTTCGGATTTCGCTTGTTGACCGCGATCACGCCGTCCGCAGTTGTGACCATATCATAGTTGGCGGGGTCAGGCTTTGGCTGGCCGGGTTGAAGCTGCCGGATCGTCCCGTCATTGAGATTTCCGACCGAGATCGCGCCATCCGGCCCCTGGATGAACTGGTTGCGCGGCTGCTTCAGCTTCTCCTGCTCCATCGCGAGCTGGGCACGCTGATATTCTGACATCGGCTCCGGTATGTTCGGAGCCATCCCAGCCTCACCCATCAGCACCGCCAAATGCGTGTCGATCGCTTCGTCCTGCATCAACTCAGGCGGAATCTGCTTGCCGATCGATTGCGAGATTTGCGGCAGAGCCTGCATCCGCTGTTCCATCGGAAGCGCGCGGATGTTCTGGAGCATGGCGATCTGTTTCTTGACGCCGTCGGCCTTGTCGGCTTTCGCCTGATCCTGCCCGGCCTGCCAGCCTTGCGGATCGAGACCGCGCTGGAAGCCGTTGACCGCCGAACTGAGCAGCATGTTCTGCTGCTTGGGCTTCGGTGGGTTGAAGTTGGCGCCCATGGGCATTGCCAGCGCGTTGGAGCGAGGCGCGGTTTGCGGAGCAGGCATCGGAGCCGGGGCGACTGCTGTTGACGTTTCCATGCCCGGAACTGGCATCCGGCGCGTAGGGTCAACGCCCATCGGAACGGGACGCGGCATCATGGCGGAAAGCGCGTTAGCCATCAGCCCCATCCCCAATTGCTTTTGCCGAATGTGTTGAGAGCGCCAAGAGCGCCGCTGACGCCTTGGTTGAGGCCAGCGTAACCGGATGCCAGAGCGTTGCCCTTGGCCTGTCCGACGTTGCTCATCGCGCTGCCGGTTTTGATGCCATAATCACCAGCCGCGCCGCTGACCTGTGAAGATGCAATCTGGTTCTGATCGGCCAAGCTGCGGAGACCGTTGGTGTAATCGTTGAACGCACCGCCAAGCCGGTTCTTGCCGCGCTCATCCAATGCGATCGATTGAGCGCCAGACAGCACCTTGCCGCCCTTGGCATAGGCTGCGCTCACGTCAGGCGTATCAACGCCACGGAAACCCTTGACCGCCATGTCGTAATACGGCGTCGCCTCGAAGGCCTTCATCGGGTTGGCGAGCGCGTTGGCGCCGCCGGTTGCCCCGCCTGCTCCGGTCGTTGGAGCGGTCGTCTGCGCACTCGGCAGCTTGGCCAACTCTACAGGCGCGAACTTGCCGCCGCTGCCTTGAGCCTTCCACCACAGGAAGGCGTCGCGATTCCCGTTGAACAGCGAGCGGACATCAGCCTTTGCCCACTCCGAAGCAAGCCCGCCGTCAGAGTTGAAATAGGCGTCGTAATCGTATCCCTTCGGCGCCGATGTCGCGAGCGTTTTCCAGTTGTCGCCGCCGTTTCTGAACAGACCGCCGAGCGCACCGCCGACTGCGCTTCCGACCGGGCCAAAGAACGAGCCTCCGACACTTCCCGCCGCAGATGCCAGCGCATTGTTTCCGCCGCCTCCCGTATGCCCGGCAACCGGCTGGCCAGCGCCCCAGTTCGTGGCGTAGCCCATTTCGTCGCTCATGCCGCCAGACGACATGCCGCCGCTGTATGCGGCCTCGTAGTCCTGAGGCGCGATGCCGTAAATGTTCGCCAGCGCGTTGGTCGCAGCGCCACCCGTCATGTATCCGGGGCGAGCCAGTGCGCGTTGATCGCTGTATATGCCGCGTTGCAGATCGACGACCTGCTGCGACGCATCAGCATTGGCGTTTGCAGACGCAACGCCGCCCTGACCAGCCAGCCATCCACCGGCAAGGCTGGTGCCAGCATCTACCAGAAGCGGGAGCCAGTCGCCCCAACCGCCAGACGTGCCCGTGGGTACGCTTGAACCGCCATTGGCGATCAAGCTGCCGATGTTTACAGCCATTGCTTGGACCTGAAGGTGGTTAGACGAGGCCGACGCTGATCGAGACGCCGACGTTTGCGACCGCAGTTGCAAGAAGGAAGTCAGTCACGGTGCAGCGGTAAACGCTCTCCGCGCTGGTCAGGGACGAAAACTTGGTCGTGGCAGCCGTTGGGCTCTGGACGGTCACGGCATCGCCGCTGACATAAGCCCACGCGTAGGTATAAGGCCCCGTCCCTCCGGCTGGCGTAACCGTCACTGTGTTTGTTTCAATGGTCCCGCTGAGGCCCGATCCCGTTGCCGAGGCGGGACTTGCCGACGCAGAAAAGGGCAGCGCTCCGGCTCCAACGTCGTTTGCCTGCTGCTGCGCTGCGTTGGCCGTCGCCTGTGCAGCGCTTGCTGCTGCCTGTGCCGCAGCAACGCCGGACGTAATGTTGGTTGAGAGCGTGCTTTCCGGCGCTCCTGCATTCTGCCAGAGTTCAGCGATGAAGCGGCGGAACGGCTCGGTGGGATTTCCTGTCTTCGTATCAAACCAAGGCGGGTTTGGAATTGAGGGCGTCGTCACGTAAGCGACGCACAGAGAATGTTGAGACTGCGCTCAAGTTCGCGCGTATCCATGTTGGCCGGAACATCCATATCCGACTTGGTTGCATCATTGCTCTTGAGGGAGAGCGTCAGCGTCCCGCCGACTTCCTGCGCCCTGATATCGGGATACTGGTTGAGGACGCGTCGCGCCGATGCCCGCTGCTTGTTGTTCATGCGGCATCCTCGTTGACGACAACGCCGAGATAGGCCGTTCGCACCGGGTCAGATTTGCGGAATTCGAACACTACGCCCTGATCCCGCGCCCGTCCGCGACGCCGCCAGATCGTCCGCTTCGAATACTCGCCCTGCCGGCCGATGCCCTTGGGGGACCAAGACGTAAAAACGTTGCCACTATCGATGCTCTGCCGCATCTCGACGAGCGGGTCTTCGCCCTGCCCGCTGGTCAGTCCGACACCCTTGGCGCACTCCAGCTTTACCGTCGTAATCGCCATGCGGCCTGACTGCGTCGGAAGAAGCGCGGTGAACTCGCGCACGATCTCCGTTCCCATCGTATCGGCATCCGCCATGTGCTCCGAGGTGTAAGCGCGAGACAGCTCGTCAAACACGCCGTCCGTGTCTCCGACAAACACCCGCGTCCCCGCCGTGACCATGAAGCTCCAGCGCCAGGTATCGGTAAGGTTGGTTCCCCGCGTCGCCCATTGCTGGGTCAGCACGTCATAGGCGACGCAGCCAATTGGGGTCCGCCAGATCACGAAGATATGGGCGCGGTCCTGATAGACTTCGCCCCTGATGTTCGCGGCGCCGGCTTCGACAAACAGGTCCGTAATCCACGGATCATCCGCATTGATGATTTGCGAGGCTCCCTGCCCCAGCCGTCGTGGGTTTCCCGCGTTGTCGATGAAGAACAGCGTGTTGTCGGCGCTGATGATGCCATCCCGGCAGAAGCACCCAACCTGCTGCGTCATGCCCGGCTGAATCGCGAACGGATCGTCTGCATTTCCGGTCTGCGCCCATGCCTCGATGGTTTGCGTGCCAAAGAGATAGTACAGATCCCCAACGACGCGCCCCGCAATGAGGTTATCGGGAGACGATTCCGCCGTGTAATAATTCAGGGCGGAAATCGAGGTGAGATCCAGCACATCCGTAAAGGCGAAACGCGGGCCGTAGGTAATCAGGCCGCGCTGCCCCAACGTTGCGACACTGGTATAGCTTGAATACCCCGCATCCGCGAGCAGATCGAAATAGCCGCGATAGCCGGGCGTGCTCGTATAGGTAACGGTCGTGTTGGCAGCATCCAGCGCCGTCGTCCCAAACGTGAATGCGCCGTCCGACTTCGAGGCGGTGACATAGCCGAGCCGCACTTTGGCAAGCGCGACAAGTGGCAGGGCCTGAACTGCCTTCGCAGCCGTCTCATATCCCGTCGCGTTGGCTGGGGCCTCCACCACAGAGATCGTTCCAGCCGCGTCGATATCAAATGCCACGGCCCCATATGTCCCGATTGGGATCACATCGTTTCCGGGGGCAACACCTGTCGGATCGGCGGCCTCGAAATATGCAAATGCCCCATCGATCGAGTAGAAGAATGGTCCATAGGCCACGTTCTGCGGCGCGCTTCCAATGGCGAGGTTCGGGCTGTTGAACAGTGAGTCTGTTGCCCGCCGGATCGACGTTCCATCCGAGAAATACGGTTGACCGTCGAATAGGCCGTATCCCTGTGTTTCGGTGAACGAAAGGTCTCCGACGTCCGTGCCGGAAATCGTCCCCGTCAGGGCGCCTGTTGAATTGGTCGCCGGATTAAATGTCGAGAGCGTCGTACCTTGAGCGATAAGCGCCTTGCCTGAAGCGTGACCATCCGCCTGCCACATCCCTCGGATCGCGCCGGCAAAGTCCGCACGGGCGAGCGATCCTGGCGTTTCCACCAGCGCTATCTTGCGAACCGGGTCGTTCGGGTTCGGCTCGACATAGACGTTGTGGCATTTCTTGCGGGCCAGCCCCAGCGTGAGAGGGGCTGCTGCAGAGGTGGCGAATGCGGCGCGCATCAGAACTTATCGGCTTGAGATGGTAGGCGGGTCAGCGCACCGTCAAAGCTGACTTCACCAATCGAAAAGAAGTCCGCGTACATCCGATTCATGCCAGCCTGAATATCGATAGCCAGCGCCGCCGATATCTCTGCCCCATAATCTGGAGCCAAACGTTGCGCGAGCAGCGCGGACACACCCTCGAAATGCTTGTCCGCGAGCGGGAAGCTTGCAGATAGCGCCTGCGCAGCGTGCGAGTATGTTACGTCACTTTCATCGTGGAGCGTCAGGCCGTCAGCCTCGAAGCCGAACATCATTGCGTTATAGGCTTCGAGGCCGTCAGCGCTGTCTTCTGCGTCCGTAGTTTCTCCGGCTCCAAGCACAAAGATGCGCTTAAGCGCCCGGTTGATGACCTGCGCAACTGTGTAAGCCATCAGGCAGGATTCGCCTTGGCTTCGGCCTCAGCGATCGCCGCCTTGATCTTTTCGATCTTGGAGCGCCCGTCGAAACCATCAAGACCGAGTTCCTTGGCGCGAGCCAGCAACACAGCCTTATCGTCTCCCTGATCGGCCGGCGCCGTCATCGCGTCGAGAAACTCTCCAACTTCCTGCATTTGGCTTTCGAGCGTCTTGATGCGCTCTTCAAGAGCAGCCACGCGTGGATCGTCGATGGGCATTGGAGCCGATAGCGGCGCGGGCGCGTGCTGTTCGGCATCCTCAACCTTGAGTTCAACGCCTTGCGGCGGCTCGAAGGCCCAACCTTTGGGGGCTTGCGCCCCCGCCGGATGGTCAACGAGCTTGCTCTCGCCCTTAGCGTTGTAAATCCACGTCGGGACCGTCGCTTTTTCGTCAGACATGTCGCTGTTCCTCAGCCGGTGAGCCGGACGCCGAGATCCGGATAAATCAGTTTCTTGCCGTAGAGGATGTCGAGGCGGATCACGTCGGCATCGGTGTCGATGTCGTAGGCCTTGAGGACGCGGATCGACAGGCCGTCAGCTGATTCACGCGCCTTGAAGGAGACGCCGTCGGGAAGCTCCATCGGGACGGTCACGAGGCCGATTGCGTTCGGATGGATGCAGAGATTCTGCGGGTAGGCGGTCGAAGCCGACCCCACGAACGTCAGCGCGGCGTTATCGGCCGGCGCCGCACTCACGGTCTGATAAGGACCAGACACGATGATCGCCGGAGAGATCGTCGCTGTGAGGTTGCCCGAGCCGTCCGATGCAGCATCAGCCAGAACTGTGAACTGCTGAAGATACGGCAGGACGCGCTTGCCGGTCGTGCCAGCGCCCGGAACCGGGTTGACCGCATAGACACCCGCAATGGTGAAGACCTCGCCAGCCTTGATGCGGTTTGCGGCAGAAGCCGTCCAGCCATCGGTGATCAGCGACTGGCTGTTCCCGTTGGTGCCGACCTTGGCGAGCGCATAGGTCGTGTTCTGCGAAGCCCCGTTGACCAGCGGAGTTCCACCACGCGCACCTGTCGTCAGGGTTGCGATGTTCTGCGTCGAGTAGGTGTTGAAGTTGGCAATCCGGCCAATCTCGCCTTCCTCATACGCCTTGGCGTTGTTCGGGTTGTAGATGTTGGTGGACGTGCCGGCGATAGCGTAACCAGCCGCCGGGTTCAGGATTGCCTTGCGGCGATCAGAGGGAATGGACATTTCGTCCATACGCTGAGCCGCCAAGGCAACGGCCGCGAAGTTCGCCGGAGTCGTGCCAGGCGTGCCAACATGGTTCCAGATGCCGGTGTAGAGATCGGCAAGCGAAGCATCGACGGTGTTCGCGAGCGCGATACAGGCCGGCTGAATGTAGCGCTCGGAATAGTCCTCGATGGTCAGCGTGAGATCAACCGACGAGAAGCCCCAGGAGACGTGCTTCTGGGTATCGACGGTGATCGAGGTGTTTGCTTCTTCGACGTCTTGGTTGACGCGGGTAGCGCCGTCCGCAGCGTAGAACTTAACCGGCTTCCGGATGGAGACGGTCGAGCCAACCTTCACAAACTCCTTCTTGTATTCACGATGCACGTTCTTGCCCAGAACCATGGAGTTCTTGAGCTGCATCAGGGCCTCTTTAGCGATGATGCTCGGGGTGATGAGGGCGTTAGCCATCTTTCAATAAAAAGGCCCGCCAAAGCGAGCCTATCCTTTCCTGATTGCGGCGACAGTCGCCTAGCGACGTGTGGCCATCTGTTTTTTGCGATAGGCTTCGTACTCGGCGAAACTCATCTCGCTCAGAGACTTGGCCTGCGGAGCACCTGCGGCCCTGATCGGTTTGATCGGCGGCGGCGCCTTAGTCGTCACTCGTTCGGAGGCCTTCGCTTCAAGCGCGGCCTGCGCCTTGAGAATCTCTTTGACCTGCATGATGGGGCTCGGGATCGCTGCGATCCGCGCAAGCTCATGTGGCTGTTTGGCTAGCTCATACGCAATGTCCTGCATTCCCTCATCAAGGAACACTTCAGCCATCGCGTTTGTAATCGCCAGACCTTCGGCTTTCACCGTCCTTTCGAAATCGGGATACTTCTTGTTTCCCTCGGCGAAATACTCTGTGATCGCCTCCTGCTGGTGGCTGCTCAGCCGTTCGTCGGCCTCCTCAGCCGCCCGCTCTGCCTCTTCGATGCTCTGGACGGTAGCGACATGCTGGGCGGCATATCCGGCGCGGTCACCAATGTAGGCTTCCTGATTGTCGGCATACTGGTCGCGGTTGCGCTCAGGGTTCTTTTCTTCAACCTGCTTCAGCCGCTCTTTCAGGCGCCCGACCTCTTGGTTCAGCCTGTCACGCTCTGCCCGCGTCCGATTTTCGCTTTCACGACGCAAGCGGCGCCGGCGCTGGCTCTCGGATTCATCGATCTGCTTGGCTTTGACCTTGTCGGCTTCTTCCTCGGCGGGATCGACGACTTCAGTGCCTTCCTCCCCTTCGTGAGCTTCCTTGCCCCGGCCGGCGGCGCGCTCCTCATCGAGCATCTTGGAAACCAGCACATCGGCGGCTTCCTTCTCGCTCTCAACACCATTGAGCTGGTGATTGAGGATTTCCCGATCTTCCTCGGGAACAACGCTGACGTCAGTAAGCTGGTTGGCTTGGGACAAGCGGCGGTCCTCCGTTTGCGGCCTGCGCTATGGCGGCCATCTGCACTGGAGCCAGCGTCGCCAAAGCTTGGCGCACCTGCTCCTGAATTGTCGCGTTCATCACCTGCTGAAACTGTCCGGACTGCATCATCAGTTCGAACTGCTTCGCGGCGTTGTCGATCTGAACGCCCTCGGTCTGGGCGGCCGATTTCTGGATATCGCTCTGGGTCTTTGCTGCGCCAATCTGTCCGGACTGCGCAGTACTTTCTGCGGACGCGAAGTTCTTGGCGGCGGTCGATTCCTTGACCGAGATATCGGCAACCACAGCGCGCTCTTCCAAATCTGCACGCTTCTGCCCCTCTTGAGCGGCTTGCGCACGCGCCTGCTGCTCTTCCGGATCGTCGGTTTCCGGCTGGAGCTGCGGCGGAAGCATCTTTTTGAATCGCTCGGCAAACTGCTCGGCGCCGGGCCAATCCATGTTCTTGGCAATGAGGTCGAGGACATACTGCGCGGCCTGCGGGTTGGCCTGAACGAACATCATCATCGACTCGGCAGATTCCTGCCGTTTGGTTGTGTAGCTCGGGCCGGTGGAAACCGTGACCGCATACTCACCGTTGGAAAGCGCGTTAATGATCTGCTCGCCTTCCGGCGTCATCATCCGCTTGTTGACGTCCTCGAAGCTCTCCGACCCATCTTCCGCCAACACCATCAGCTGGCGCTCGGTGTCGTAGATATGCGGGATCAGATCGACAATGATTTCGCCTGTGTAGGCGATTGAGGCTGCGAAATTGTCGAGGAACTCTGACGTTCCGACGTCGCTTTCGCGCTGGCGCTGAGCAATCGCAACGCCTGACGTTTCGTTCGATTTCTTACCCAGCCCGGCGTCATAGATGCCCGTGGTCGAGCGCATGGCGTCCTTCGCCATGAGAATCTGCTCGGTGATGCCTTGTGCGCTAACCGGCGGCTGAGCGCGTTGCGGGGCGCCAGGAGCCAGCGGGTCGGCATCATAGACCAGCACAGGCCGGTTCTTGTTGTTGGCGTCCTGCCAATCCGCCTTGTAGGAGGCGACCTGCTTGGCAGTCGCGATATACGGCGCCTTGGGCTGGAGCGCGACATATTCGGTCTGCGCACTCAGCCAGTAGTTCAGCATCTGCTGGCTGTCTTTGGCAAAGCGGATGACCGAATGGCGAACGCGCTTTTCGCCTACGTTGAACTCTTCCCCAACCACCGCGACGATCGGGATATGCTTGGTCGGCCATTTCACCGGCTCTTCCAGCACCTCGAAGCCGTTGGTCTTGGTGCATTCGACCTCGAAGCTATCGACCTGCCGGCTGCGCTTGATGACGACCGGGCCAATTAGCAGACCCGCCTTTTCCATCTCGTCCTTATAGCCGACGAAGCCGTCGCCTAGCTCGATCAGCGTCCGCTTGATCGGCTTCTTGCGCCAGTATTCAGCCACGCGCACGCTGTTGCTGCTACGATCCAGCCAATCGCCAGCCCACGGCTCGTTGCTGTCGAAGTCGATATCCTGCGCGTCCGGATACTCGCGCTTGAAGGCCTCCCTTGTCAGCAGGTAGGTGACGAAACAATAGTTGGCGTCTGACCGCGTGATGTTGGTCGCCAACGGGTCCCAGAGCACCGAGAACGGATTGTCGATCGGCTCGATCTTGATGCACTGGTCGAATGACTTGTCGTTCTCGAAGTCGTGAAGAACGCGCCAGTGGCCTATCCCGCAGCGTGCGGCCGAAGCGCCGGCTCCTAGATATGGACGCTTCGTCGCCGCCTTTGCTTCGATCCCACGGATCAGGCCGGTATAGATTTCGGCAACCGCCTTGGTCGCACCGCCGCCGGCAGGGCTTACCTTGATCGCGGGGCGCTGCGCCCGCATGTCGCCAACAACCTGACGGACGAACTGCGGTAGATCGTTCTGCGTGACGCAGGGACGCTCTTCGCCCTCTCGCTCCAGCCTGATATTTTCCGGCCACTGATCGCCAGACAGCTTTAGAAGGTCGTCTTTGGCCGCAACGGTGTTGTCCTGATCCGCATCAAACGCATCGTCACGACGGCTGCGGATTTCCTCCAGCAGGCCCTTATCGTCTTCCGGCTGGTTCGTGTCCGGCTTATCGAACTGTCCGTGTGAAAGAGCGCTCACCAGAACAGAACCCGATGCATCGCGTAATCGTCGCTATCGATGTCGTATTCGCGCTTGAAATACACCGACTTCACGCCCGGCTTTTTCTCCAGAACAGCCTGCGCAATCGTGCTGACAAGCGCCGGGCCGTCGATGGCCTTCGTGGCATCCCACGATACCTGCGAATAGCCGCCAGCTACCGGCAGATCGGCAGCGACCTCTGCCCCGATGTGGGAGGCAAGGCGCTCGATGAATGGGGTTTGTGCTTCAGTCATCTGCGAAGGAAGCTCCCGCCGCCTGACGATCCGGTCTTGGCGTAGAAGCTGCCCGTCGTGGCATCTGCCATGGGAGCCTCATATGCCTCGCACATCATTCCGAATGCGTCCGCGCTGTGGCTTGACCAATCGTGCATGGGGCCGAGTCCAATCTTCCGGTTGTCGTCCCAGTGCTCGTGATAGAAGCCTAGCGCCTCGCGCCCGGCTTCAGTCGTCGCCTCGTTAAAATAGACCTTTGGGAATTGCTCTTTGACCGCTGCGATCCTTCGCATGGCCGCGCCCTTGCCCTGGTTCGGGATCACGTTGACCGTGTAGGCGACTTCTTCGGTCGAAGCCTTGCCCCAGATTTCCGACCAGGTCGTATCAATCTTGGTCTGCGCGCCGTCGTGCGGCAGGAATACGTGAGCCCGCCTGATGTCCCGCTTCAAACACCATTCCTGAAGCCAATTTGTGTGGAATGACGACTGCTGCCCTATCGTTTCGTAGTGATCGAGCACCCTGATTTCGCGGCCCACGAACTGAACCACCCACATCGCATAGGCGTCCGCCTTGTCCGATGAGCCTGCCAAGTCGTGATAGGTCCGGATCGCCATGCCCGGTTCGATCGGCAATCGGCAGATCCGCCCCTCTTCCTTTGCCTTGGTCAGCAGCTTCGCGAAATAAGCGCCTTTGTGCGCAGTCGCGTAAGCGCCTTCCCAAATGTGATCATACTCTTCAGGGCGGTCGCGCTGATCACGCTGGCGCTCCGCTTCCAGAACCGATGGGAACCAGGGATTGTCTTTCCAGTTCAGCTCGATAACGATCATGTCGTCATCAAGCTTGCCGCCGAACCGCTTGTTCGTGTCGCTCGATTTACGCTCAGGGTTCCACGTGACCCAGATTTCCGAGCCGTCCTCACGAACAGTTGGGATAAGCTTCTGCCAAGCCGCCTCGGTTACATTCTCGGCTTCATCCACCCAGCAAAGGATGATCAAAGCCTTCGACTTGATGGAGTCGAGGTTGTGATGCAGGCCTGCGAACTTGAAGCTCACCCTTCCGTCTTTGGTCCTGACGTACTTCTCGCCGACCTCGTAAACCAAAGTCAGCCATGGGTCCGAAGCGATCGCCGCCTTCACCTCAGCAAGAGATGAATCGTCCAGAGAGTTCATGAACTGACGACAGCACAGGATGATGCCAGAACGGCCTTCCTGCGCAGCCTTGGCTCCAATAACAGCCGCCATCTTGGCGAAGCTGCGCGTCTTGGCCGAACCCCTGCCGCCCTTCGCGCCTCTGATGCGCTTTCCCGGCGCCGTGAAGACTGGGATCAGCTTTGGCGGAAGTTCGATCTGGTGGGTAGTCATTTAGGCTGGCGGCTTCTCGCCGGGAACAAGCTCGATCTTCGTAACCGTCACCAACGGGTTGTCTTTCGAGCCCACAGGGTTTTCGCCGCCCAACTTCCCAAGCTTCATGAGCGCAGACGAAGCCGACACGGCGGCGCCGGACTGACCACACTGTCTGGCGAACAGACGATCTTCGAGCAGGAGCTTCGTCAAACTTTCGACGTCGAGCTTGAAGTCGGCAGTGATTTCGGTGTCACGCATGATTGCGCGGAGTTCTTCGACCCTCTCCCTAATGGCGGGGTTCTTCTTTAGGCGCTTATTGCATTCGACAGAGGCTACATTGCTGTTTTTGGCGGAATATCCCGCATTAGTCCAAGCTAGGGCTTGCGTCGCACCCTTGGCCAGCTCCTGCGCTAGCGCTTCCTCTCTGTCGTCATCAAGAGCGGGCATCACCACTCCGCAGGACCAGATCAGCGACCGCCGCTGTGAAATCGTCCAATGACGGCGCCTCTGACGTAATGCAGTTCTTGGTCAGGCGATTGTATGCGCGCTCCAAGTCTTCTTTTGACCATGGGAATTTTGAATGCGCATATCCCAGAAGTTGGGCGATCGTCTCCTGCCGGTCCGCCTCATCTCGCTCCGCCTTCCTCGCCACATCAGCGGCGTTCTGTGCGGTTCCGATGGGCGGGTCTTCTGGTTCGTCAGCCATTAGGTCTGGCTCCTGGTTATTGGGCGCGGCCACTATAGCCAGCTACCCCGGTTATCTTCTGGTTGGCTTTAAGCCCTCAGCCTGATCTGATCAGCGTTGCGCGCGTCTTCAGCTTTGATCACGCAGCGATCGTCGCGCTCGGCTATGTCGTATGCGGCGCGCATCTGCTTCATCG
>ERZ650310.445-NODE-445-length-12287-cov-5.113309_pt1 | contig 12287 bp, 13 predicted proteins | sample MGYA00376246_ERZ650310 | MGnify/ENA primary metagenome ERZ650310 (study PRJEB26733, sample SAMN07839286) | wastewater metagenome | biome: small river; feature: stream; material: water | place: USA: North Carolina | collected 2016-03-01 ...
TGTATAAGACGTGACAGAGCTATCATTACGAATTGTCAGTGTGTACGCATCAGCTACCCAACCAGCCAAATCAAATGTTGTATTAGCTGTAATTGTATAGCTGCGAGAGTACAGACCTGACATTGTTACAGGGCTGGATGGGTTTGTTGTACAAACAGTTCCCGCACGAGTGAAGGTATTCCAATCAGTAGATGTTAAATAACCGTCCGCCGATGTTGTTGCTGCAACAAACTTAGCTTGTTGCGCATCAGTGACAAAGCGCTTATCTGTGCTATCAGTGATGTTTGCTGTAGTTGTTGTGTCAGTATCAACTACATTACCAAGCCCTAGCTGAATTTTGGTAACAGAATGCGGGTTTGCAGTGTCAGCTTTATGCGTATCAACATCGCTTTGCACAACATCAATAGCGGCTTTAATCGTGCCGCCCGTATCGAGTTGGACAGCAATACGATCATCAATATTCTGTAATGATGCTGGCGTACCAGGTTCACCTTGTGGCCCTGTGTCGCCAGTATCGCCTTTTGCGCCATCAGCACCAGATGGGCCGGTGTCGCCTTTCATGCCCTGAACAGACGTAAGTCCAAAAACAGATACCGGGCTTAAAAGGGTTAGCTTAAGTGTTAAAATAGGTACACTCATTCGCCATCCCCTTTGATTGCTCTAAAGTCGCCGTAATAGGCAGGCACAACAGAACCATCATCCCAGATCAAATTGATAATCCATGTGTGCTTTGCCGGAAAATCCAACTTGCTACAATCAAGGGCTGTGGTATCTTCGGCAGATAAAGAAAATAAAATGATTCCAGTGGCGGCATCTGTAGTATCGAATGCCCAATCCTTTAGTTTTGTTGTGCCAGTCGCGTCATAAATCCCGCCTGTTGGGGTGATGTTCGATAGGTCAACAGCCGCGCCATTAACATCTAATACCTCCAGCTTATATATCCCTGCTGTGGCCCCTTGGCGTACATTTATGTCTTGGCGGGTACCAATTTGATTAACTGTTTTCATGGTTAATCTCCAAGTCTTTTGCCAAAAACTGAAACGGTAATAACTGGACAATCGACTAGAGTCGGTGTTGCTGTGTTGACGTAAGCTGATATTTGAAACTGTCCGCTTGTTTTTGTCGTGTTCGTTTTTTCTTGAACAACTACTGTAGATGTCCCAACTGGCGGTTGGGCTGTTGCAGTAAACCCATAGCTTGCATCAACCATGTTGACATTAATTGTCCACTCGCCTGTGCCAATTGCTGTTACTGATATTTCGCCTTTTGTATAGATAGGAGCAGCGCTTGTGCCATCAAAAACAAGAACAATATCGCCATTTGTGTCATTGTAGTAAGTGCGAACAATAGACCATGCTGGCGTCGCGTTTGTTTTTGCCCAGCCGACAAATGTTCTGGTAGTGTCACCCGTTTTTGTGAGGATGCCGGTCGCATTATCTGTTTGATAGATAGTTGCACTACGCTCTAATGTCATTGTTGCACCTGACATATATGCGTAGATGTAATACATTGTTGATGCACTAGCACCGGTTACAGGGAGTGTTATTCCCGCTGCCGGAATAACATAATTGCTGCCATTAATAATTAACTTATTTCCCTTTAACGGCAACAGGATTAAATCACTACCGCTAATTCTTAGATCGCACTGACCATTGACTTTGTCAGACCCAGCAGTCACTAAAGCTTGAATTGCTAATTTTAATTGATCGAATTGGTTCTTGGCTGGTGTAATTCCCGCAGCAGTAAGAACATTTAAATTCTCCAGCATGATTGAGTTAAGCCATTCGGCGGGCAAAATGGTCGGCGCTGTTGAGGTTAATGGGTCTCCATCAGTGAAATACCCTGCTGTGCCTGCTGCTGTGCTTGCTGGTAACGATGCTGCTGCTGACCCATTATCTATGCGATACATAAGACACCTTTATTTTTGGCAATAAAAAAGCCGCACATGGCGGCTATATTTCTTCGATAGATTTAGATGTAATTAAACAAAACTACGGTGTGGGCAGGAGCAATGCTCTGCAATTCACACTCTAAAACAGGATTCGGATAAGAGGCTATTGGCGCATTAACTGTCCATGCAAAAAACCACTCATCGCCGCCTAATGGCTCACCGCATCTACTGACGCCGCATCTAAAAGGTGCGTGCTGAGTGACTGTTATCGTGTAGCCCAAAGCCAGCGCAAACTTCTCCATAAATGGGATTGACTGGCCGCCCGTATTAGCAAACCTAGCTACTACCTGAACGCGTCGAGCTGCTAATGTTGGTGCTGCACCTGCGCATGGGTCTGGCAATCCTAAAGCTAGTTCCCACTCGGGTAAAAGCTCAGTGGCAGTTGACGGGAAAGCATCAACCAATAACTCGTTCGCACGTTCGTTATTGCGATAGTAAGTGCCTGAAATAAAATACAGAGCCTGATAAAGATTTGACCCTGTATCCTTTGGCCACACTCGACCACGAGGCAGGTAATTAAGCAGAGCTTGCGTGTAGTCGGTGCGTGAATAAAGTGGCGCTGTCATTATGTGAAGCTCACTGTGCCGACTGTGGGTAATGTTCCGGCAGGGCAAACAATATCAACAATAGGTGACGCAATAATAAAATCTGTCACTCCGGTAACAGCCGATATTGCCGACCACACATCTGCAAGATAAATAGTGCCACTTGGTACGCCATTTCGATAGAACACATCAGCAATAGCAATCAGTACGGCAGCTTGAGAACCTGAAAGAATGCCGCTGATAGTAAAGTTTACTGCGTGAGCTGCTGGTGCGACCGCATAGACCAAGGCGGTCACTGGTTGTAAGTCATACAAGTAGTCAGCCAAAATAAGCTGGTCGCCTGTAGCCGTAACATCGCGCGGCTCATTCGTTGCCGCACCATTATCACCCTGCGGAAAGCCATCATAAGCTGATTCGACGTCATCCATCATAAAGAATACTGATACCGTACCTACGCCCATACCATTACGAGCACACCACGCGCGAGTAATGCCCGGCACTTGCAAGGCCCATAACTCGTAGTCTGTGGCTGATCCGCCCTGTGGTGGGTTTTGATACGCCTCGAGCATTCGAGTGCGTAAATCATCGTCGCTTTCTAAGTCGGCACCGCCAACAAATGCCGTACTTACTACGCCTGTTGTCTGCACCCCTACAATACCAACAGCCAACGCCATTTGAACACCAACAATAGTGTTGCCAAACACGCCAGTTAATCCCGTTTCGTCAGGGTTAGCCTCGGCGGTCACTGTCGCTGTACCGCCACCCGATATAGTTGCGGATGATGTAGTGGTAAACAGTACGCCATCGGTTCTGACAACTGTTAAGCCAGAGCCGATAACCGTTGTTGGCACGCCAGTGAACGTGATGCTGCCAGTAGCATTGCTTGCAGCTTTGCGATAAACACCCTTTAAAGCTGCCCACGCCTCCAAAAATTCATCTGTGGCCGTGTATGGGTTCGACTGCTTGGCAATGTAATCAAGATAGCCGTAATGGTCATTTGCTTGATTAGCTAAGGCTTTGCCCACAATACCGAGATTAGAAAATCTAAGCAGTGGACCGGCATCGGCTAAGTCTTGCGCCGCTTCGTTTTGTAAGTCAGTCAGAGTCTTGCGTGCAAATGACATTAAATCCCACTCCAAGCCCAATTAAAATTCATTAGTTCAGCGTCGCCATTAGGCTTATGCGCCACAATTTGAGCGCCTAAGAACGAAGCGCGAACCCATTGCACGGTGATTTCAAAGCCAGCAACCACGCCATCATCAACCAGCCACGTTAAAGCCTCGGCAATGTATATTTGTGCCCTGTTTAATGTTTCTGCTGTTTGTTTTGATCGGTCGAGCAGCCAAATTCGCGAGCCAATCGGCACATCTTCGCCAGAATCACCAATCCAACCGCGCGCATCGGTCGTACCATCAGGAATAATGTCGTCAGGCTGAGCAATGCGGTCGGTAAAAAGACTGATTAAAACAGACGTTACCAAGTCATTACCCTGCGCCAAAATGCCATCAGCTATTGACCAGTCGCCATGTGCTAAGTCGCGAAACCAAACAGTTGATATATCGCTCATACGGTTAAATCCGGCGTATCAGAAGTGACGGTTGATATACCTGTTGATATGTTTTCAACGGCATGATGATGGTCGTTATGCGCATCTCTCAAATCACCCAATGTGCCATGCGCGGCATTAAGGTCAGCAATTGTCCCAGTTACGACTAAATCAGAATCCATTGTCACTAACGGCGTATTGTTGATGGTTACCGGTAGTCCGCCACCGTTAATTACAATCCCAGCTTTAGTCAAATGAACATATTGGCCAATATCGTCGTATAAAGCCGATTCGCCTTCTGCCAAGTTTTTCATGCGGGCTGCTTGATTTACGGTGCCGATAACAATGCCGTTTTGACGATCACCGGCAATGAAAATAACAACAGCATCAGAGTCGGCAGGGGCAACACTGGCATGGCCATACATGCCAGCAACTCTTAACTCTTGTACTTGGTTTGGCAGCATCTGAACTTGAACATACTGATTATTTTTAGCATCATTGGTCAGAGTGATTTTTCCTATGCCCATCATCGACATAATGCGTCGGTATAGCCGGTCTAATGACTGAATCATGGCTTGGCCAGTTCCGGTAAGTTTGACTTGATGAATACAATCGGCTGAGGCGCGTAGGCTTCTGGTGGCATCAACACCAATTCTGCAATCGTGCCTTGCTGCCCATTGCGAATGTACGTTACTTCGCCAATCAACATGTCTTTATGGTTTATTTTTAAAGTAGGAATATGCACAGGGACAACCGTATTAGGCCGCCAGAGATTATCCTCACCATCACGCCAGCTATCTACCTGAACGCGCAATGCTTGGCCCCTGCCAGCCCGTCTGTTACATTCCCACGATAACCGAGCTTGCAATGTATTGGCCTGAACGTCGCCGCTCTCCATGATGAATATCTTTGGGCGATAGCGCGTAATCCCACCATCGCTAACCGGCTTTACCGCTTGTAATGCTGTGGCATGGCCTGACACATCGTTGTAATTATCAATTGCTGTGTAGTAGCCGTAATAATGTTTAAAGCGTTGGTCGTTAGCGTAAACAATACTTGCTGCTTGTACGTTTTTGCCTTCCTGTATCCCGCTTTTCATGCGTGTGGTACTGACAGTATCAAGCACCAATCGTCCAAAATTATCCTCATAAACAAGAACGCGCACATACTGAGCAATCCGCTCAATAATCTCGATCACAGTCTCGCCGTACATCAGGGGAAAACTAGGGATTACTTTTGTTATGTATGCCTGAGCTGCTTTTGTTACGATTAGATCAATCTTAAATGGCGACATTAGGGCGAAGGCAATACTTGGTAGGGTCATATTCACGAAGGCGCCGTTTTCGTAAATAGCAGAGCAATCTACTAAGTCTTGGCACTTCCCCCGACCTGACACCGAGATACTATGCGCTGATTTATTGATGCTTGGTACATATCGGTCAATAAACCCAGTAATAACCGACTCGTTTTTCCCTTTTTTATTTTCAATTGTTAGCTCAAATTCATCACCAGCAAAAAGGCTCACACCTTGCAATTCACCCTTATAGCGTTCGCTCATTGTTAATGTGAAGTCATTAGGGCATCGCTCTATGCCGCGAGTGATGCGAATGCTTTCCCAGCCTTCAGTGATGGCTTTGCTTGTGATTATCTTGACTTCATCTTTCATGGTTTCTGCCAATAAAAAACCACCTCAGTGGGCGGTTTAGTAGTTACATTAATGCGCAGTATTTAAATGCTTGGCTATTCCGTAAGCTCAATCTCGTTGCGCCACACATAATATATCGTCTCAGAGTGCGTGGTGTTGTCGTCACCCTTGCCTTTATAATCGACAAACTCTATGTTGAAAGGCTCTTTTGTCAGTTTTGTTATGACCTGCACTCTAGCAAAGTCAACATAGTTTTCACCGCTAACTTCGTGTGACTCAAATCTAGTCACCTTGAACCGTCCAGGGCGAGATATAGCCTCGCACCCTCCGTCCTTTTTTATGATTTTCTGATCATCAGTAGGTAATGGACTGTAAAGATAAAGCAATGAGTCTATGCCTTTTTTGCAGCCAATGACCGAGCTGTCTTTTACTCTGTACCACTCATGCCCGTGCGCTGGAAATGTCGCTACTTCAGGAGAATAATTCTCTCTCCTAATTACCTTTATTTTTTCTCTATCTACAGGCTGTAATGGATAATTTGAATCATTATATTTCAATATCTGATCAGGGCTTCTTTTATTGCCCCATTCCCACGAATCAATTGGCTTCCCAACTTCCTCGTTTGTTACCTCTGGAGTATCGTCATATCCATATAAAAGTTGATTGTTTTCGTAATTTTGCTTTTTTGCATCTTCATGGATTGGCTTTTTACTGCACCCAACAACCTGCAACAACACAAGAATAAAAACGGCAACCTTAATACTTTTCATATCCCTATCCTATTCTTTCAGTCCTCCGACTCTCTCACCACCAATCAAACAAGTCAACTACTTAGCCAAAGCCAAAAACTCTACAGGCATGAATGACGGATGAATAGGCTTTGCCCGATCAATCAACTCAGCCGCTCTTGAAGGGTCACGATATAGCCTTTGCGCCAATATTGCAGCAGGCATAGGGTTTTTACTGGTGACGGTAATCAGGGGCGATAAACTGCCACCTCTAACTGTTAAATCTTTGCTTACTGCTGCCCTAAGCGCGCGAAGTGACGTAAAGGCATCATCTTCGCCTTGATTGCCTGCTATCAAGATTTCATCATCTAGCAGCGTAATAACCGAGTTTTTAACCAAGATTGCATCTTCGTAAGATGTTGGCTCATAGGTCGCTGTTGATGAAGCCAACGCGATAACTACTGATCGACGGAATAAGTCAGCGCTAGATTGCTGAATTGTTACCAGTGATTCCCCTATTGGCGCTGTAGTGGTAATGACCGTCTGTGGTATTGCTGACAGAGATTGCAGCATTCTAATCGCGTCAATTTGACTAACTGCGGCATATTGCACCGCCTCTGCCAATGCTTTTGCTGCCGCTGGGTGATTTACGGCTGTTAATGGACTTAATGCTACTGCCGAGCTAATCATTTTCTTGGCTGCACGGCCTACTTTTGATCGTGAACTAGATGTTTGAGCTTGCAATGAAACAGCGCTAAACGCCTCGATCGTGCGGCTAATCTGATCAGGCAATGTCTTTGCCATGTGATAGATATTAGTCGCATCATTAACAACATTTTGCGCTCTATTGGCAAAGCTTGTGGCTGTATCAACCGCTTGATTTACAACTGCTGCGCCATTTTTCAGCGCATCAACGGCTTTATCGGTAAATGACTTGGCTACAGCATCACTAGCTTTTGTTGCTGCCGCTTCGGTACTTGCTGTGGTAGCGTCGCCCTTCATGGGAAAGTGGCGCTCGCCGTTTTCGATGAAGGTAAAGGTCAAGAAGATAATGCGGCCTTTGTCCCACATCTCCTCAGCTTCCATCGGAGCTAATAAACCGACTTTTAATGCACCAAGTGTCGGGTGAACTAAATCTCCTTCGCCTGCTGACTCTGCCGCTGTAATCATGCGATTTAATTGCTGGACAACATCACCGCCACCGTAAACCAAGCTATCTTGGATTAAAAAGCCGTGCATGGTGATTTTGCGCGCGCCACGACCTAAATCTTCCACCCACGGAATATCTCGAAACGGATATTCGTGGACAGCATTACGACGACCAAACGAAGATTTGCTGTTCAATACCGCAAATGGTACACCCCGATAATAGGCGGGCAACATTTTCGGCAAGACTGGTTTCGGTTCATCTTTTTTAGATAAGCCAAGGTCTTTTGCTAATTGCGGCAATAATCCTGCTGCTGACTTGCTGACCGTGCCCAGTGTTTTGACTGAGCTAATTGCGTTATCTATAGCGCTCATTGGGGTATCCCAGTCATTGATTGATGGACGCGCGCTGGCTTTTGTTGGCCGCCTTGGCTTACCGTGGCAGTGGTGCCGTGCGGTGCATTATTGATATGTACATCGACCCTTAAGGCCTGATTAACGCCTTGGCTAATCGTATTACTGTCTTGATCTAATCGCGTGCCTTTATAAGCACTGTGAATCATATTAGAAATAATGGTTGTTAATACTTTAGGGTCATTGGTATTTAATGTCTGGTTATAATCAACGCCAAGGGATTTTGCGGTGTCATACATAGCGCTTTTAACACCAGTCGCATTATTTCTATCAGGATATATTTGTGGAATTAATGAGGCTAAATTATTACTACCACCAGCGCTTAATTTTTGAATATATTGAACTGCCGCCGCCATGCCTTCTGCTGGTGTTGAAAACTTCGCAAAACCTTGTTCTGATTGTTTGCTGGCCCATGCGCCTAGTTTTAGTGGGTTATTTAGCGATTGCGTGTCAGGATGGCCAGTCATTGCATTTCCAATAGCCGCTACAGTATTGGTAAACAAGTGAACAATTGGAGTGGACACATTCATTAATGATGACTGAACGTCATATTTGAGGGCGTCGGCTGTTATCCCTGCCGCCGTCATCCCTCGCTGAAACTCCACCGCTTTTTTAATTTGCGCAGGTGTTTTTACAGCATTCAATTCAACAATATACTGGCGAAGTTTTTCAATGCCATCTTTTTCATAAGTCAGTGGTGCAAGTGACTGCATACCAAATTGACTTAACGCCGCCATCCGCAACTGCGGATTTCCCTCTGTACGTTTAGTAATTTTCTCTAGGACATCAATCAGTCCTTGATTGACATCAATTGCCTTGCCGAATTTAGGCGTTTTAATGCCTAGTTGATTAGCTGCTAGTGATAACTCAGGATTGCTGCCGCGCGATATGTCACGCAGATTTTGACCAAGAGCAGCAATGGTTCCGGTCATTTCCTCGGCAGTTATTCCGGCAATCTTTGCCGCGCCTGTCCATTTTTGCAAATCTTCGGTAGACATGCCAAGGATGGATGACTGTTTATCTAGGGCAAAACCAGCCTTGCCCCATGAGTCAGAAAATTTAACTGCGGCATAAGCTCCAGCACCTAAAACAGCAATACCAGCAGTCAATCCTGTAGCAATGCCAGCGCCAGCAGTAGCGATACCAGCAGCGCCAGCCTCAGCATTTGAACCAAGCCGTAATAACTGACTACCCAATGAGTTAATAGAAGGCGATCGAGTAATCTCGGATAAGTTTTTACTCGCATTTTTTAGCCCTTGCCCTAATTGCTGAATCGGATTTAACGATCCTTTAATGGGTTTTGCGGCTTCATTAATTTTGTTAATTGGCCGCGCAACTCGCTCAAGATTGTCTTGAACCTGATTGATAACATCTGAAGCGGTATCAATCGCGGTTATTTCAATCTTGAACTTGTTTTGACTCATGCTATTTACTCATTCTCTCAGCTTGCCTTAGCCACCACTCTATCTCTGTCCAGGTAAGTCCCCACGCATCGTGCGGCCCCCACTTGTAAAAGAAAGTTATGTCGGCGATGACGTCTCGCCAGTTACTTGGACGGGTTGCAAAAAACTATTCAAGTACCCTACCGCTTCCATGTAGTCCCGAGCACATAACTTCTCAGCAACAGACCGTGGAATTGCAGCCACCATTGAAATAAGAGCGACATTACTACCGTTTTGGGCTTCTAGTTCTTTGGCCAGAGGTTCGCGAAGGTCTATTTCTGTATAAACAACTTCGCCTATTTGAATAGATGTGCGTAGAACAATTTTCTTTGTTAATTCCATGATTATTGCTCCGACACATCAGCAGATTCCCAGCGCACATCTACTGTAGCTTCTTGGGTTTTCACCTCTAGCGCTTCACCAACTTGCCACATATTGCGACCAATAATGGTTTTACCATTGGCTAATTCAGCCACCACAGTGACATTGGTCATGGTGTTGAAATCAGCGATTTTTAAACCACCAGCATCGCGAAAAGTGCCGGCAATTGAACCAGCCTTGGGCATACCACTGTAGCCATGAACGCCATCTTGGCCCGTCAGTGTTTCGCGCTTTACTGACGATACGTCATAGGATAAATCACCAACCAAGCGATAATTCGCACCATCAACGGTGACATACGCCACCCCTGCCAAGCGATTAGTAGTATCAGCCATAATTTTTACTCAATAAAAAACCCGCACTTGGCGGGTTATTGAAAATAGGGAAATCAGTTCAGACGGAATTGAGCCAATACAGCAAAAATCCGCAATTGATTGATCAAGGTTGGTGGGTAAAGCACATCAACCCGATTTGGATTAGTGGCATTTTTCTCAACAATCAATTCAGCAGCAAAGGCGTCAGCGTTTTGAACCAAGCCCTGATTTTCTAATTGTCGATACTGTGCGATCAGGTCAGCACGAATGATGTTAGGCGTTACCACGGCAGACCCCGCAGCAAACCGAGTGCCATTAGCAGCCAATTTAACGCGGGCGTATTTGCTTGTTACAACCGTACGCAAGGCGCGTAATACATAAGCCAGCGTAAACAGCGTTTCAACCTGCAAATAACTATCATCTGGATTATTGAAAGCGTTTTTCTGGTAGGTAGTGATCAGGTTTTCGATGTAAACCGTGCCATCATCACCCACAATGAATGTGCTAATACCATCATAAAGCAGGGTATTGCGATCGGTTAGCGCAAATCGACTTTGTACAGGCGGTGCCAATACGCCATTAATTGCGATGGTTTGTAATGGCAATGCTGGGTCAGCACGAAGGCTTGGCGCGGATGCTCCAGCTAAAGATGCAGCCCAAATCCAGTTTGGTGTTGGCGAGTCATAAAAACCCATGATCGAACCATGCTGATCATTACGGCCAGTGCCAAAACTGGTACAACTGCCTAGTGAGCCACGATATGCACCAAAGAAATGTCCGTAAATCTGACGGCTCCAACTCCACCGGCCAGTCGTGTCATTTAAAAAGGCTTTTACTGCATTTAGTGATGTTGAATCAGTGTATGGGAATACAATAAAGTCAAACGGCAAATCAGCACAATTAGCTAGAGCTGTTGTCAGTGTTGGATTGGTTGCGCCGCCCATCATTTGCACGATAGTGGTAGTAACAGCGGTTGGCAAAACTTCGCCGCCTTGCAAGCCTTGGTAATTCAAGCGCAAGTCAATGTCGTTACCACAGACACCCTTGTTAATGGCGGTGATGTTGACCTTGGATGTTGTTGTGCCATCAACTGCCGCTGTTACGGGTAAGTTAGCCGTCGCGTTGATCGTGGCTGCCAATGCTGTGGCAATCTGTGCGGCTGTTTGCGATGTTGTTACTGCCTGAGCAATACGCACGCCACCAATGTACAAATAGATTGTGCCAGCTGCTGTAGCAACATGGGTAATATCTATTGACCCTACCGCCGCTGTTGCCGCGCCATCATCGCTTAATGGCAAGTACCACACTTCGCCAAATGTATCGTTAGCGCGGTAAGCTTGTGTCATCAAATGCAGCATCGAGCCGGAGCCGCCTTGAGTTGCTGCATCAGAAACACCCTGAGAAATAATAGGCACATCAGGTGTGGCAATACCGGTGCTTGTAATTTGACCAACAATCAATGCTCGCTGATTGAGTGTGGCTGAGTTTGCGCGTGAATTTGATACTTCAGCATAAAATAATGGAACCCGTAATGCTGACGGGATGTTCTGAAATGGCACTGTCATTTCTTAGACTCCAACTTTGTGACAATGGGCTTAATAGGTTCGCTGGTCACGTCTTTGTCGCGTAACCGACGGTGCCAGTAATCAGAATCGGGAACTTCTCGACCTTCTTCCGGCAAAAAATCATGTAAATCAGGGGAATCAGTCTTCGACTGTGGTAACGGCTCAGATCCTGGCACTGGAGGGCCAACTTTAGATGCATCCTGCCTGGCTCTGAAGATCATGGAAGCCTGCTGACGCACCACTTCAGGATTCACTCCTGAAGCAAGGGCCTTGTTGAGCTTCTGGGACTCCTCAGCGGAGATCCCATTGTTCATGGTCTGCTCCCATAGAGCGTCCTGAAGCGTCTTTCCAGAGGCCAGAGCACTGTTACCCTGCTGTGGCGTTGCGACGGCTCCAGAGCCGCGCAAAGCGGCTTCCTGAGCCTTCCTGATCATTCCGCCTCCACGGTTCTGGTCATGCCAGTAGAGGTTGTCGAGAGGATTGCCAACCGTGGCGTCACGCTTGGCGTAGTAATCTGCCGAGGAGCCGGTGTGAGCGTTGATGCGTGGCTGCCCCGCCTCGTTGCGCATACCGCCCCAGTTGTCGCGCTCCCTCATGCGGTCTTCGTAGT